>Ga0187851_10002356_pt1 | contig 16847 bp, 16 predicted proteins | sample June2016WEW_6_10_FD_132997 | JGI IMG/M metagenome (GOLD analysis project Ga0187851, IMG submission 132997) | Peatland microbial communities from SPRUCE experiment site at the Marcell Experimental Forest, Minnesota, USA - June2016WEW_6_10 | ecosystem: Environmental > Terrestrial > Soil >...
ATTTGAGTCAACTGCTCGGTAAAAATATTTCCATTTACCTTTTACTTTGATATAGGTTTCATCAACTCTCCACGAATAATTTGTTGGTCTTAAATGTCTTCTTATCTTCTTTTCTATTTCAGGGAATATTGATGGACCCATCTCATTATAGTACTGTGATCAACTTGAATTCCTCTTTCTATCATCATTTCCTTTAAATTTCTATAGCTCAATGGGTATTATTAAGTACCATCTTACATTTAACAGGATAATTTCTCCTTCCTAATGCTTCCATTTAAAGGAATCAGATAGCATATTACTATCTTTGGTTTTCGTTTTATCCTATTGTATCATTAGAAAGGATTTTTTGCAACGGAACCAAACAGAAGGCTATGGGATGGAAGTAATGGCCTTAGATATCAAAAAGTAGATCTTGTGAGTTGCAGGTGAAGAAGAGTAAATGCCTGCAACTCGATAGTAGTTTGCTTGAAAGCACTGAAAATGGTTGAATGATATATATAGATTTTATGGATTATATATTTTTAGGGATATATTATCCTAACTTAAACTATTTAGTATTAACATTCTGTAGTCATTATCTCATGAAGTATAAAAGCTGAAAGTCTTCCTGATAATCAATAAATTACTTAATCTCAGTCCCTACAGTCTATTTTCAATTTATCTTTGGTTGTTATTCATTGTGCTTAAAAAGGCTTAAATCATTCAACAAATGATAATCCGTTTATTGTAAGATAATAAGTCGGACAGAACCTTGTTCTTCTTTAAATCTTACAAGAAAAAATGACCCGTTACTTCAATTAAAAATTTATATAGTTAAACGGGTAGAATAAGAGCAAAAATATTAATCTTAAATAGAAATTCTCATTCGCTAAAGCTACCAGGTCGATCTAAGATGTGAAAAAGTTGATCTTGTGAACTGCAGGTGAAGAAATACCTGCAGCTCGATTGTAGGTAGGTTTGCTTGATAGCATTGAAAACCGTTGAATTATATATAAATTTTATCGAATATATATTTTTATGGATATATTATCCTAACTTAAAATAATCAGGATTAGAATTATGTGTTTTAAATCTCGTGAATTCAAACATCTAGAAGCTTTTCCAGGCCAGGAAATAAATGAATACATATCATGCCCTACATCAGGTTGATAATTTATCCTAGGTGTAATAACCCTAATATTCTATAGAAAACGTATTAAATAATCCTATAATCGTTCATTTTTGATAGTCCAAATACAAATAAAGCATGAACATCTAAAAACAGAATAACACTATATATCATAGATACTATATATTTAAGGGATATATAAATAAAATGATTAAGATGGAGATTTTCCGACGGATTTCAAAAAATTGATTCTGGAAGAAAATTTAGGTGGCTTTGATCCCCTGTTTCGAACTGCGTTTGGAGTGCTTGCTATCATTGCTTTAGCAACAGGTTTCGTGAAAACATCTCCTTGGAAATGGATTGTTTCCCTGATAGATTTTACGGACTTCAAGGATTTATCCTGATTAAAAATATTTAAAAAATTTATCTATGAACCACAGATGAAGAAATACCTGCAGCCTATGGAAGGATTGGTTGAAGGTAGGGTAGACCCTTGAATTAGAACTGGATTTGATTTATTATATAGTTATTCCACATATTCTAAATATTATGCTTTAAACTAATCTGTATTCCACGCCAGTTAAGGAATGACTGCATATCAACCCCAACAGCAGGCTTATCATTATCTCAATTGAAGAACAGTAACATACCACTGAAAAACACCTTAAATTTTCCAACAATCTCTCTTCTTCAATTTTATTTAATTGGCTTATATGATCAGGCTAATTTAAAATGTCTAAAAAATTGATCTTGTAGCTGCAGGTGTTAGCTGCCTGCAGCCTGCCGGAAAGTCTATTGCCAGGTACTGGAATACCTATAAAATATAACAATATTAAGTAGTTATATAGTTTTTGCATATATTCTAAATAGTACTATCGTAAATTAATGAGTGTAACACTTTAGGCGAAATCCTATCTTAAAACCAAAGTACTTATATTTTATACACAATTTATATAATTTTAAAATAATACATATTTATGAAAAAAATATCTTGAAGGTACTTACCGTGCAATGTTATCAAAATTATGGAGATTCTAATTTGGTCGAAAAAATGACTTAATCTGGGCTTACTAGGATAATTTTTGTTTGAAGTCATAAATGTGGTAGTAGCTAGCTAATAAAATGACTTAAATCACCCCATAATCGATCTTTGACTTCATTTAATCGATTTCGGTGACCATGGCGATCTAAAATAGCATCTGGAGACCTTTTCATGCCCACAAATAATTTACTTAATCTCAGCCCCTATGGAAGGCTTATAATTCATGTCACGTAGGATAAAACCCTAACCCACTTGAAAAATGTTTTAAATCGGTCCACAGAAGATTTTCTTCTACTTTATTCGTGTATCTTAGGTGACCAGGTTGATCTTAGATATCAAAGAAGTAGATATTCTAAGCCGCAGGGTTTACTTCAGGTAATTGTTGAAGCCGCCTATGTTACAATTACTGTACCTTGCGCTGATGCACTTTGACCAATGTTATTTATTGCTGCCATTACAACGTTATAGTTCCCTGCATTCGAATAAGTATGTGTTGGATTCTCTTGTGTAGAACTAGTTCCATCTCCAAAGGACCAGTGCCAAGAAGTTGGTGAGCCTGTACTTTTATCAGTGAAATTGACAGTTAGCGGTGCAGTACTGAATTTTGCAACTGGTATTGTACCAGTAGAAGTTACAGTTATTGTCTTTGGTGAACTTTGTTGTGATTGACCATAGCTATTACTTGCTACCATTACAACACTATAATTTCCTGCGTTAGAGTAATTGTGCGCTGGATTCTGTGTGGTAGCAGACTGTCCATCCCCAAATGACCAATGCCAAGAAGTTGGTGATCCCGTACTTGTATCAGTAAATTTTACGGTTAATGGAGCGTTACCAGTGGTTTTATTGACTGTAAATTGTGCTACAGGTACTGTACCAGTAGAATTTACCGATGACCATTCAATTTTGTAATCGAGTATTTGACCCTGTGTATAGTCTCTACAGTATGGGGCGTACAATGAGTGTGGGTGATAGATTATACCTTTTGTAACATTTACTATACAATCACAGTCTCCACATCCTGAACATCCTGAAGTAGGATCACCTGTACAATCTATAAATACAAGACCTTTATCAGTTGTGTTGTAGCAAGTATCATATTGATCATCTTCACCTTGTAACCAAATATCTACTAATCCAACTCTTATTCCTGCCTTCGACGCATTATTGTAAACATCTCTTGCCATGGAATCACACTCGTACACGCCAGATAAGTATAATTTTTTATCTGTTGGGTCCGCTTTAATGAAGTTTACCACTTGAGCAAATGTTGGATCTGTTGCATTTGGATTTGGCACTAGACCAGGCGGAAACCACCACTGATGAGAATTAGCATTGTTTCTATTGTATGAACGCGCCTCTGATAGTGTTAAATTGTGCACATTGTTCTTTACAGGGCTGACACTCAAATTTTGATCTGGATGTCTGCTTTGTTTCAAATTATTTCCCGCGCTTGCTAGGGTGACAGTTAATAATATTAGTAAAATTATGAATGTGGGTTTCAGTTTCATTTATAATCACTGTATTAAATTTAATATTAATTTAATAAGTAGTTTTCTATCAAAATTAAAGTATTAGTATATTAAATTGTAATCTTTTTTAAAAGAGTATACTTGATATTTTAAATCCGGCCAAACAACCGTTTTACACATTCACTTATGCCATTTGCAAGACTTGACGCATACTTTCGACAAACTCAGAAGCTCTAGATATTCGAAAAGCAAAAAGAAAGGATGAAATACCCTACAGATCCAGAGAAAGACCCTGATATTTTGACATGTAGGTGCATCTTTGAAATAATATTTCAGAAAATTTGCAATGTCGCTGCTCATTATATTGATGCGGTTTCTTGGAATGATAAAGAGCACAGACGAAACCACGACAAATTTTTAGACTTACTTGCAGGGATCACAGTTCATAATTTTAGGCAGCGAGATACTCTCAATGGTATGTTAGTTTCTACCCTTGACGATTATGATCGAGCTATAAAAATATATGACGGAACAGCAAAAAGTAATGCTTTGTGTCTGAATGAAGACGAACAGGCGATATTATGGGGTTTATCAAGTGGAGATGAATTAACGTCTAAACAGCTTTATGAAAATGCAAAATGTCATGGTTATATGAGAGCTGAAAAAGCATGATTCGGACAATAAAAGGTCAAAATGGTAATGGTGGGATGGTAAAAAAGTCAATGACTTTAACGAATGGATAGATATCGAATCAACATCAGACTTGAAAAATGGCAAAATTAAAAATGTATCCCGAAAGGTTCAGAAGTATCAATATACTGAGAATATCTTCAAACAGTTGCCAGGCGATGATCATGTAAAATTTGACTGCATATTGTTCCAGACAGTTGCTAGCATAGATAGGAAAAAGGCAGAAAAACTAGATAGATAATGGAGAAAAAACTTATGACAGTGTCCCATGATATCTAAAGACACGGAAGAAATCAGAAGACATCCGAAGACAAACGCAAATGACTTCTGCATAAATGATAGCAGTAGAATTGATAATACTATAGTACATATAAATAAAGATATCAGAAGACAAGAAATAGTGGGGAATAGAGAGCAAAATTATAATCACAAATTAGGATACCCCCTGCAATTGTAAATAAAGAACACAAAAATGGAAATAAATTTTTTCTTATTAGTAAATGAAAAAAATCTGTCTTCTGATGAAATTTAAGAAAAAATATGTCAATGGACAGCGAAAAGTGAAATACAACCCGATTGTCCTTTGGTGTCTTCTCCTGCCTTCACGACCCCTAATTTATCTTCTGGATCAATTGTAAGCATTGATAAACAAAAAACTGACGATTACCACGATTTAACTTCGCTACTTAAAAGAGCATTAAATAAACTTGCTAACTCTCATAAATATAATGGCATAGTGGAAGATATACACGCTTTTGTAAATGTATTCGACGAAAGGACCCCTGAATATGTACAAAGACTTGGATATGCGGTAGTATTAGAAGAAGCTACCAAGCTCTATGAGTGGAAGCGGCTGTGATATAATAATTGTATTAGAAAAATATTAAAGATTGAGCAAATAAGGGTCTGAGATCTTTCTGCTCTTTTATTTTTGTTATTAGGGCTTATTATCCATAAGATTGGAAGCAATGATATAAGCTTGTTTTTTTGGCCACTGCTCCCGATTAATGGAACTGAAAATCGAACTATTTTTTACTTACACTTTTTTATTTACACTATGTGATTTTTTCCTACTCTATGGTTTTTGGAGTGCTTTTTAGGTTTATGTTTACTAAAAGAATCCTTCATTTTGGAAATACCCAATTTATGAGAATTTGAATTCGATGCTTCTGTTGTGTTAGTTGAAGTGTCAATTACAGACACAATGTTGTCTGGAATATCGAAGGCACCATTTTTTACAACATATACCATTGTTCCTGCTGGGTTGACTGCAATTTCTTTAGGGTGAGCTCCTAAAGACACCGTAGCTATAACAGTATTAGTTTGTGTGTTAACTACATAGACATTATCGTTAAAACAGTCTGTCACGTACATCTTTGTTCCCGTTGGGTTAAATGCAATTTCAGTAGGATCGCTTAATCCAGTCACTTTGGCTATAACAGTATTAGTTTTTGTGTTAATTACAGAGACTTTTTTGCCGTATCTGTTCACGACATATACCTTTTTTCCAGCTGGATAGACTTCAACGTCTGTAAAAGGCAACGTGGCTATAACTTTGTTTGTTTTAGTGTTAATTACATAGACATCAGGACTACACATCACATATATCTTTCTCTAATCAGGGCTAACTACAACGCGTTCAGGCTATTCTCCTACGGGTATTTCTGTAACATTGTTAGTTGCGGTGTCGATTACAAAGACAGAATCGGCATCATGATCTACCACGTATACTTTTGTTTCATCCGGGGTGATTGCAAAGTCACTAAGTGTGTGTCCTATTGGCACCGTGCCTATCATAGTATTGGTTGTTGTATTAATTACTGAAACATTTTGTTCGTTCATAACATATACCTTTGTTCCCGCTGGATTGACAGCAATTCCCTTTGGATAATCTATAGGCACAGTAGCTGTGGACTTATTTTTTGCTGTGTCAATTACAGGAATATTATTGTTGTAGGTGTTTGCAAAATATGCCTTTTTTTCCATCTGGTGTGAATGCAATTCCTGGCGCTGCATATGTGATACTCATTATCATTAAAAGGATAGCTTTTGACACGAAAGTCATTGAATACAACTTATGTTTACTTATCATTTATTTTCACCATTTTTCTTATGTCATTAATTTAAAAAAATTGTACGATGTTTTAATCTGTATAGAATAGAAGTAAAATTCTAGCTAAAAATCTAAGCAAATATCTTATTAAACATAACTTGTATTATTCTAAAAGTATATAACTATATGAAAAAATATCTTGAAGGTACCTACTGTGTTAAAGGAGCAAAATCATGGTGATTTGGTTTGTCGAAAAAATGACTTGATCTGGAGCTGCTAGTTAGACTTTTATTGTAAGTACTATGATTGATTACTTTTGTAAAAAAAAGTCTTAAAACGGCTGAGAATGGCGCATTTTAACGAATCTAGTCAAAACCTCGCTTTAGTGCATAAAAGAACTAAAGAAACATTAAATACAAGACTTACTAATATTAACTATATAAAGTAAAAAACTGTGTTATCATGCCACGTCCTACAAAACTCACGCCTGAAATACAACAGAAGATCGGTGATGGTGTATCTCTTGGATTAACTTACTTCTCGCTGCTTCGGCAGCTTGCGTAACGTACCAAAGTTTAAATTCATGGCTTAAAAGGGGGCAGACAGAAAAATCTGGGAAATACTATAATTTCGCACAATATATCCAAAAATGCAATGCTGATGCCGCAAAAGTTCTTTTGAAACGCATAAACGAAGCCGCCAAAGCTGGTGACACGCAAATGTGTACTTGGATTCTCGAACGTCGTTTCAGTGAAAACTTTGGAAGTCGGGTCTATAAGAAAACAAATATTGTTTCATAGAATCCGAATGTGATTGTTGATATAGCAATCAATGATGCGGATGGCATTAGGGCACAAATTCTAGAAAGGTTTAATCGAGTTTGAGAATTGCAGCCGGACTACCAGAATCTCCACCAGGGTTTTTTAGCACCTGATACTTCTATCTGTTTTTGAGTGATTAGAGTTTGCATCTGCATCATATAGTTTCTATGTGTTTCCTGGCTAATTTCTAGTTCTTTCTTCAATGTCTCGTTATGCCTTTCTAATTCTTCAGATCTTGTGCGCAAATGTGCCAGCTCTATCGGATCAGCAGCTTTTGATAACTCAACCTTTAGCCTTTCAATATCAGCATGTTTTTCTTGTAATACGGATTCCAAGTTTTTGATTTCCGTGATACGACAGTATGACTGTTCTGTGTTATAATCATCCTCAAGATGCGTGTTACTTAGTTCCTTCTCCAGTGCTACTGTAACACATGCAGTCTTATCTTTGTATTTACCTTCCATGACACTTTGTAAGATTAAATCGTGTAGATGTTCCGGGATTTTAATACTAATATGTACCCGTGTTTCGCTAATCATACTATCGTGTTACACAGTATTACTTAAAAATGTAATGAAATTTTTATTAAAATTATTCAGTTTTGAATTACATCTCATAATTATACAATTATATATTATTGTGAAAATAATTTAGTACGAATGAAAGAAGGAGACTATTATGAAGAATGAGTTTTAAATAAAGATATGACACGCGAGAGAAGTAACGCACCATATCATTTGCTAAGTTAAAAACATTATAAGAACAGCCTAACAAATTAAAAGTATTTATTACACAAAAATTTTTTATTTCTCGAATATATTTTTAACTGTATTTATAAAAAATTTTGGAGTCCAGACAAATGGAAAAACGAACATTCAACCACACAAAAAGATATTGGGCATTTTACTAGTTGTTTTTTTAGTAGCATTGACATCTCCGGCAATAAGCGCGGATAAACCCCCATTCCAGCAGTATCGGACTACAAACATTTAGCACAGAGCAATTAGCCAAATAGCATTGTCCAACAGATACTGTTGTGTGGCTTAATCTTCCGACAGGCATCTATCATTACAAAGGTCAACATTGGGGTTCCGTTGCAAAAAATCGGGCTATTTTACAAAATCAGTGAAAAACATCACAAATGGGATATTCATATGCTATAAACGGGTCAATAATGATACAAAAAACAATAATTATAACCTAAAAAGGCAGTAAAATTATTTTTGCAACTGAACCCAAATTAAAGCTCGGGCAGCTGGCTGTTTTACACAACGCCAAAAAGCAAAAGGCTAAAGGATGGAAGTAATGGTCCTCGATATAAAAAAGTTGATCTTTGTGAGCTGTGGGGTGAAATCCCGACAGCTCGGTCACTTATCTACTTTAATGCAAGGGGATGAAACACCAATCGTAATTGAATTTAATTTATTATATACTTATATGAATATATTATTCTAACTTTAATTACATAATACCATAATCATGTAGTCCTTATTTTTGGACTGCCTAATTCCTTTAAACGAATATCCGCAGCAAACTTTTGTTGGTTTATATAACCACAAAGAAATAATATTGATCGATCATATGCTCAAATTTCAAAATGAGAGTTTTTTTATTTAATTCGTTTAGGCGACCAGACTAATCTCAAATGTCTAAAGAGTTGATTTTATGAGATGCTGGTAGGGGGAACACCTACAGCTCGATCAAATATTTTATTTAATATATTGCAGAATTTGTTAATTATGATTTAATTAATTATATACTTTTTTGGATATATTACCCGAACTTAAACTAATTAGTATTAACATCACCTGGACCTAATCCCACGAATTATAGTATAGTGAAGTCCATTCATGCCCGTCAATAAAAACTTCATCTTAGCCCTTGGAACTTGTATAATTCACTCAATGTAGAATAAACCCTAGCCTACTGAAGAAGATACCTTAAATCGTCCCACAATGAGTCATTTATAATCTAATAGCCAAAGGTAGATTATAATAATTGGAAAACAAATCGGATAGTGGTCAAACTTCCAAAATAAAAATATATATGATGTATTAGATTTTATCTATATAAATATATATTATATAATATATAAGAATCATTCGTTCCTATTGGTATATATATTATTTTATTATTTTTATTATATCTGTTTTATTTTGGAGAAAATGCCATGTAAAATGGGGGGTAAATTAGTGATAATTAAACGAAATTTGTACAAAATAGCCATAGTAACAGCTCTAATTTTGATGCTGGTAAGTACTGTAAGTGCATCGAGACATGGAAATGGAAATGTAATATTGAAAACCGATTCTTGTACCGGTTTTGTAGATTTCTTAAAATTCCCAGCATGTGGATGCGATGATGACTGCTGTGGATGTGGATCTTTCCTGGATCCTTTCAGGCATTGTTCACATGAAATCGAAAATTGCACAGATCATAAAAATGACAATCGGAATGCTGACTGAATAGTGATTAACTGATTTTTTTTAATCACTAATTATTTTTTAATTATTCTTTTCATTTATACTTACATTGTTTGTTTTTGGTTCCTATCTATTTTTTACACAAATTCTGTATAATACTAATTTTGGTTCCGTTGCAAAAAATCCTTTCTAATGATACAATAGAATAAAACGAAAACCAAAGATAGTAATATGCTATCTGATTCCTTTAAATGGAAGCATTATGAAGGATAAATTATCCTATTAAATGTAAGATGGTACTTAAAATATCCATTGAGCTATAGAAATTTAAAGGAAATGAGGATAGAAAGGGAAATTCAAGTTGATCACAGTACTATAATGAGATCGGTCCATCAATATTTCCCTATTTTATTTTTAGTCTTTAGCAGCACTTATTGTTTTTTCCTTCCTCGAAATTAATGAAAAGTTGCTATTATTCCGATTTTAACTACTGGCTTTTCAGCAACTTTTTTTTGTCAAGCTTTTGTGAGTACAAACCATGGGTTTTCAAAGTGAGTATAACTATTTCAGATACTTATTTAGGAATGAAAAAACTTTATTCATATTTTTAGGATTGTCAAATTGTCCACCACAGTGGATTGTTCCATTAAGTAAAAGAAAGGGTTCTATGTCGTGGCCTGCACCTTCAAGTAACACAAGGGTTACTTTGTCCTGTCCGATTTTTTTTGCGATTGCATTTGCAAGGTCAACCGATTGCTGCATTGGAACTACTGAATCCAGTGTACCATGCTGAATCAAAAAAGGGGGGCACTTTGGAGTGATATAAGTCGGTCTAGTTCTTACACCAATTTATCCTATTGCTAACTTCACTACCAATGTCGTATCTGGTTACGCTCCACTTTCTGTTCAGTTTACGGACCTTTCTAAAAACGCAACTAAATGGGACTGGGACTTTGGAGATGGAATTACGTCAACTGAGCGGAATCCACCGCATATTTATTCTACAGCAAACGATTATACTGTAAATCTAACTGCAAGTAATTCAAACGGTACAAATTCAAAGTTAGCTATAATAACGGTTTTACAGCCATCTGCAGCCCTGACAATAGTAAAATCAGCATATCCATCAACTTATCATGCTGTAGGGGAACTTATTACATATAGTTATAAAGTCACTAACACAGGAGATGTGACTCTCACAGGACCTATTACTGTTGCAGACAACATAACTGGGACATTCAATATAACCAGCGCTGATCTTGTACCTAGTAGCAGTGTTACAGGAACATCTACCTACACAATAAAACAGTCGGATTTTAATAATGGTTCAGTGACCAATTTAGCGAATGCAACAGGTTCATACAATGGTGCATCAGTAATTTCACCAAATGTTAGTGTAAAAGTAACAGCATCTAAGTCTTGCTGTGAATGCCCATGTTGTTCACCATGCTGTAATGTTGTAGAACAAAATATCAAAAACATATACAATATAAATAACAAAGGAGATTTTCAAATAAAAACTAACATTTGTTGGTGATTTTGAAATATGCATAGGTTTTAATGTAAAACCTGTGCTTTTGATCAATGTAACACAATACCATTGAGCAGTACTCAGTCTATTAACAGAATAAGTTAAACAGTTAGGGAAAAATCAGCTTTAAAGTATCGAGTTGATCATCTCACTAACTACACAAACAATATTATATTGTTGTTAATTTCATGTTGATAAATGTAGTCTCCATGTATAATTTAAAAGGGTTGGTCACCTAATTTCGAGGGCAATAATGACATTCCTTAAGGTAATCGATGTTGCTCCATTTCTTTTTTGAGCTTTCTGTAGTACTTATTATTTCGTCTATAACTTATACGCTGGATACTATTAAAAGGAAATAGACCAATCTAAAAACTCAAAAATGCTGTGGGAAAAAAATATCAAAAAAGAGCAGAATAACTTGAACCACTTTTCCTGAGATTCAAAGCCTAAATTACTTATATTGATCTTCAAAACAGTATAAAATTAACATGTCGCGCCATTTGAGCCCTTTTTTAGTTCATTTACAATTATCGATTCAATATCACCATAATTATTAGCTATCATATTATTGAAATCCTGCGGAAATAAATTATCAATGATAAGTTCAACATCACTAGCGACTTCTATAAATTTGGTATTACCATGACCTTTGCGAAAATTTGCCTGAATAATCTGCTGAGCATCTAATGCTTTTAACCTGGAAGACATATATGTGTCGCCATTTGGCTCTGCATCAGTCAGGCGACAAATTTCATAATACGCCTCTACTACAAAAATCAAAAATCCTGACAAATATCTCTTCTCTCAGCTAAAATTATGAGCTATTAGGATACAGTCCTTTGCTTTTTCTCATCATAGTCATTAAGTCCTAAAATTTATTCAACAGCCACCAATCTCTTTAGAACTTTTAGTTCAGAAGTAGCTAAAACACAGTACCATTCTCTAATTCTTTTTATTTTTATTCCTCCTTCATCCTATTAATATGTATTACACTTCTCATGGAGAACATAATTAGAAGGATTGGAATTCCCATTGGAACAAACAGAAAGCTTAAAGTATTCTCATGCAAATTGTAGATAGATTTTCGGAGTGTATGTCTTGTCAGGATCTATCTCACTATCTGATGTACTCGACTTTGAGAACAGTCTTTTCGCCAATAAGCATGTTTTGAAGCCCAATTACCCTCTTCGTGGTATTTCCGATATTAAGCAAAGAGATAACGAAATAAAAATGTATTATGAATACTTAAAGGATCTTTTTAGAGAAATATCCCCTCATAACATATTCATCTACGGTAAGCCAGGCACCGGAAAAACAATTCTTTCAAAATGGGTATTAGAAGAAGTAATTAAAGAAGCGGCTAACAGAGACATAGAACTTTGTGTGATCAACGTTAATTGCGAAAAATCGAAGACTGAAAATGCAATATGGCAAAAAATTAACGATAACTTGCCTATTCCAGAAGGGGAAACTAGGCAAAAAATAGGGAACTCGAGATCAAAACATAGCATTTACTTTGAGCATCTCATTAACTATTATTCCGGCATTGTTATCATATTATTAGACGAGATCGATAAAGCCGACAACCCACAAATAATCAATAGTATCATCAGAACAGAATCAGAAGCTTCGGGCAATACACCTTGCGTTATTGGAATAACTAACGATTTAAAACTCCGTGAGCGGTTTCCAGCCCATCTCATTAGTGTCCTTTCTGAGAACGAGTTAATTATACCTCCTTACGACGCTGAACAGTTAAGTGAGATACTTAAAGCCAGGTCAGAAATTTCTTTCAAAGAAGGAGTCCTTGAAGAAACCGTAATCCCTCTTTGTGCTGCCTATGGGGCTCAAGAACATGGAGACGCAAGGAAAGCCATCGATGTTTTGCGTGTAGCTGGAGAAATTGCCGAGATGCAAAAAAGTCCTATTATAAATGAAGCAGATGTTAAAAAAGCAAAGGATAAGATAGAGATCGATAGAGTGATAGAAACTGTAAAAACACTGCCTACACAATCCAAGACGGTACTGATATCTTGTATTTACACGTTGAATTCAGGACAAAAGTGTACCATATCAACGATGTACCAAGTCTATAGACTTCTATGTTCTGCCCTCGATATTAATATTTTAACACAAAGATGGGTAACAGATCTTATAAACGAATTGGATCAGCTAGGAATAATCGATTCGACTCTCGAATATAATGGAAGATATGGTAGAAATAGGAGAATTTCAAGTGTTTCTTCAAAAAAACATGCTTTAGAGAAGATTCTTGAAGATTTCCGGATGCAATCGATATCAAATATTCATTTTGAAGAGTTTATTCCTAAATTCAAAAAATGAGATTTTTTAGTTTGTGTATTACACTTCCTATGGAGAACAAAGATAGAAAACTGAAAGTTTTATTTGGGTTAAACACCATAATGTTGTTCTATAAACACCATGTTGTTTTGTTATAAAATTCATGGTATATATTGCTTATGAAGATGATAAACATATAAAATTTTTTAAGCTGTCTGATTTTTCTTATCGTTTTCCATTGGAAGTTGGATACATATAATCAAAACCTGATTTTTCTTATCGTTTTCCATTGGAAGTTGGATACATATAATCAAAACCTGATTTTTCTTATCGTTTTCCATTGGAAGTTGAATACATATAATCATGACCTGCATTTATTACAGTCCCTGATGGTGGAGTATATGTATAGGTTCCAGCTACTGCATTTAGCTGAGTGACGCTCAGTGCTGTTCCATATGTTATGTCATCTGGAGTCGGCCAGACAATGTTAGGAGTCTGTTTAGTAACACTTCCCTGATAAGTTAACGAGCTTCCCACGCCTGTACATAGGTCGTAACCGGATCCGGCACTAAGTAGTCCGCATGTGGTCATTGTAATATCACGGAAATCGTTCGGATTAGGGTAATTTTTATACACCGAATTAAATATGGTGCTTGCCACGTTGAAGTTAGCGGCATTCGCAACATTGAAAAAAGCCAAGGTGAAAAAATTATACATGATATCTCGGTTATTCGATCAGTACAAGGCAAAAGATGTTCATCGTATCGGATACATCCGTCAATACTTCGATAGAATAGCCGTTATTCTTCACCGTGCTGTAAACGTCTATACCGCAACTTTCCATCGATGGTCTGGCAATCTTTGGATTCCTGCAATCCTTCAGTGTGCATTCAGGGCAAAGCTGACAGTGACCACCGCTTAGTGCAAAAGCCTTATAGTACCCAGTAAGGAAGATATCTCTCTCAAGCGTGTTGATGACCTTTGTGCTGTCCCTTGTGATGATCTTTATCCTATTTCGCAGGTCTTCCGTCGCTTTGTCGACATTTGGCGAAAAATGTACTAAAAGCGCGTATTCATAGCAATCCACCAGTTCCCTAGTCTCTTGATGTGTAGGTGAATTAGGCGGACAGCAAAGGCTTTTGTTATACTCCGGACATCCATACCTGCACTTCCATCTGGTCCACGCCGCTGTGACTATACTATCTGTCTTAATAATCTTAGCGTGGTGGGCGCCCAGCTTGACAGCCATCTCAACGAATTTTTGGTATTTTTCCAGATTACTCACTCCTGAAAATTAGTCCTTTTTGTAAGAGTTATAATTCTTAATTTTTTAAAAAACTTATTATCAAATATTGAAATGGCAGTAATATCACTTAGCTAAAGACTCAAAAAAGAAATAGGGCAATATAGATTACATTAAAGAATATATTTATTGCCCTGGAAATTAAGTTCTAACCCCTTTTTATTATCTATGGAGATAATATCTACCCAAATGAAATTAACAAAAATAAAATATTATTTGTGCAGTTAATGAGATGATCAATTCGATTTTAAAGCTTATTTCTTTCTTATTTTTCTATTTATGCTGTGATTTAGTTTAATTAGTTTCAGATGTTCCATGAGCTCCAGACGTTCTAGAAGTTCCATAAGCTCCATGAGTAGTAAATCAGCAATTTTTTTATTATGATGAAACCTAGATAATTTATAGATTTTAGGACAAAAATGATGTATAAATAAAACTCTAAAAAAAACGTTGTCAATAAAAATATCATCTCTGAATTCTGTTTTTTGTGGTAGAGTAAAGTTATACAGAGACAATCAAACGTTACAAATTTTAAGATACATTGTAGTAAGCACAGAGTTGACTTTAAAATTCGAATCTATTGCAGGTATCTATATTCACTGGTTAGCAGGTCCATACCCATTGTTGATAATAAGGGTCCCACACCCAGTCACAGTTCGGGTAGTACTGGCCATGCCACCAATGACGATGTGAATGATCATTTCCCCAGCCCCAGCCATGGTGGGCCCCCACCGTGATGTCTACCGTGGAGTGCAGCAATAGCTGTCACTGCTGCCAAAGATACTACGAAAAATTAGGATTTTTATTTTTGATTTTAAGCGCTTAAACTTTAAAACTAAAAGTATGGAATGATGTGGAAAAATCTATCTCCTTTTACTCTTGTCTTTATTTTTTTGGCTAGCATAGTATTCTTTTATCTTGCTAGCTGCTGCAGCTGCCACTGCTGCTAAAGCTGTAACTGTTGCTATGACCACTAACGCCATCGAGCCATTAACTCCTTAATTTTAACTTTTTGGAAGACTCAGTTCAAAAAAGTAAATGGGCATCGGTTTTTTGATATTGGGGAGTGGGGGTAGTATTAATTTGGGGAATAAAAGATGTTATCTCCGATGTCCTATAAGATAATATAACTTAGTATAATATAAACTAATGTTAATAACGATAAATTATTGTATCTTTGAGAAGTACTGTGAATAAATGTAAACAATAAGCAGTACTGCATTTAAGAATCAAAATAGCTCATTATATAATTATAAAGTTGATTTAATTTTAAGCTCTCTGACTCCGTAGGGATACCTTAGAGATGTGGAACTTAATCCTTAACAAGATAACAGAAGTGAATAATTGAAATGTTATGAGTATCAGCGACATATAAAAAAATAGATTTTATAGTTGTGGGTAACATACATTATCTAGTGAAGAGATTTTTAACAATTTTTTTATTTTTAGACACATAACTACATTCCTACATTTAACTACTTTACTTTTGGATCTATGCAATAGTGCATTTATGGATCAGATATTACATGAACGTGAGAAAATATATATTTTTTGGATATACACTGTATTGTAATATCATAAATTATTTAGTATATATAGTTTATATCCATAACCAAAAGACTAGTATATATGTATTTTGGGATGAACGATTGCTATTCGACTAACACCTAGATATTGACGTAAACAGCATAGAAAAACACGTTCGAAAATTATTTTTATTGAAAGTAAAGTGATGGAGATTTATTAGGAATTTATTAATCGAGACTTTGGTATTGGAAAATTGAGTTTTTGATTCCGTTTGTTAATATTCGTAATTTTGTTTCGAGGGTTCCGTTGCAAAAATAATATTTCTGCAATTTGACACTATAATTTTCACCTTTAGGTACCATTTTTTGGGTGATGAGAAGGATTAACTTCCCTAATTGTAAAGGCTTTTACTGATTTTTGTAAAAAAGCCAGATTTTTTGCAACGGAACCCATTATAGTACTGTGATCAACTTGAATTCCTCTTTCTATCATCATTTCCTTTAAATTTCTATAGCTCAATGGATATTTTAAGTACCATCTTACATTTAATAGGATAATTTCTCCTTCATAATG
>Ga0187851_10002359_pt1 | contig 16843 bp, 15 predicted proteins | sample June2016WEW_6_10_FD_132997 | JGI IMG/M metagenome (GOLD analysis project Ga0187851, IMG submission 132997) | Peatland microbial communities from SPRUCE experiment site at the Marcell Experimental Forest, Minnesota, USA - June2016WEW_6_10 | ecosystem: Environmental > Terrestrial > Soil >...
ATAAGTTGTCCGGTATTTTTAGCAACATCAGCTTCAAGCCCAGTGCCAACTATTGGCGCTTCTGGACAGATTAATGGTACGGCTTGACGCTGTTGGTTACTGCCCATCAGCGATCGATAAACTAAATCTTTTTCAATAAATGGGATGAGACCGGCACTACTACCAATAATTTGGTTACGAGCAGCATCCATATAATTGACTTCGTTGGCATCAACCTGGCCGGATTGAAGATATTTACGAGCGCTGACCCGTTCGTTAATAAAATAACCGTTGGCATCAACTAACTCGCCAGCACTAGCAATTATCGCTTCTCCTTCAGCCGCAGCATCTAGATAAACTACATCGGTAGTAACTTTAGCTTTAACTGGCCAAGTAACTCGATTATTAACTTTCAATAATTGGTTTGCCGCAGACTGAGAAACTTTTTGACCGGCTTTGACGATTACTTTGCCTTTGTCGTTCTCGATATCCGCTGCCGCAATATACCCAGTAATATTTTTGGCCGAAGCAGCATTAATAACTTTCCGGTAAGGTGTCTCAATAAAACCATAACTGTTAATCTTCGCATAATTGGCTAAGTTTAATACCAGGCCAACATTAGCTCCTTCCGGTGTTTCTACTACACAAATTCGACCATAATGAGTCGCGTGAGCATCTCGTACTTCAAAACCAGCCCGTTCTCTCGATAGACCGCCTGGTCCCATCGAACTTAAACGACGTTTATGAGCTAACTCTGATAATGGATTTACTTGATCCATAAACTGACTTAGCTGTGAACTTGCAAAAAACTCTCTAACCGCAGCTACAATCGGCCGCGCATTAATCAGTTGAGCTGGAGTTACGACTTCAATTTCCGACATACTCATGCGGTCTTTGGTGTTTCGTTCCATTCTAAGCAAACCAATCCGGAATTGCCGCTGTACTAGCTCACCAACTAATTTGACTCGTCGATTGGCCAAACTATCAATATCGTCAACTTTATCTTGAGTAATATTGAGCCGAATAATTTCGGCAATAATTGCTTTTAAGTCTTCCAACCGCATAACCCGATTTTCAATCGTGTTTGGTACATCAAGGTCTAATCGAGCATTAAGCTTATAGCGTCCAACGCGGCTAAAATCAAAACGTTTAAACGTATAAAACATATTTTCAAGTAAGCTTCGGGCATTGTCGACAGTAGCCAGATCACCAGGTCGCAAGCGACGGTAGACTTCAATCAAGGCTTCGTTTTGACCGTGCGCCGGGTCCTTATCGAAAGTTGCATTAATATAACTAATTTGACCTTGGTCGACATGGGCAAAAGCCTCTTTAATTTGCGTCTCAGTCATGCCGAGAGCTTGAAGAAGCGTAGTGATTGGAATTTTTCGCTTTCGATCAATTTTGACATAAATTGATCCGTTGCTGGCTGTTTCAAATTCGAGCCATGCACCGCGTCCAGGAATAACTTTTGCGCCATAGAGTTGAGTAGAGCCGTGTCGTTCGGCGGTAAAAAATACACCGCTACTACGAATTAATTGACTTACAACTACTCTTTCCGCGCCATTAATTACAAACGTTCCGCGAGATGTCATCCACGGATAATCGCCCAGATATATTTCTTGCTGCTTAATTTCGCCGGTTACTTTGTTGGTTAATTGAACCAGGGCTTTTAGGGGTGCTTCATAACTAATGTTGTTCTCACGAGCTTCAGCTTCGGTCATTTTTGGAGTATCAAAATGGTACGACAAAAAATTTAACGTCAGTTTTGAGCCCGTATAGTCGTCTATTGGGCTAATTTCCGCCAATAATTCTCCCAAACCCTCTTCAACAAACCACTGGAAAGATTGATTTTGATGATTGACTAAATTTGGTAAATCAATTGCATCATCATAATTTGTAAAATACACTCGACCATTTTTTGTGTTACTTATAATTGCCGTGTCTTTTACCATACCTAATCTATTACTCCCCCTTTAAGGCTCTTCACATTAAATATACTTGGGCTCTATTTCAAGTCTTAACCTATGTTTTAGTTAATAATGTTGTGGATTTTGCATGAAGACAACTAAGCGGCTGTTTTTGGGGCTGTTTTGATACAAAACTAGTCACGGCACTACTTACACTACTTCTTACATTAAAGTTTAAAGACTTTGAAGCAAATGTCAAGTCTTATATTGGACTTTTTTATGCTGGCTAGTTGTTTGAATTTTATGTATGAAATTCAATTATTTTTTCGTTTTAGTAGTGTCCGATATGACTTCATCGGCCAAGCCATAATTTTTAGCTTCTTCAGCTGTCATCCAAAAATCTCGCTCCATATCAGTTTTAATTTTTGCTACTTTTTGTCCGGTATTGGCGGCCATAATGTCAATCAGGCGTTGTTTTAATCTTAATGACTCCTTTAGATCAATTTCCATATCCGTAACTTTCCCCTGGGTAGAACTGGCTGGTTGGTGAATCATAACTGAGGCGTTGGGCAAGAGAAACCGTTTTCCCTTAGTTCCGGAGCTTAGTAAAATAGCTGCGGCTGAAGCTTGAATACCGATACCAAAGGTTTGGATATCGTTTTTGATGTACTTCATGGTGTCATAAATAGCTAAAGCGTGGTACACGATGCCGCCTGGACTATTAATGTATAAGTATATGTCTTTTTTATCATCCTCTGCCTGTAAGAAAAGCAATTGGGCAACAACAATATTAGCAGTAGCTTCGTCGATTTCAGCCCCTAAAAATATGATTCTGTCTTTAAGTAGGCGACTGTAAATATCATATGCTCGCTCGTAGCGACCTTCATTTTCAATTACGGTTGGTATTAAAATTTGACTAGTCGATTTCACAATAATTTTACCTCGTAGTTACACTTGTGGTATTTGTCTTTCTATAATACAAAATTAGCACTCTCAAGTCAAGAGTGCTAATTTATACTGGCAGTTGGTAACTCATCATTTTTTCGATAACTTTTTCGACCATAATCCGGTCGCTGATATCGCGTCGAACTTCTGGTTTGTCCAGTTCGGCAGTGATACGTTCGTCGTTGTATTGTTGTTTTAGCATATTTATTTGCACTTCCACTTCTTCCGGTTTAACTTCAACGTGTTCAATAAGGGCTATTTCACCAAGTACTAAGCCGGTTTTAACTTGTTGCTCAGCTAAAGTACGATTATTTTTGCGAAAATCGTCCTCGGTAATTCCTTCAGCTTCCAGATATTCGTTCCAAGTTTGACCCTGTTGGACCAGGCGACGTTTTTCATTATCAACTAAAAAATCTACTTGATTATCAATAACATTGTCTGGGATGGTAACAGTTGAGGCGTCGACAACCTTGGTAACCAACTCATTGTTACGGGATTGATTGACTAATCTCCTTTTTTCGCTGGCTAATTCCTTTTTAATATCAGTCATTAGTTCTTCGACTGTTTTAAACGGACCAAACTTATCAACTAGTTTATCGTCCAGGATAGGTTTTTTAATTGATCGGACTTCTAAAATTTTGACTGTAAATTTCACTTTGCGTTTTTGCAAACTTTTTAAACTGTAATCGGCCGGGAAAGTAATGGTAAAAGCTTTTTCTTGACCACTTTTACAGCCAATGAGATGGTCTTCAAAGCCCGGGATAAATGTATTACTCCCAAGCACAATAGGGTATTTTTTAGAACGAGTGCCAGGAATAAGTTGATTAGTTTTGGCATCAACCCCCTCAAAATCAATCTCCACTTCATCGCCTTTTTGGCTGGGTCGATTAACGACTTGTTTTTTAGCTTCTCTAGTAAGTAATTGGTCAAGCGCCAGATTAATTTCTTTTTCGGTCACTTCTACTGAAGGCGAACTGAGTTTAACGTTCTTATAATCACCTAGCTTAACTTTGCCAAGTGTTTTAACTTCAACCTTAAATTCTAATATGCTAAATGGTACGAATTTATTGATAGTGATTTTAGGTTGATCGACAGGAATTATTTTTTCAGTCTGAATAGCTTGTCGGTAGAGAGCGTTGACGGCTGTTTCTAAAAATTCGGTTTGGAGACGCGAACTGTCAATGTTCCGTTCAGTAATTGATTGCGGTGCTTTCCCGGGACGAAAACCAGGAATTTTTAAATCTTTCGCTAATTTATCAACAACCTCAGATTTTAATTTTTTTATATCTGATTCCTCGGCCACAACTACAAGGCTAACTTCAATGTCCGATAATTCTTTCTTGGTTACTTGCATAATTTACAACTTTAACAGACTAAACACTTTCAACCAACAAGTATTTATTTTTTCATGCACTTCGATGATCGTGAATGCTGACAATTAACAGGATAAACGTCAACACAAACCATGGTATTTCAATAAGGTATCCCCATGAACGTTCGCCCCATTGAATATTCCCATGAAACCGCATTAGCCAGTTGGTTGATTTAGCAGGTAAATGTTTGAGCTCTCTAATATATAACGGTAGCCACATTAAATCGGGGCTCATGGCTAGGATTGCGCAGCTAAACATCAACAACCAATAAGCCGGTTGCAAAATAACGATTCCTAAAAGAATTAAGCTAGCTACAGTAATATCGACTATTAACACTTTAGCAAATAGTTGGCTATTGTGTTTTTTTATTCCCAAATGAGGCAAACCATCCAGCACAAAATGTGAAGCTAGGGCTAAAGGCAGAGCAATGATCGGTTCGTGGATATAAACAGCAATTAGGGCTCCCGAAACCGCATGGTTTGTTGCTGTCATTGCTGTCGATAGTCTTTAACTAGACTCACAATTCTTGGGATACTATGTTGTTCTTCTGTGCCAGTAATAAGATTCTTCAGAGTATATTGTTCGCTGTTGAGTTCTTTCTCGCCAATAAATAAAACGTAGTGAATGCCCTTTTTAACGGCTGCTTGGATTTGTTTATTGGATTTACGACCCGTAAAATCAACTGCCACATTAAGACCCATTTCTCTCATGTCGGCTATTACTTTATGAGCTTTTTCAATAACATCTCCGATCAGTACTACATAGATATCGGTTTCGGTCCTAAGTTTAGGCTCAAGATTGTGTAAATTCAAAAAATTCTTCATGGTTACGTCGCCCATACCAAAACCAATGCTAGGCAACGGTTCAACACCAAATAAGCCGATTAGCCCGTCGTAACGACCGCCACCGAACATGGCTCGGTTATTATCGGGGTGATTATCGAAAACTTCAAACACAATATCATTGTAGTAATCAAATCCTCGAACCAAGCTAATATCAAACTCTACGTTAGTAATCATCAAATCTTGAAGTTTGGATATTAATTTAGTCAGTTCATGAACTGAAGTATGACTTTTAACTTCTTCGGGTAAATCTTCAACGGTTCTGATTTTAAGAAGTTCCAACAACTTATCTCCCAAATTTGCCTCATGCTGCGAAGGAGTTAAAATTGCGTCGGCTTCAGCTAGAAATTCCGATTCTTCAATTTTATTGCGTCGATCAATTAATCTTCGCAAAATTTGTTGTTGAACAACGCTTAGTTGCAGATGCTCACTCATTATCTGATCAAGCAATCGACGACTATTAACTTTAATTGTGTACATCTCATGAGTTGCCCCAAAATTGTGCATAATAGCCGCCGCTACTTGAATAATTTCTATTTCTGCTGAGATATCGGTAACACCGAACATATCAACGTTTAATTGCCAATGTTCGCGCAAACGGCCACGTTGCGGACGTTCATAGCGCCATAGGTTTGGAATTGAATACCACCGCAGGGGATAGGCTAACTCTTGGCGTTTAGCGGCAACCATTCGACTTACCGTCGGGGTCATTTCTGGCCGTATGACTACATCCCGGCCGCCTCGATCGGTAAATACATAAGTCTGTTCATTGACAACTTCTTCGTTTGTTTTAGCTAAATATAATTCCAACGGTTCAAGTATTGGTGCGTCGTATTCTTCGTAACCAAATTGCTCGACGGTGTGCCGCATTACTGCAAACATATATTTTTGCAGTCGTTCATCTTCTGGGAAAAAATCTCTGGCACCTTTATATGGATCTGTGGACAGGGTCATTATTGAATTCCTTGTTTAGATTGTATCAGATTTTAATATTATCAAGCTGGTCAAGACAGTAATTATCAAATAAAATAACGTGTGACGGGGCTATAGCTCAGTTGGCTAGAGCGCTTGCATGGCATGCAAGAGGTCAGGAGTTCAAGCCTCCTTAGCTCCACCAAGATAATTATTCAAAAGATTGGACGATTGATTAGACTGCTATGAATAGGATATGCTTAAACCTATGATTAGCGTTCTACATGCTATCATTCTTGGATTAGTTCAAGGGATAACCGAATTATTTCCAATTTCTAGCCTCGGACACAGTGTAATTATTCCACAACTGTTTAATTGGCACATTCAACAAAATGGATCTTATTATGTAACTTTTCTAGTCGGCACCCATTTTGCTACCGCTTTAGTGCTGTTTGCGTTTTTTTGGAAAGACTGGAAAAAAATTATCAACGGTATAATCCGTTCATTTAAAGCAAAACAGATCGATTCTAATGATAGTTACGCCAAAATCGGTTGGCTCTTGATTGTTGCCACAATCCCGGCGGGAATACTAGGATTACTGTTTCAGGATTCATTAAGTAAATTGTTTACATCCGCGAAAATTGCTGCCCTGCTTTTAGCGCTGAACGGTGTAATCCTTTTTAGCGCTGAACGGATCAGAAAAAATCGGCAGACAATTCCAAATAATATTCTGGAGCGCGACAAAGGTATTGCCAGATTAAACTGGCGTCAAGCAATTGGGATTGGCATATTCCAGTCAGCATCATTGTTCCCTGGCATTTCACGATCTGGGTCTACTATGGCCGGAAGTTTAGTTACTGGTTTAAATAACGAGGAAGCGGCACGATTCAGTTTTTTACTAGCTACGCCAATAATTTTAGCCGCTTCGGTTCTAAAGCTGCCTGATGTGTTTAGCCATTCTTACTTACACATGCGAGTTGCTATGCTGGTCGGAGCTATTTGTGCAGCATTAGCTGCTTACTTGTCGGTAGCATTTCTAATAAGGTATTTCCGAACAAAAACACTAACTCCTTTCGCAATTTACTGCTTTGTTGCTGGGATTAGTCTGTCTTTGTACTTTTTTCTTCGCTAGAATTACTTTTCTTGCCACTAGAGAACCAGGCTAATACCAGACTACCAATACCCAATATCAATGCGGCTAATCCATGTTTAAGATGGACGTGTGTTGAGCCAGCTTCATAACCCGGGAAATAATGTGGTAGCGATCCGGCTTTAGTTGTCCAATAGAAAACTGCTAAACCAAAGAATATTATAGCGACTAAAATAAATACAATTGTCCAAGGACGTTTCATCATTTACCCCTTAAATTGTTAATTATTTCCTAAACAGCGTTGTCTGGGCCAAAACCACCTTGATTATCGCTGTGTTGTTCTTTTTTCTCTTCTGGTGACCGGGCTTCATTAACTACAATTGCTCGACCATTTACTTCGTGGCCGTTCAAATTTTCAATTGCTGACTGAGCTTCTTGTTCGTTAGACATTTCGACAAATCCATAACCCCTTGAGCGTTGGGTTTCTCTGTCGACAATTACTTTGGCAGAAAGTACTGTGCCATGCGCAGCAAAAAGCTGATTTAGTTCCTCATCTGTCATGCTATAAGGCAGTGAGCCTACAAATAATTTATTGGTTGCCATTGTTAATCTCTTACTCTCTTATTTAATGGTTGCTGCTGAGGGAAGCATGAAACCATGTCTTAATATTTAATTTCTACCCTCATCGATCCATCGTAATTGATAGACGAGTTGATTGTATCACAGCACGTTGGATTCTTCGTGCGCTCCCACCCGGCGACGGGTGTTTTAATAGTTTTTGTTTTCACGCGTCGCGTTTAGCGCACGAGTTAATCTAAGCATAACCTCTTTTTACTTATTGTCAAGTAATTTAACGAGGTCGTTTTCGGTAATTTGCTTAATCCCAAGTTGTTTAGCGCTTTTTAGTTTAGAAGCGCCAACGTTTTGACCAACAACTAAATAATCTGTTTCTTTCCCAACGCTCGAGTGGAATTTCCCACCTAAGGCTCGTATTCTTTCGGCCGCCATTTCGCGCCCCATAGTTTGCAACGTACCGGTAATCACAAAATTTAAGCCGTGCAGGCGACCTTTCTCGGTCGGTTTAAAGACTGGCGTAACATTTAACCGGTTAAATTCTTCCAGTAGTTTTTGATTATCCTGATCTGCAAACCAAGCTAAAATCGATTCAGCAACTATTTTTCCCACACCTTCAACTTCTTGTAATTCATCGAGTGTGGCTTCACTTAATTTCGCAATCGAATTAAATTTTTCACTTAGGTCAATTGCTGTTTGGGCGCCAACGTGTCGAATGCCAAGACCATATATAAATTTTACCAGTGGTGGGTGTTTACGGGCGGCGATACTGGAGATGAGGTTATTAGTGGATACTTCTGCAAAACGCTCAAGTTGAATAATTGATTCTTTCTGTAATTTATATATATCAGCAAGGTTATGGACTAAACGAGCATCAACTAGTGCAGCGACGTTTTTTTCGCCAAGCGTATCTATATCCAAAGCTCCTTTACTGGCAAAATGAACTAAGGATTGTTTTAATAATAGTTTACCGCTAGCTCCTTTTATTCGGTAAATTGCTTCGCCCATTGGTCTGACAAATTGCAGATCTGGATATTGCCGTTTTAACTCAGCTAACATATCAAATGGTTTAGCGGTAGCTGGACGTAATTCAGTAAGTACATGGTCTACCTGGGGGATGATGTCACCAGCTTTAAAAATTACTACCGTGTCGCCAATTCTAATATCTTTCCGACTTATTTCGTCAGCGTTATGCAACGATGCATGTTTTACTGTGGTCCCCGCTAAAATAACCGGGTCAAATACTGCTACGGGTGTAGCTGCACCTGTTCTGCCAATTGAAATTACAATATCCTTAAGAAATGTAGTGGTTTGCTCGGCTGGATATTTAAAAGCAACAGCCCCACGGGGTCGCTTACCAACAATGCCAAGTTTTATAAATAGTTGACGATCATTAATTTTAATTACTAAGCCGTCAGTATTGAATGGTAAATTATGGCGGCGCGACGACCATTCATCAATAAACTTCATTACTTGATCAAGTAACGGAAATACGGCCGCTTGACGGTTAATTGTGATGCCTAATCCACGCATGGCTTCATATGCTAACATGTTTGTCGGTACCTCTTTTTGGTCATCACGGATAAGGTCATAACCATGAAAACGCAAGGGTCGAGCAGCCGCTAAGCGCGGGTCAAGTTGACGGATGGTTCCGGCCGCTAAATTCCTAGGATTTGCAAAAAGTGGCAAACCAGCGCTTTGTCGTTGTTCATTTAATTGGGCAAAATCAGTCTTATACATGATGACCTCACCCCTAATTTCGGTTCTGCCTGTCAGAAATTTATGATATTTATTTGAATTGTGCAGTCGAAGCGGCACGTTTCGGATGGTTCGGACGTTTAGTGTCACATCTTCGCCAATATAACCATCGCCACGCGTCACCGCTCTAACTAGTTTTCCGTCCTCGTAAATCAAGGCACAGGCTAGGCCATCCATTTTAATGTCAACAAAAAACTCGGATGTACCGGCCGGAATTAATTTTTGCGTTCGGGTTATCCAGGCTTCTACATCTTGTCGATTGAAAACATCTTCAAGACTCAGCATTGGAGTCAAATGTTGAATTTTTTCAAATTGTTCTAACGGTTTCTCGCCGACTCGCTGGCTTGGCGAATCATTTGTAATAAGATCGGGGTATTGGTTTTCAATTTTCTTTAATTCTTGCGTTAAACCATCGTAAACAGCATCTGACACGGATGGATTATCCTCAACATGATATTCAACAGAGTATTGCGATATTAATTCTCGCAATTTGGCTAATCGATCAATTGCTTGTTGATGAGACATTTTGTTCATAACAATAGCTCCCGATATAGAGCATATACATAGCTATGGATTACAACAAGTCCGGCCATGGTCATAACAAAAAATATCCAGACCGCAATTGGTGTCGACAACAAAAGTAAGGGCACCATGATGATTGTGGCAATAACGATTAGAGCAATTGGTAAAAAGATCACTTTTCTCAAAACCTCCCAGCGACGGTGCATAACAAGCTCTCTGGCTGAACGTAAAGCTTTCATAGGCGTCATATCAGGTAGCGTAATAATATACAAAGCAAAAATCGATGAACAGATCATATAAATAGTAATCACCGCTAGAATAAAGAATAGCAACGCCCAAAGCCATTTCTCAATGGTGTAGACGGCAATTCCGTTACTCATAACTAGATTGTAAAGCGTTGCCCCCAAGATAAATGGTATTAACTGCAGCCCAATAACAAGTAAAATCAGGATAAACATGATAAGCGAATTCATACCCTGATAAAAGGCGTCTCTGACTCGAGCGTGGATTCCGTTATAAGCCTGCCTTAAACCCCAGATTATAGCTAAACTGATTATTATTAGCAGGATAGTTTGAAAAACACCAGCATTGGCATTATTAGAGTTATTCGAGTTACCAAGAAGGTACAGAAACAATGTAAATCCGTTCGATAATTGTGAAGTGTTAGTTTTTGCAAATGGATCAAGTACAGATTTTAACTGACTAAGACTTGTGCCATTAGCCAAATCCCTAACAAGAAGTAGATTTAGAACACCATAGATTACTATTATTATTAGAAAAAACTTCCAATTACGGAATAATAATTTCAAAGAGCGCCAAAATAAATTAAATGAACCAGGTAATTTTGGGTATAGCGGTTTAATTCGTTTCTGGAGTTTAAATGACTTATAGCGTGGTTGTTTTAAGCGACGCACTCCATAAGAACCAGTGACTGATGATTTTTTAGGTAATTGCCGACTTGGTTTTGCTAACGGTGTTTTAGATTTTTGATTAGTTTTTGTTTTTAACTTCTTGGTAGTTGGCATTGTTTAAGTAACCTATGCGGACATTAATACTTAGTGTCCATGCTGCGTAACTTGGCAATTCGTTCGTCAATTGGAGGGTGTGTACTAAAAAGATTTGTAATGCTGTGGTTTCGTAAGGGATTTACAAAAAAGAAATGAGCAGTTGCAGTATTTTGTTTTCGTAATACTCCCCCGCTATTAGATTGTTTTATTTTTTCAAGAGCATCGGCTAAGCCCTCCGGATAACGAGTAGTTAGAGCGCCCGTGGCATCGGCTAAGTATTCTCTTTGCCGCGACACGGCTAGTTGAATTAAGGTGGCAATAATCGGCGCTAAAATAGCTGCGACAATGCCGATTAAGAGCAAAATTGCTCCAGCTTGCCCTTCTTCGTTGCGTTGACGACCGCCAACTCCAAAAATAGTAAATCGCAAAACCACATCTGCTAATATGGCGACAACTGCCACGAGTGCAAATGTAATCATGCTAACTCGTATATCATAATTCTTAACATGACTTAATTCATGGGCAATTACACCTTGAAGTTCATCTTCATTCATGATGTCAAGCAAACCAGCTGTCACACAAACTGAAGCATGATTTGGATCTCGACCGGTGGCAAAAGCGTTGGGAGCAGGATCGTTAATGATATAAACTTTTGGCATTGGCAACCCATCGGTAATAGTAAGATTTTCGACGATTCGCCATAATACAGGGTTATCTTGCTTTTGAATTTCTTGGGCGCCGTTGACTGCTAAAGCTGTCTTACTCGCCATAAAATAACTAATAATGGCATAGATAACTCCAATCACTAAAATTATGTAAGCCGTATTGGGATTGCCCAAAACAACTCCAAATAGATAGGACAGGGCACCGATAAATAACAAAAAGACTAGCAAAATAATAACTGTTCGTCTTTTATTTGAAGCAATTTGGCTATACATTGAAACGCTCTATGGAATATATAAACTAATTCGTCTTAGAACTTGACCTTAACTGGTTCTTGGATTTGCTGTTGTTCGGCATCATCAACGCCAAAGTATTCTTTGTCTTGGTGAAATCCAAGCATATTGGCAAACATTTTAGTTGGGAAAGTTTTTCGTTTGGTATTAAAGTCACGTACCATACCATTATAAAATCGCCTAGAAGCCTGTATTTTATCTTCTGTGTCGACCAGTTCAGCTTGAAGTTGTTGGAAATTCTCCGTAGCCCTTAGCTGTGGGTAATTTTCAGCTACCGCAAACAGACTCTTCATTGTTTGCTGGAACATATTCTCAGCTTTAGCAGTATCTGCCGGACCTTGGGCGTTCATTACCGCTGTCCGGGCCCTAGTAACATCTTCAAAAACAGTTTTCTCGTGTGACGCATAGCCTTTTACTGACTCTACCAAATTTGGTATTAAGTCTGAGCGTCGTTTAAGTTGGACTGTTATATCACTCCAAGCTTCATCGGTCCGTTGATTTAATCGAACAAGTCCGTTATAAAGTCCGGCAAAAATAGCACCAAGAACTATTACAACTATAACCAGAATTATTACCGCAATCATTGCTTCTTATCTCCTCTTAACACTTATATTAATTATATCATGTCGCTAAGTATATTTTAGGTATTTATTTAATGAATATTGATATGATGAATGCATGTCCCGTCGACGGTCTTCATTAGCCAATCACCGTTCACTAATATATTTAATCGTCCTGCTGATATTGGTTGGCTTGTTAATATTTAACTTTTTTCGCCCGCTGCCAGCGTTATACCCGACAACAAACAAGATTACTTCCCCGATAACTGTTCCAAATCCGTTAATTTGGCCGACTGGCAAGGAAGCGGCTATTGGCGCGGTCGGCTTTGGTATATTAACGACTAACGGTGCACAGACACAATTGCCAATTGCCAGTGTAGCTAAATTAATCACTGCTTTGACTGTTTTGCAGAAATATCCGCTATCGCTCAACCAATTGCAAACACCGGTTATTACAATGACAAATGCCGATGTGGCAATCTATAACCAGTATGTCGCCGAGCAAGGATCGGTCGTGAAAGTATTACCAGGTGAACAGATTAGTGAGTATCAAGTATTAGAGGCGATGTTAATGCCTTCGGCCAATAATATGGCAGATAGTTTGGCAATTTGGGCATACGGATCATTGCCAAGCTACACTCTTGCTGCCAACCAGTACATTAAGTCGATCGGCTTAGACCAAACAACAGTTGGCGCAGATGCCAGCGGTTTTTTACCTTCAACCACTAGTACTGCCCATGATCTGATATTACTTGGCTTTCAAGCTCTAAATAACCCGGTGATTGCTCAAATAGTTAATCAAACTCAAGCGAATTTACCAGTTGTTGGTGTCGTAAAAAATGTTAATTGGTTACTTGGTAATGATGGCATAATTGGCATTAAAACCGGTAATACCAATCAAGCCGGTGGCGTCTATTTATTTGCTGCTAGCGATAAACTTAGCGTTTCGTCTCCCAGTATTGAGATCGTCGGGAGTATTGTGGGCACTACAACACTTCAAGATGCAATTAACGCTTGCCTACCTTTATTAAATTCAGCTAAAACAAATTTCTATTTAGCTACAATTATCAAACGTAATGAAATCGTTGGTGCCTATAAAATCCCTTGGGGAGCTACTGACCCCGCAATATCTGTAAATGATATTGCTTCACCTATCTGGAAAGGAGTAAAAACCCCTATTATAACTTCTTTGCAAGCTGTTTATGCGCCAGTATCAACAACTACAACTGTCGGAGTTGTTGAAGTCCCTGGTCAATTTTCTAGCCCTAAAACTTCTATTGTATTACAACGACCTATATCCATAGCGCCGTGGTGGTGGCGTATTATAAGGCATAAATTATAAAAGTGATGCTCGTACAATAAATCCAGCAATCACATGCTAATTTATCATTTCTAAGCAAATAGTTAGAGAAACTTGGGCTTGTTTATGTCAACAGTAGGTTAAAAAACTTGATTTATTTGCTCAATTATGCTAATATATGCATGTTTCGTTGAGTGAGGTATTTACTCCGAAGCACTTTAACATGTCAAACTGATCTTTTGAATCCTAGGTAAGATGTGGATCCAGGTGTTTTAGGCAAATCTAAAAAATCTAGCCCCACATCATACGATTGGGATTCAAACAGAAAGGTAACTAACGTGAAACGCTTTACCCTTTGTGTGATTTTACCTGTACTGGTATTGATCGGCAGTTGTCCGGCTTTCGCGTCAAACCCTTCCAGCAGCTCTACTGTGCATTACGTTGGTATCGCTGCCGCTCCCTTCAAGGAGTTTGGTTACTGGGCAGTTCAAAGCAATGGCAAAGTTTTCAACTTCGGTTGCGCCTTTTTTGGCGATGCTAGCCATCGACATTTGACTCAGCCAGTCGTCGGGATTGTCCCGACAAATGACGGCAAAGGCTACTGGCTCTATACCGCCAGCGGCAAAGTCTTCGCTTACGGCGATGCCAAATTTTTCGGTCCAGCTGAAAGCTTCAAGCCTTCATCACCAATCGTCAGCATGGCTATCACCTATGACCAACTAGGTTATTGGTTGCTCGGCTCCGATGGTGCAGTTTACACTTTTGGTGATGCGCCGTACTATGGTGACACCAAAAATATACTGAAAAGATATTACCTCCCAGCCGTGGCTATCACTAGTGATGGTGGCTATACCATCGGCTACACAATCTTTTTCAAGGACGGATCTTTCGTCAATATCATGGACCAAAAAGGTGGCGCAAGCGGACCAATATCTAGTCTAACTTCACCCGTAGTTGGTGTAGTTGTTGACCAAATGGTCAAATGGGGTTATTGGTTAGTCACTGCAAATGGTTCCGTCTACTCACTGATGGACGCACCCAGTTTAGGAACTAAGGTTAACACCTATCATTCTTCGATTGCGGGATTCGCGGCCAATATCAGCGATAACGGACTGGTTTTCATCACTAAGAGCGGACTGCTAGATACTCTCGGCAACGAGGAACAGCACTAGGCGAGCTGGGGGGCACGCATTTATTTGCGTTTAATGTCCTGATTTTTAGGACGCCCCCAACTCCCGCCTTTCTCAGTTTGACATGTATTACTTCATGAGTGTGCGCTCATGCTGACGAGTCCAAAAGGACGAAAGTAATATATTCTGGTTCTGGTTTTTTAGTCTTAGTTCGAGCATCAGTTACTCTGAAATACTTTTACGGTCTGATTAATAGATTACCTACATGCTAAAATTAAGAAATGGGGATGGAAACAAAACCGGAAACACTTAAACTAAAAAAGTTAGCTGAAAATATTGCAAATGAAGATTTAGTTTTTTTGCAATATAGTTCGCATTGGCTTTTCAAAGGACATAACTATGTCGTCAAAGTTGCAAAACATGATCTTCAAAATGAAATCAATATTGTTGAGTACTTAGTTTCCAAAAAATTCCCTGCACTTAATATTGTAAAAAGTTCCCAGCAAGACGAGTATTTTTTCTACTTATATCTATTAGCAAATGTTGATGTCCCAAAAACTCAAGTAATAACTTTTATAGCCGATAATCTCCCTAAGCTACATGGTTTAGAAAAATCAGATGATATCTTTATCCCCAGCTATAAGGAAGAGGTAAGTAAAAACTTGGCAATATGGTCTTCCGGATTTAATTCACTTTCCACAAAAGTACAAAATAATATAACAACTGTACTAGAAAAATCATTTGATCTTTCAGCAAGTACCATAAATCACGGTGACCCTCTTATGGGTAATGTTGTTGAGCTTAATAATAAATTATATTTTATTGACTGGGAGCACGTTTGCATGGCTCCGAATGAACTAGATTTAGCTATTATAAAGTATCGTGAACTTCTAGGTGAACCAAAAGATATTTTTGATGCGGTATTAACCAAATTTCAATCTATTAACTATGACAATCTAGAAATACTAATCAATTCTAGAAAAGCATATGCGGTTGTCTGGTATGCAGACAGATTATATAACGGCTACTTTACCGACAAAAAGAAACTTGATTCTATGATAGAAAGTTTAGTGTAAGAATAGTAAAACTTTTTAATCAATTACTTAAATTAATAAGATCTAAAGTGGTGTGTTTAAGCAAGAAATAACTTTTCGCTATAGATGGTGGAGATGAGTCTCTAGGGTGGAACGCCTTATCCCTTTTTTTGTTAGTTTTAAGTAAGAAATTAGAGGAGCTCGGACTTTTATACGCCAGTAATGAGATAATGGTTATTATGTCAGAAATACCTGTGGCGTTTTAAAATCTCCACAAAATGGTGCAGCTTGCAAATATATAAATTAATTAAGATAATTATTGCAATAAAGTTGAGGGAGTATTTTTATGAGAAGTGAAACATTGCGTGATTTAGTTGATTCTCAACAAGCTTTGTTCGATAAGACAGATGCCGAAGCCGATGAAAGGGCTACGAGTTATCCTTTAACTTACGAAGATTATCTCGCATTGCCCTTAAATGACAGATTGACGGTTGCTTTAAACATATTTAAAGATGACGCACCAGTTACAATTGCGTCTGGACAATACGCATCTGAAAGATCATTTATCTTCCCAATTGAAATCCCAGAAAATGATACGGGAATTCAAACTAGTGCAAAGATAAAATATAGCGTGGGAACATATTCCCGCCCTTCCGGTTTATCTGTGTCAATAGTGTCAACTAGGGATGGATATATCAACACTGCATTTTTAGGTTACTTAAAACAAAACGTTATTCAAAGAGATGTTTGGGGCCCTAATCCTACAATAGTTGGCAGAGAATATGAAGTTATAAGCAGCTTTCAAACTATGAATTCGACTACTGATCCAGATGACCAATTATTTAAAGATGTCATATTCGTTGTTGATGAAGGTATTAATCAAATATATAGAGCAAGACTCACGAGCCGTATTTCAAAATTAGGTAAGCTTACAACAAAATAATTCTGGTGGGTG
>Ga0187851_10002362_pt1 | contig 16832 bp, 24 predicted proteins | sample June2016WEW_6_10_FD_132997 | JGI IMG/M metagenome (GOLD analysis project Ga0187851, IMG submission 132997) | Peatland microbial communities from SPRUCE experiment site at the Marcell Experimental Forest, Minnesota, USA - June2016WEW_6_10 | ecosystem: Environmental > Terrestrial > Soil >...
CGCGAGTATCTCAACCGGCCGGATATCGATGTCGCAGAGGTGGCGTACCTGCTCGGCTACGAGGATTCGAATTCTTTTTATCGAGCTTTCCGAACGTGGGAAGGCACGACGCCCGCCCAGTTGAGGTCGGCGCTTCAGACAATCAGATAACTAGGCAATAGGCGGAGTTACCTATGAACAAAGTATCCGGGGGATGGATGCTCTAGCAAAAGCCTTCGCCGCACCCGCGCAAGGGATCGAAACCGAAAGGCCGAGACCCGAAAAGGGCTCGGGGCGAAGCCTGAGAGCCCGTTCCGGCGAAGCCGGATGCGCCCAGCCTACCAAGGCAACGCATCAGCCGACATTCATCAAGACTCTTGAGCTTTCACCGCCTCAGAAATCTCGCACATCCGTTGAATGCGCAGGATGCCTTCATCGTAGAGAGACATAACCACGTATCACGATGTTTTTCGTTCCTGCCATCGGCAGATGGGCCGAGACACAGAAATCATGAAGTAGAGCTCACCTCAAGGGTCGCGCACCCGCAATCAGAATATCGACCAGTCTTCGGGCGCTTTGTTGCCAGTCAGGGCTGGCTGAGACATTGGCGACGCCGACGATAGCCCGAAGGAGATCGATCGGGTCGAGGTCCTTGCGTATGTCGCCGCTTTTGATCGCGCGCTTCACGAGCGCCCGAAGCGCTTCATGAATCTGGGCGTAGGACGCCTCAAAAACCTTCTTGGGGTCGCCGACCAGCGTATTCAGAACGGGGGCGATGATCTGCTTCGTTTCGACGGCATCAACGAACAACAGCAACCAGGCGCGCAAGGCTTCAACTGAGAACATGCTGTCCGCGAAGGTCCGCTCCGCTGCGGCCAGCTTTTCCATCTCGGACCGATAAACCGCCACGAGAAGTTCCTCGCGCGTCGGAAAGTGCCGATACAGGGTTCCCGGACCGACAGCTGCCTTTTTCGCGATCTCCTCCAGACTGGCGTTCGCGCCCGCGTGGGTGAACTCCTCTTTCGCCACTTCGAGAATGCGCTCGCGATTCCGCTGCGCATCCGCGCGCGGCTTTCTGTCTGTAAATTCAGGAGCTTTCGTGGCCATAGAGAAAATCTTTGCAACCGGAGGCGGCCTCCGGTAATCTAGGAACTATACGGAGGCTACCTCCGTTTGTAGCAAGTAAACCAGGGCCCGTCAAGGTTTGGGCGTAGCAAAGCGTGACTCAACCGGGGCAGAAGGAGAAACGAACATGCGTATTTTTGTCACCGGCGCTACCGGCTTCATCGGTTCCACCATCGTTCCAGAGCTTATTAACGCGGGCCATCAAGTCCTGGGCCTGACGCGCTCGGACGATCTCGAGCAGATGCGCTATCACAAGACCGGGACCAATGTTGCCTCCGCCGCCCCGGCGAGAGCCGCCCGCTGATCGATAAACGTTGGTTGAATTAAAGCAGGAGTATCTAACGATGCAGATCAAGGATCGCGTTTTCATTGTCACGGGCGCCTCGTCGGGAATCGGCCTCGCGACGGCTATTGCTCTGACCGAGCGGGGCGCGAAAGTCGCCCTGCTCGCACGCAGTGGCGATGCGCTGCAGGAATTGGCGCAAAAGCTTCCGGGCAGCTTTCCCGTCACGGTAGACATGACGCAATTTGATCGCGTCCGGGAAGCTGTGCGCGCTGTACACCAACATTACGGCCGCGTCGATGGCCTCGTCAACAATGCGGGGCGCAGCTATGCGGCCTCAGTAGAGGAGATCGACCCTGCGCTTTTCGACGAAATCTTCCACCTCAACGTGTTGGGGCCGATTGTCGCGATGCAGGCTGTGATTCCGCTCATGCGGGCGCAAGGCGGCGGAAGCATCGTGAACATCAATTCCGGGACTGCGTTCATGACTGTTCCGCAATACAGCGTTTACTCGTCTTCGAAACGCGCGCTTCTCGGGTTCAGCCTCACGGCGCGCGCCGAGCTGGAAAAGGACCGCATCGTCGTCAGCGAAATCTACCCGTTTATCACGGCGACGAACTTCGGCAAGAACAGGATGGGGAATCCGGCCGGCGGCGGACCGTCGTCCAATTACGCCGAGGGCGACAAGCCTGAATTCGTGGCCAGCCTCGTTCTGCAAGCGGTCGAAGAAGGGCAGGCTCAGTATTTCGCGAATGACCGTCTTCGCAAGATGGCCGGGGCCGCGGCCTAGGCTTGGCGCCGGAGTAGGCAGAGGGAAGGAGAACAGATATGTTTGCGATTACCGGAATCACCGGGAACGTCGGCAGTGAAGTGGCGCGCAACCTTCTGGCGGCGAAGCAGCCCGTCCGGGCCGTGGTGCGTGACCTCGGCAAAGGCGCCGCCTGGGCGCAGCGCGGTTGCGATCTCGCGCGTGCGGACATCGGGGACGCCTCGGCGCTCGCAGCCGCGTTCCAGGGGGTCGAAGGCGTCTTCGTGCTCGTCCCGCCGAACTTCGATCCGACGCCCGGTTTCGCTGAGGCACAAGCGATTGCCGATGCCCTCTTCTCCGCGCTGGAGCATGCGCGTCCGGGCAGAGTCGTTTATCTCTCGACCATAGGAGCACAGGCGACGCAACCTAACCTCCTTACCCAGCACACAGTCATTGAGAGGGTGCTCGGCGAGTCGCCGATTCCCATTACTTTCCTGCGGCCGGGATGGTTCATGGAGAATTCCAGTTGGGACTTAGCTCCAGCGCGCGAGCAGGGAATGATTCCCAGCTTTCTGCAGCCTCTCGACAAGCCGGTTCCGATGGCGGCGACGGCCGACATCGGGCGCGTGGCCGCGGAATTGCTGCAGGAGACCTGGAAGGGCCATCGAGTCGTCGAACTGGAAAGCGCGCAACGCGTGACTCCGAACGAGATCGCGGCCACCTTCGCTGATCTGCTTGGCATCCCTGTGAGAATGGAAGCGGTCCCGCGCGACACCTGGGAGGCGCTGTTCAGATCGCAGGGAATGAAGAACCCCGCTCCTCGCATTCGCATGCTCGATGGTTTCAATGAAGGCTGGATCGAGTTTGAGAGCGGTCAGGCCGGCTCCCGAAAGGGAAAAGTCGCGCTGAAAACCGTGCTGAAATCTCTCGTCGAGCGGGCGTCAACTGACGCCGGATAACGGCATCGGGTGACTGTCTTGCCTAATCCTGCGGGGAAGTGCCAAGGTACTTTTCATGTCTCGTTTCACGACACCTTTTAGCTTTCATTCGACTGCTGCAGAGATCATCGAAGGCATTGATCTCACGGGGAAACGCGCCATTGTAACGGGCGGGGCGTCTGGGATCGGCATCGAAACAGCCCGTGCACTTGCAGGAGCAGGCGCGTCAGTGACGCTCGCGGTTCGGCGTCCCGAGGCAGCGGGAGCTGTTGCCGCAGAGTTGCGGCAATCCACTGGCAACGATGCCATCGATATTGCGGCGCTTGATCTGGCCGATCTTAGGTCTGTGAGGGCGTTTGCCGACTTCTGGAAAGGGCCGCTGCATATCCTCGTCAACAATGCGGGAATCACGGCAGTACCTGAGCGGCAAGAAACGTCCCAAGGCTTCGAACAGCAGTTTGGTACTAACTACGTGGGACACTTCGCGCTGACGGTATGGATGCACTCCGCGCTCGCGGACGCTCAAGGCGCACGCGTCGTTTTACTGAGTTCGAGCGGCCACCTCTTCTCTCCGGTAATATTTGATGATCTCCACTTCAATTTCATCCCCTACACGCCATTCGGTGCGTATGGTCAATCCAAGACCGCAGATGCGCTGTTGGCAGTTGGCATCACTCGCCATTGGACCACCGACGGCATCACTGCAAATGCCCTCAACCCCGGCGCGATTGCGACCGGACTCCAGAAGCATACCGGCGGCCTGAAGACACCCGTCGAGCGTCGCAAGACCCCACAACAGGGTGCTGCCACTTCCGTGTTACTGGCTGCATCACCTCTATTGAATGGGATCAGCGGCCGTTATTTTGAAGACTGTACTGAATCGCACGCGGTGGCCAAGCGACCGACCGATTTCAGCGGCGGTGTAGCCGCATACGCTCTCGATCCCGATAACGCTGATCGCCTCTGGGATATATCGCTCAAATTGATTTCCTGAGAATCGACGAGGCAGCAAGTATCTAAAGGTCCCCTCTAGCCCGTATGAGATTCCGGTTTCACCAAACCAATCAGCTCCTCGCGGACCCCATCGAGGATCTCTCGCGATAAGCTCGGATCGGACACAGCACGGGAGAGATTGAGCGCTCCGAGCAGTGTGCTCAGAATAAGTAAGGCACGCCTGCGCTTATCCGGGCGCTGGCTCGTTGGAGGAAGGGCGCTGAAGAATGCCAGGCTCCGCTTCACCCGCTCGGTGTACAGGGCTCGCGCGGATTTGCTTCCCCGGGTGATGTCGCCTAGCAACGCTCCCATTGCACAGCCCGTCCCCGGCGCATCGCGGTGTGCCTCGGTCAGGTAGTTCTGGAGAAGGTGCGCCATGTCTGGCGTATGTTCTTCCCAAACGTCAAGATCCTTGAATGCCGCCGCGAGGGCCTCCACGACCAGTTCATCGCGCGATCCGAAGTGCTTATAGAACCCCCCAACCGTCACGCCCGCTTCTTTCATCACATCGGCAACGCCGATGCCGTCGAGACCGCGTTCGCGAAATCGCTTGGCGGCCACTTTCACGATCCGCGTGTGTGTCTCCGCCTTATCACTCTTTGAATAACCCATCTGCCATCACCTTTCCTTCCCGAATCCGCATGGATCGCTCCAGACAGAAAGAACTGCAAGCGTATTCTCGTACTCTACATTGCCTGAATGCAAACCGTCAACGGGTGCGGACAATTGAAGAGCGGCGAAGCGTTCTAGAAAGTTTCATAAAATTATCTTGCAACTTCTGGATTACCATCATACTCTACAATTGTGACAGGGCAGAGCGATCCCTCGCGAGCAAAGGAGAAGCAATGAGCAAGCCGTCCCCAGAACGAAATAAGGCAATCGTGCTCGAAGCATTCGAGACATTGTTTAACAAGCGTGATTACGTCGCGGCGGAACGCTTCTGGTCACCGAAATACATCCAGCACAGCGCACACATAGCACCAGGCCGCGAAGGGCTGTTCAATCTCGCCCGCTCAGCGCCGGAGACACTGCATTATGAGAACCAGCTCATCATCGCAGAAGGCGATTACGTCATAGCGCATGGCCGCTTTACGGGGATGGGACGGCCTGCCGCCTGGATCGCAGCCGACGTTATCCGGTTCGAAGACGGTGTTCTCAAAGAGCATTGGGACGTTTTACAGGACGAGGCGACCAAGGCCGAATCTGTAAGCGGCCTTCCCATGTTCGGCGCCAAATTCCCCAAGTGACAGCCGAAGACAACGCCATCACCCTGAAGGCGTTCGACGCACTTTTAACAAGACCAAGGAGATAGTAACTATGAGTTCACCCGTTGTTTCGAATGAAATGTATGTGATTTTAGGGGCGACCGGCCATACCGGCTCGATCGTCGCCGATTTCCTTCTCTCGAAGGGCCAGAAGGTGCGCGTCATTGGGCGCGACACGGGACGACTACAGCGCTTTGTGGAAAAAGGCGCGGAGGCGTTCAAAGCTGATATGAGCGATGCTGCTGCGCTCACCAAAGCCCTCAGGGGTGCTCGTGCGGCATACCTACTGTTGCCACCGGCAAAATCCCCGGAAGAGCAGGAGCGAGATAGCGATGCGGTCGCCAAGGCCGTGAGGGAATCTGGCATTTGCTACGCGGTGCATTTGAGCAGCTACGGCGCACAGGTTGCGAAAGGCGCTGGTCCAGTCTCAGGACTGCATTCTTCAGAGCAAAAGCTGAACGCGATCAGCGGTTTAAACGTTCTGCACGTGCGCGCCGCGTATTTCATGGAGAACAATCTGGCGGCGATCGGCATGATCCATCACATGGGAATTTTCGGAAACGCGCTGCTACCCGACTTGAAGTTACCCATGATCGCGACGCGCGATGTAGGCAACTACGCGGCACAGCGCCTCCTTGCCCTTGATTTCTCCGGCAACCAAACGAGCGAGCTGCTTGGCGAGCGCGATTTGTCGATGACGGAAGTTGCCGCGGTGATTGCGCGCGGCATCGCCAAACCCGACCTGCGTTACCAGCAGTTCCCGTATGAACAGGTGCAGCAGGTATTAACGCAACTGGGAGTTCCGCCGAAGGGAGCTGCCATGTACATCGAGATGTACAAAGCCATCAACGCAGGCGTCCTCGTTCCGTTGGAACCGCGTTCGAAAAAGAACACTACACCTACATCGATTGAACAATTTGTGCAGGATGCTTTTGCAACCGCATATCAGGGGAAGGCTCCCAGCGCTTAGGCCCGGACGAGCTTACCCAGAGAGAGGAATCGATGACAACAATAACGGCGATGCGGCTGGCTTCGGTGGTCACGGCAATCAATGTGCTGGTCGCGACCGGCTTTTCCATCGCGGCGATCATCAATCCGCAATACCTAGTCCCTGCCGCCGTTCCAACGGAGACGTCGGTGCTGTTGGCGATGTACGCGGCGGCGCCCAGAATTCCTCTGGCTTTGTCGGTATTGGGGGCGGTCTACAAGCAGGCGGCCCCTGCGTTGCTGATCCTGGGTGCGCTCGCCGGCGCGATGCAATTGCTGGATGCCGGAATCGGTCTGTTTGAGCATGATCTTGGGAAATCCGCTGGGCCGCTCTTTATCGCTGTCCTCCAATTCATCGTCGTGTATCTGCTTCACAAATCCGTGCGGATCACTCCGCAGACCAAGCACGGATAGGCTCAAGCCCCCAGGGTGACTCCGGTTACGCCTGTTTGCAGGCGAGAGTTCCGGGAACCCTGTAAACAGTTCGGCTAACTGATGGTCAGGAACAGGAGAATATCTATGAAAAACGCAAAGGAACTGATGCTCGAATATACCGCCTTCTCGTTCAGAGAACCGAAGAAGGCGGCGGAGATGTTTGCCGAAGATGGCGCCTTTGAGCTGCCGTATCTTGCGACGTTCGGACTTCCTACAGAGTACAGGGGTCGAGACGCGATTGCCGGCTTTTTCCAATCCGTGCTCGACATCTATCCCGGTTTCCAGTTCGAGAATATCAAGGTGCTGATCGACACTCCCGACCAGGTCTTTGCAGAATTCGAGGCCACTGCGGTGTCAAGCAAAACGGGACGAACCGTTCATCAACTCTTCTTTTCGAGGCTAGTTGCCGAGAACGGAAAGATTAAGTTGTTTAGAGAAGCTCTGAATACTTTCGAAGTGGCCCGGGCCAACGTACAGGATAGCGCCGGCTTGTTTTGAACAGGTTCATCCCAGCGGGTAGAGGAATGATTGGCGACTGCTAAAGGCTCGAATCAAAATCATCTCGAATGGATGCCGATGAAAAGGTACAAGATTGCTGTTCTGGACGATTACCAAAATGCGGCGCTTGAGAGCGCCGATTGGTCGGTAATAGGCCATCGAGCGGACATCACCGTATTTAAGGACCACCTCGCCGATCCGGAGGCCGTGATTGAGCGGTTGCTGCCTTTTGATGTCATTTGTGTCATGCGCGAGCGGTCCCCGCTGCCTCGCAACATCATTGAGCGTCTTCCTAATCTCAAGCTCATAGCTTCAACGGGAGCCGGAAACGCATCGATCGATGTCGCCGCCGCCGGCGATCGCGGGATCGCAGTAGTTCACACGGGGTATCGGTCGGACCCGGCCATCGAATTTACCTGGGCGCTGATCTTGGCCTCCGCGCGACATATCGTAACGGAGAGCAACTCTGTACGATCCGGCGCCTGGCAGCAGACTGTTGGCACCGATCTGCGCGGAAAGACGCTAGGCGTTCTGGGGCTTGGGCGTATTGGATCAGAGGTCGCGCGAATTGGGAGGCTTTTGGAATGAATTTGATTGCCTGGAGCCAGAACATGACGCCCCAGGCCGCCGAAGCTGCGGGCGCAACCTTGGTTTCCAAGAATCAGCTGTTCGAACAGGCTGATTTCCTGACGATCCATGTGGTGTTTAGCAGCCGAACCCGCGGCCTGATAGGTGCCGCGGAGCTGGCGAGAATGAAGCCGACGGCCCGGTTGATCAATACGTCGCGCGGGCCAATCGTCGAAGAACAAGCTTTGATCAGCGTGTTGACGAACAAGCAAATCGCTTACGCGGCGATCGACGTTTTCGATGTTGAGCCGCTGCCTCCCGATCACCCCTTCCGGGCGCTGGACAACGTCCTGGCAACACCGCATATCGCCTACGTCTCGCAGGGTCTTTACAAGACGTTCTATGAGGATACCGTCTCGAACATTCGAAAGTGGCTCGACGCCCGTTAGGTAGCTGGAGAGTTCTAGCTCAGCAATAAAGGAGAAAGGCAATGACGAAAAGGCTCGAAGGCAAGACCGCGGTCATCACCGGCGGAACAGAAGGGATTGGGCTTGCAGCTGCAAAACTGTTCGTCAAAGAAGGTGCCTATGTCTTCATCACGGGGCGTCGCCAGAAGGAACTCGACGAGGCCGTGAAGGCAATCGGTTCCAATGCTACCGGCGTTCGGGGCGACGTTACCAAGATGGCCGATCTTGATCATCTCTACGAGACCGTCGGCAAAGTGAAGGGACGAGTCGATATTATCTTCGCCAACGCCGGCGTCGGCGAATTCGTTCCCTTCGGCGAAGTATCCGAAGAACATTTTGACAAGCTGCTTAATATCAACGTCAAGGGCGCATTCTTCACGGTTCAAAAAGGATTATCCTTCCTGAACGATGGCGGCTCCATCATTCTTACGGGTTCCGTCGCGAGCGTAAAAGGCACCGCTGCCTTCGGCGTTTACGCGGCCAGCAAAGCGGCGATCCGTTCTTTCGTCCGCACCTGGACTACGGATCTGAAAGATCGTCATATCCGGTCAAATGTCGTTAGCCCAGGTCCAATCAACACGCCGTTGGTGAACCGGCAAGCCCCGGACGTCATTGGGCGGATTGTGTCCTCGATTCCGATGGGACGCATGGGCGAACCCGATGAAGTTGCGAAGGCCGCGCTGTTTCTGGCGTCCGACGACTCAAGTTTTGTCACAGGTATCGAACTTTTCGTTGATGGGGGCAGAGCGCAGGTCTAAGCGGCTCCCCCGGTTAGGAGACATGTTAATGATTACTCAACAGCATTTGGCTTCTGTCAAGCACGCGGATCGCGATCTATACGCACGGGAGAAGGTCCTGAATTCCGCCATCATCGCCGCCGACATCAGCAGCGGCTGGGAAGAGTATCTTGAGATTTTTGACGCCTTCTACGCCGATGATGTCGAGGTCACCGATGGGACGGAAAGCAGCGCGATATTTGGCAAGGAGCAGAGGCGCGCACTCCTTCACAAATTCCTCGTCCCGATTCATGTAATGGCTGAGATTGGCGGCCTGTCGGTGCAGATTCGAGAAAGCCCGATTCACGGCTATCGGGAACGAAAATTGCGGTCGCGTCCGGTTTGAAATTCTGCTTGGTCATGATCGCCTCGAGCCTTCTTGGTCGGCACCAGTCCGAAATGCCGTGTCGTCGATACCCGCGCGGGCGAGTTGTGCGCAGGTCATCACCTGCATTGTCAGCGTGCGTGAGGACTGTTTGGACTTAGGGTTCCGGCGGCGCTTGTTATGCTACCGGGTTCAGGATCCACATTTGGTTCGGCTTTTTGTCCCCGCGCTTGTAAATTTCAACTTTGGCGCCGGCCGCCCCTTCCCCGCCGCGCACGTCCAGCACGAGGTCGTTGTCCAGGGCGCTTGCAATATAGACATAGCCCTCAGTGCCAATAGGGATGAGCTTCCACTGCTGGTTCGGGTGGCCGCCCGGCCCATCGGCCGGATAGAGCTGCACCAGGGTGCGTTCCTTCGTGTCGGAATGCGGAATGTCGATGCAGAGATGTTTGCTGGATTCGTCGCCCGCATAGATGATCACATATCCGTCAGGAACGGAAGGTACGTCACTATGCGAAACGATGGTCCATTGCTGGTTCTGCGGGGGTGGGGTGCCTAGCTTGTCAATCTGGATGTGCTCGTGTTTATCCAGTTTTGGGGCATCCAGCACGAACCCGTTAATCTTGGTTGCAATCGTTGCTACGGAAGGCATGAGATGTCTCCTTTTTGCACTGCTCCGTGAGTCATATAATGGGCGTCCACTTCAGAAGCCTCAGTCCGGAAGGTGATGGGGGCGGCCAAAATGTTCCACTAGAGCGTCGTTGTCCGCTTGCTTACGCACCCGGCTCAGAAAAAGACGTTACTAAAGCGCGACCGTTAGGAAGAAGGGCTGAGCATGCCTTTTTGTTCGGTTTCGGCTGGCCGCCCTTGACATTTCGCAATGAGCGACAACAGATCGAGGATGGCATCGTCGTTTTGGAACGCCTCGCGCGCGGCCGGGGTCAACGTCGTGGCAGGCCGCCAAAGTGGATGACCGAGGTGAAGCGAGGGGGAAGACCACCTGGTAGCAAAAACAAACCCAAGGAATGATGGCATCGCTGATCGGCGGCGTGAATTAGAGCTTCCGAGTAGTTATTAACGAGAAGTCTTGAAACACTTCTCAGCGGGGCCGACAACGTGTGAAACCAAACCTGCGAGTAGCCCATCTCGCAGCTTGGCTGATCGTGCGGCACGACCGGGCGATCGCCAGAACGCCTAGCACCGTCATGCTTTGCCGCGGTCGGTTCCATTACACCACTCCCGCGGAGCGGCTGATCACCGTGCGCGTTCTCTTCCGTCACACCTCGGCCTGGACTACGCTGGGCCGAAACCGGCGAGCCGGCGGCCAGTTCAAGAGCATGGCCTACCGGGCTCTAGCGGACTGAAGCCAGCTCATTTACGCGACTGATTTCGGTTGCCAGGTCCGGCACGAGCGTTCCGTTCTCTGCTGCCTCATTAGCCAGCTTGCGAACAAGGGATATCCGGATGATCGGGGACGAACCGAGACTGCGGATCTCAAGTGACGCAAACCGTGGCCGCTTGCCACCACCAGACTGGCTCATTCCCCGGCTCCTGCTCCACCACGTCCGCCACGAAGGCGTCCAGCGTCACTGTCTCCCCAGCTTCCAATCGGCGGCCAATGTCCGCTACCGCCTGCGCATCACTGCGTAGACCCTTCTCTTTCAGTGCCTTCTGAATCAGATGGTCCGCCAACTTGTCCAGTATCTCTGGCGCCATCTTGTCCGGATGATCCAGGTCCGAAAGCAACGCAGTGCACCGCGTTCTCGGCGACTTAATGCCGGATGGTCGAATTCTGATAGGGGCCATTCGGCTGCTGTAGTTCAAAAGCGTAGGCCCGAGGGTGTACTATCGATCTTCAAAGCAGGACTGAGATGGTTTGGACAGATCGATTTGGAATCCGCAAACCGGGCTACGCCAGACGGCCGTGCGTAGCAAAACCTCGTCCGACTGCCCACGGAGGTCAAGGCGTTACCAAAACCGTCGCGACGATGAAGGGGAGATTGAACGTCGTTCCCGACACCGCATCGTTGGTCAATGGCGATCTTTCCTGCTGGTTCGATACGACCACCAGCTGCGACACTGGTCCGATGGTCGGTAAAAACCCCAGCGACGAAGGAAAATCAAAGAGCGTGGCGCCGGAGGCGACCACCTGCCTCGCTCCGTTGGTGAGGTCAATTCGAATAACGGAGAGTTGAAGTGGGTCGGCGGCGTAGAGATAGCGGTCCAAGGGATTGAACGGATTGAAACTGAAATCGAGCAATTCCTCCACCTCCACGTCAGCCGGCGTCGGCGCTATCAGATGGATGGAGGCCGCGCGTTCGTAGGGTTGCTGATTGTCGGAAAGGACTGCCACCGGAAATCCATAAATTCCGCGAGCGCAGGGCGAATAATAGTACACAGTACCATCGCGAACCGCCAACGGCGACACTCCAGGCAAGGTCGAGCCTGAGAACAGAAACGGATAGCCGTTCACGGTGATCTCGGGCATCGTTGGACACAGTGCCAGCGTCGGGATAGAGTCGGAGGGATCGAACGTTTTGGGAACGATGCCGGGAACAATGCTGTTGTCCGGCCCCACGATCCAAATACTCCCTAGCACCGAATCCGATAGCAGGAACCGGCCGTCGTCCAGACGCACGAAGTCCTCGGGAAAGCCGACCAACACACTGGCGAAGCTCATGGTGCGCGAGAGATTCGCCGAAAATCCGTTGAACGGATTGAACGTGTAAGTGTACTCGTAGATGGTCGGATTGGACGGAACAAATGGACTCGGCTGCGGCAAGCCGCCGGCATCGAGAACAGCCACGACGCCTTCGCCGAGCGAATGTATGATGAACGGGATTGCGAATCCCCCTGGGGGAGGTGGCAGAACGCCGATCTGCTGGCCGGTCAGCCGGGAGAGCACGATTACCTGACTGTTCAGTGGCTCACCGACGAAGACGATATCCAGGTCGCCACCGACGCCGGCGATCGGGACCTCCACGTTCGCAAAGTCAAAGCTTAAGAAATGCCCGTTGGCTTGCTTCGCGTTCTGTGACCACATCGGCAAACACACCATCAACGCCGCCGCGACTCGAGTTAGATTGAATTTCATCGTGAATCCTCCTTCAAATTACTTCCGTGTGAGTATTTTGCATCTGCGAATTCTAAAATGTCGTACAAGTATCCGGTGGACGCGCGGTAACGGTGAGCCGGACGGTCTGGCCGAGCGTTACGCCAACCGGCTCAGGCTGACCCCACAGTGTGGTGGCGGCAAGCAATGCACTAGCTATGGGAAGGATCTTCAACATTCTGGTTCTCCGTACTTGGGATCAATCTAGAGATTCAAATGCGGTTCAGTGCGAGGAAGCAATCAGGTGGTCTCGCTCTGATGCATGCGCCTGCCGTTCGAGGATGTCGAGACGTGCGGCCAGCGCCTCGATCTGTTCATCCTTTTGCTCAATCTGGCGGGCAAGTTCTTCACTGGCGCGAGCTTGTTTCTGAACCTCGTTGAGCAGCATGGCCGGCAGCAGATGATACGCAACCGTTTCGGCCTTGCCGTCAGCATCGTGAACCACCAACTCCGGGTAGACTTTTTCGACTTCCTCGGCGATCAGTCCATATTGCTGAGCGCCCGTTTCGTCGGACTTGTAGAGGAATGTCACTGGCCGCAGCTTCATCAGCTTATCGCTCGAGTCGGCCATATCCCGGACGTCGCGTTTGTACCGCGCCGATGACGTGACGCACCCCAGCTGACCGGTGCTCGCGACCACTACCTGGCAGCCTCCGGTGACCGTAGCGTTGAAGATGCCTGCGATGTAAGTGGCGGCCTGCGTGCCCTCCACACCGATGCGGATGGTGTTCCCTTCGCCCGCGTTGCCTTGATTGCCGATTTCGATGTTGTTGCTACCGGTCGTAAGATAAAAGCCGGCTTCAACGCCAAGTGCGATATTGTTCCCGCCCGAGCCGTTGTCTTGAAGCGCGAAGGAGCCGATGGCCGTGTTATCGTCACCTTTGTTGAAGTACAGCGCGTTCCACCCCGCCGCCACGTTATATCTGCCCGCGCCGTTGTTGGCGAGAGCGCTCACGCCAGTGGCCGTATTGCCTATGCCACTGCCGTTGCCTTCCAGCGCGGCAATGCCAGTCGCCGTGTTGTTGTAACCCGAGTTGTTAAAGAAAAGCGAATACCAGCCCGTGGCGGTGTTCCCGGAGCCGGATTGGTTGTTAATCAGCGCACTGACGCCGAACGCGCTGTTTTCACTTCCGGTGGTATTGTTCTTCAGGGCATTGGTCCCGTAAGCGGTGTTGGTCTGCGCCCAGGCTGCGGGCCATGGGCCGAAGCTAAACACTGCTAGGGCGGTGAAAAAAGCAAGCTTCTTCATAGCGATTCCTCCTTAGGAATGAACTGTTCGAATTGAAAGTGAGCGCGGATGGCAAACTGTCGCACCCTTAACGAGAACTATTTTCGGATTTCAGGTGCGGTCAGCCGCAAGGGAAAACGGGCTAGGGTCATCCATGAAACATGCGGTCGTGCGAGGAAATAATCGAAGGCTACGTCAAGCTTCACGGGATCGAACGAGCTCGCTTTGCAGCCTTGCTCAAACTTCCACAGTGGGTCGTTCGGGCACGTTCCAAAAAGCTTCGGTGGATTCGAAAGTGCAGAATGAGCGAACCATGGTGTTTGTACGCGGCCTTTTAGTATTCCACAACTACGAGGTTTTAGCAGGATTCCGATGCGCGATAGATCCTTTGGCAATTTATTTGATCACTTTGATAATTGAGACTGAAGAGCAACGTGGCTCGCCGCCGGCGTTTGGCCGCCCCGTCTCCATAACTTCTGCCATGCCGTGGAGCAGGATCTGTCCGGGCAGAGGGAGGAACTGGTCGGTGCCGAGGCGCGATTGGCTGCCAGCATCGAGCGGGTCCGGCAGGGGATGGTGCCGCTGGATCGAGCGCAGCAGGCCTTGTTCGCCCTGGTGGACAGTCTCGCCAAGATTCTGCTGACCTGCATTCCCGAACCGGACGGACATGCGTTGGCCGCGGCCGTTGCCAGGGCGCAAGGCCGGCACGCCCGATTGTTGAAGAGCGCGGGCCAAGCGATGGGCGACGATTCGCGGCTGGCAATGAAGGAGTTGGTGAAACATGGCGAACGATGAGGAGCGGAAGTTTCGGCTTCGGCCGCGAAAGCCAGCCGTCCGGCGCGAGCGCCGTCCATTGCCTACCGCTTACAACATCATCGTGCATTATGCCCCGTATGATCGGTGATCGGAAGCGCTGCGGCACGGAATCGCGGCGGCTTACAAACCAATGCGTTTGTTCGGCTTCGAAAGCTATTTTCGGATGGCCGGCAAGCGCTGCAGATCGACGAGTTGGGCGATGCAGACTCGATCTTGCACAACAAGCTCCACCTTCGCGAGACCGCGCAACGCCTAATCCAGCGTGGCATGATCCCTAAGGATGACGGCTGGAGCGGATGGCTCGGCCGTTATCAGAAGGCGCTTCGGCAAGCTGCTGGAACGATCGAACGTCAACAACTAAGAAAGCAATCAGAGCGCGACAAGGACCGCGACCGCCGCCGCGTCCGCTAGCGGGCCGGCATTTCGGGCCGAAGGGCCTAGCCAGAGAAAACCAGCTTAGAGTCCGTGAGCGGCTGATGCTGCTGCCAGATTCCGAAAGGCCGCTCAGTCATTCGTCCAGCCGCAGCAATTTTGTGCCAATCGAGGATCGGGTTCAGTTGGCGGCGCCGTTGTCCCAGGGTGATCAGACTAAATCCGGGCATGATTCCCATAGCTAGGTTCCGCCGCATCGCGGGAATTGGCGGGATGACGGCCCGCAATGCTCCCATTCAGTAGTCGTGAATACGCTCGACGATGTCCGTTTCCAGCGTGGTCACCCTCAAGGAATGAGATTATCTGGGTTCTTGAATTACTCTGCTAGGGAGAAGCGCAGCTGCCGATAAGAGCTAGCGACGTGAAAGCGTTTCATTTTCAGCGGCGAAACATACGTTGCAAGATCCTAAGAGATTTGGCAGTACCACCTCGGGATATATGCGGAAAATCTTGAACGTGTCGATTACTCCACTGAACGAACGTCGCCGCCCGGCCGATTGCAACGAACCTTTTAGGAGATCCGTGATTAAACAACACGAAGCACCCACCAACGGCGCGCCCTCCGCGCCAAACCGCCTCGCTATGAATCGTCTTGGGCCGCAAAAGGGCTCGACGTCTGCGAAGCCGGCCGCTGAGCCGGTTGGGCACAGTGATGATTTAGGCCAGAACCGCCTTGCCGCCAAGAAACTGGCGGAGGAGAAAGCACGCGCCCGCACCGTGGCCCGTGCACAGGCCGTGGCCGAGAAACTGTCCACCGCAACGGACCAGGTATCCAGCGCCATCGCCGAGGCGACCGGCGCGGTGGAAGAACTCGAAAAGACGATGCATACCATCGCGGCGGGCGCCGAACAGGCGTCGGCTGCCGCGGAGGAATCCCGAGCGGCGATCAATCAAATAGAGAAGGCGTCGGACAACGCCAATAGCCGCGCGGAAATATCGTTGCGAAGAGTAAACGAAGTGGTAGCACTCGCCAAATCGACTACGGCGGACATTGAGACCCTCATCAAAGGGGTTGGTGACAGCGCTAATTCGAATCTCGAATCCGCGAAGATGATCGCCGAATTGGAAAGGCAGTCCGAGGAAATAGGCAAGATCGTCCACGCCGTGACGCGAATTGCCGACCAGACCAATCTGTTGGCCCTGAACGCCGCAATTGAAGCTGCGCGCGCTGGCGAACATGGCAAAGGATTCGCGGTGGTGGCCGACGAGGTTCGAAATCTTGCGGAGATCAGCGAGAAGAGTGCTCGCGGCATCCAGGAAGTGGTCAACGAGATTCAGAACCAGGTGAAGGTGGTGGCCGGAGACACGGAGGCGGCGGGCAAGAAGGGCCGCGAGGAAGTGGAAAAGGCCAAGGTCATCACTCAGGATTTGCTGAGAATTGCCATTGACTACGAAGAGGTTCGCGCAAACTGCGCCGAGATTCAGAAGAACGCAGCGGACGCGCTGGCGGGAGCCAAGACATATTTGAAGGGCGCCGAGGAGATCGCGGCAGCCGCGGAGGAATCTACCTCCGCCTGTCAGGAAGCCCAGAAATCAACCCAGGAGCAGTCCAAAGCGTACTCGGAGATGAGCGATGCGGCGCGCTCGCTGGCCGAAATGGCGGAGTCGTTGAAGACCTCAACCAACGCGCAGAAGTCGGCCGAGGAATTGGCCGCTACAGCCGAGGAACTATCCACCAATGCCGACGAACTGAAATCTTCCTCGCAACAGATATCCACTGCCATCGAGCAGATTAACAAGGCAGGTGGCGTCCAGGCCAAGGCGGCGGAAGCCTCTAACGCGCTGGGTGCTCAAATGCGGCAGGCCGCCAAAGGCATGGGAGACCGTGCGCAACTGAGCGTGGAGAAAGCTCAGGCGA
>Ga0187851_10002364_pt1 | contig 16824 bp, 14 predicted proteins | sample June2016WEW_6_10_FD_132997 | JGI IMG/M metagenome (GOLD analysis project Ga0187851, IMG submission 132997) | Peatland microbial communities from SPRUCE experiment site at the Marcell Experimental Forest, Minnesota, USA - June2016WEW_6_10 | ecosystem: Environmental > Terrestrial > Soil >...
CCCGACCAGTACGACCGTCTTGCCGTGATGTTCCAGGTTCTGAATTACGCGGTCGAGACTCTCAGTGAACACTTTCGTTTTGCTATCGTCCGGCACCTGACCGGCCGGAGTGTACATCGGGTCGTTCAACTTCCATGTCATTGCAAGAATGACCACGCGCACGCGCGGCAGACTCTCCACCGCATCGAGGTTCTTTGCCGCAAGCTCCATGCACGTCGACGACTCATTAAAATCCGGCAGGGGCAGGCAGCTATTCAACGGAACCAGAATGCCTCCACGATGGTTCTGCCGCAGGATATCCGTGACAAGCGGCGCATACATCTGCGCGTGCGAGTTGCCGACCAGTGCGACAGTAGCATCTTTCGGATCTCTGCTGGGCATGGACATAAGACAGCCGCGCGATCCGCCAAAGGAAATATACTCGTCCACATTACAGCGATATTCTGTGCCAACAGCCGAGTTGATGCGCGCTGCATCCGCATTGAATCGAGAGGGAAACCCTTTGTAAGCGAGGCAAGCCAAGGCGATTAGCGCAACCACCAGGCATTCGGACCCCACCCAGATCAGTACTGCGCCAGTAGGCATGGAGCGATTACGGAAGGGACGCTCGATGTAATGCCAGGAACACGCCGCAAGCGCGAACATCGCCGCAACCACAATGACCATCTCAAAAAGCGACAAGTCAGGCCGCACAAGATAATAGCGAGTAAAAACCAGGACCGGCCAATGCCAGAGATACAAAGAATAGGAGATGAGTCCAACCCATACCAATGCGGTCCCGGAGAGCAAGTGGGTAAGCCAGTTTCCGCCGGCGCTTCCAAGGTAGATTGCCAGGGTTGCGCCGAAGACCGCCCAAAGGGCGGGCGGAATCAGCGCCGAAAGCGGGTGCCCCGGAGAGCACAGACTGCCGATAAGAAGCGCCGCTGCCAGGGCCGCAAGCGCGTGCCGCATCCATGGTTTGGCAACCTTGTTTGCCGGCGCCAGAGCAAGAAGTCCACCTGCGCCAATTTCCCAAGCGCGCATCGGGAGAAGATAGAAGGCTGGCAAGCCGCCACCGATTCTTACCATCAGGATGTTGGCTGCCAGGGAAAACAGGACAAGCACAGCGGTGAGCGGTAACAGAGCCCGGCGGCGCCACCGCACACATAGAACCACAAGAAGTGGAAAAATGATATAGAACTGCTCCTCAACTCCCAAGGACCATACGTGCAGCAGGGGCTTTTCTTCAGCAAGCCGCGAGAAGTAATTCGTGTCTCTCCAGAAATAAATATTAGCAACGAAGCCAAGGCTCGCAAACACGCTCTTTGCATAACCTTTCAGATCGATCGGCAGCAGGATAGCGATGGAGGCCGCCGACACTGCGATCAGGACGAAAAGAACCGCCGGCATGATCCTTCGCACGCGCCGTTCATAAAAGCGCGCAATTGAAAAGTTCCTGTTGATCGCCTCGCGCCAGATAACATTGGTAATCAGGTAGCCCGATATAACGAAGAATATATCCACTCCCAGAAAGCCGCCTGGGAGAACTCCCGTTGACAGATGGTATGCGATCACGGATAGCACCGCTACGGCTCGCAGACCGTCTATATCTGGGCGGTAGCTTGTTTGGTGACTATCGGCTGTTCCCCGTCCGTCTTGCATTAACCGGAATCTCCTTTTTCAGTCTTGGTTCGATGGCTCCTTGCCAGAGGGAACGCGGGCAGCCTGCAGCTGGCTTTCCGCAACATAACTCTCCCTCTGCTCGGCCAGACGCCAGGTCGCTCCTTCCAAACACTGGCGCAACTCCCTGTACAAGCTGTTATGCCGGTATCTGAAGATGATTACAACACGGTCCTTGCACTCCCACACTGACTGGCCTAATCCTTTTGTTCGTCCATCCAGGAATCCTTCCGTGTGCCTTGCCAAGTCACGACAAAGCTTCTTGGAGGAACCACCGGAATTGACATGCAACAACTATCGCCCGGCAGAGCCGCGGTTTTCCCTTTTGTAATAGTATTCATCGTCACTCCGGCAAGCCTCGCAATTGTGTGCGTGGAAGATCAGCTCCGAGCATGATCGCCATCATTCCCCACAACCCATAATTGCTGTAAAGCCCTCCCGAGAACATCGCCCCGATCAACTGCTGAAAAAAGCAAATCGGAATCCAAGCTAGCGCGGTCTCCCGTCGCATAAAAGTGATGGCACGGTAGATCGCAAGCAGAACCAGCAGCGCAAAGGCCGCGCCCCCAAATGTTCCGGTTGCCATGAACGCTTCCACGACTGCGTTGTGCGGATAACTCAGCGAATTCCTCTCCACGATCGAACTTCCAAGCCACGGGTGGTCAAGATACTCCTTCCAGGCATCCCTTAGCATGTTCTCCCGGTTGTATACCGACGAGTTCGCGGTGCTGTATGCGGTTGCCGCGGCAAGCTGGCGGTCCAGGTCCAAACCGTTCCGAGAAAGATATTTGGCGCTTGCGGACAGCACAAGTGCCAAGACAAAGCAGATTCCGATTGCGAGAATCTTGGAGCCGCAACGGAACCCGAGATAAACGACGACCGGAATCAGCATTATGCCTGCGACCACGGCCCCGCGAGAAGCCGAAGCCAACATTGAGAATGCACCCAAACCAACCGCGCCTGCCGCCAGCAGCCGGAGATACCATGGCCTCTTTACGCGGCCTATCTGGAGGAGAACGAATAGTCCCAGCATCATCGTCATCACGCCCATGTGGCCATAGGTGATGTGATTGAGGGCCTCGTTTCCCTGATACCCCCCGCCGGTGAGCTCCACATCTCGAGCAGTGGCGGTTCTAAACAGCGACGCCATACAACACGCACCCAGCACAGGCACAAGCCATGGAAGTGCCTTCCCGTAGAGTTTTATGTCTTTGAACTGATATAAGACGATAAATGTCGGTAAGCATATGCCAAAGAGAAACAAGGCCATCTCCGATGGCGGTACCCCGCGTTCCAGTGGGATTTGCAAAAACGCCGCATCGAAGATGAATCTCAGGCAGTATGCAGTCCAAAAAAATACCGCCAAAAGAGTAGTGGCCGAGATCCTCACTCTGAAACGGCCGGCCTTTAGCAACCGATAAAGAGCGTAGATCAACAGGAGCAGCATGAAGCCGCGATACGGAACCGTCGCAACTCGGCTGCTGACGCCAAGAAAACCGGGAATATAGGAAGCTACAAAGAACCCTGCCAAGGTTCCAGTCAGAACCAAGCTCGCAATCCCGCCGAGCTGAGAGGGATCTGGACGGACCGTTACCTCACGCATATACGTTCCCATCTAGACGCTTTCTCTTTCTGAACCACTCAACATGGTCGCATCGCTCCACAGTTCAACATTGTCTGCTTCAGCTCGCAGATGTAGTCTTTGGGAGCTTCTGAGACCGGATTACTGGTAGCTTGACTTGCACGTGGAACTCAAAATTCGCATTGAACCATCATGTGCGGGTGAATTCGGATGACATCGTTTAGGACCGAGAACGCGTAGTCGGGTCTGTTCAGTGTGACCAATTCTTGCAGCTCGTCTAGAGTCGGATAATCGTGTGTTCCGTCAAAACATCTTGCGCCATCAATAAGGATGACGTCGCCCTTGAGATTATGTCCTAGAATCGTCATCACTTCCTTCACTACGGGAGTCTCCGCGGTACTTTTTGCGGTGAGGCCTCCGGAATAATGTCCATCCAGGTAGAACAGACAATTGCTGGAAATGCCGTTCAGGATTTGCGATAGGACCTGGCCACTATCTCCCTGTAGTATTTGAATATGCGGATAGGCTCGAAAGCGGTGTACCGCCCGCTTCCATAGCTCTTCGCTCAGTTCTATCGAAAAGATCGCTCTAAAATGATCCTTCATTGCGTAGTCTATATCGCCGAAGAGTGTCCCCGTCTCGACAAATGTGGTGGCTCCAGACGCTGAAGCGTAGCTTGACACTATACGTCGCTTCACGGCGTTAGGTGGCGGCAAGGGACTCCCCGCCTGACGCCACGACTTGATTTTAAATCGTCCCTGAGATTCCGAATCAAGTTGCAGCGGAAAGCAAGGTCAGCAAGTGGATTGCGCAAGTTTCCTAAACTGTCAGACATATAGGACTCCAGTCAGTGGGATTTGGGTGCTGCTCCATGCGCACTATGGCTTTGCAGCGTTCATGAGCGGCGTGGTAGCTGCGGCCTCGACACATTGCTTGATGGCAAAATAAGAGAGCGTCCAGTGAATGGCATACATCAGAGTCATCGCAACTCCATAGGCGAGGATGGCGATTTTCGGATCATATCCCAGATGATGGGGCAGCACGATGGCGAAGAGCGTAAGCGCCAGGCGGCAAATATCCCAGACCAATTGCACTCTCTGGCGCTCCAGAATATTCAAGGTCATGTTGACCGGCGAATCGATAAAGCCCGCATAGAACATGAACGCCATATAGCGCGCATATACGCCAGCCTCGCGCCACGCGGCTCCGAAGACGATCTGGAAGAGCCAGGGCGCGAAGATCATGAATAGGACGCACGGAACAAAACCGTAATAAAGCATCCGGCGGGTGGTCTTGGCGAAGATATACATAAGGCGCTGGGGATTCGATCGCGAGAGTTTTGCCGCCTCCGAAGTGTAGACTTGCATGATACTGAGCCCGATCAACGCCGCGGGAACTCCCAAAACTCGATTGACCAGCGCGAACCATCCGGTGCTCTGCGCTCCATAATATTGCGCCAGAAACAAAGCCGGCAGCGCAAGCCCGGAGGTGTTGATGAGCGCTCCCCACATGGATACCAGGGGATAATCGCGATAGCGAACCGCCTGGCGGAAGATGCTGCGCGGGCGAATGGCGCGAATGTGGCTTGCGTAGTCGCGCCATAACTCGCGCAGGAATCGCCCGCTCCCGATGATGCGGCCCGCGGCATCGCCGAGGAGCAGGCCCAAGGAGCCGTGAAGCACGAGGCCTGCCCCAAGCTGCGTCCCCACCTGCGCGCCGGCCTGGACAAACTTGGTGGCGGCAACCTGTGCGTATTGGCCTCTGCGCAATGCCCAGTAATTGAGCGCCTGGTAGAGTCCTCCGCCGAGCACACTGAGCGGAAGCAGCCAGAGGTGCCCTTTGAGCAGAAGCACGCTGCCGGGAAGAATCCAGCGGTAGTGGCAAATGGTTGCGAGAATTGCCGCGGCGGTTGCGGAAAAACTTACGCATAAAATCGCCAATCCGAGAACATCGATCGCGCTCTGTTCGTCCTCTGGCAGGAGAATCGCCACATCGTAGCGCCCCGAGGCAGCTACCATGGCCAAACCAACCAGGGAGATGAAGACCTGCAGCGCGCCAAAATCGCCCGGCTTATAAAGCCGCGTCAGGATGGGAGCCGCGGCGATGGCGATTGCCTGCGCCATCGCGGTTCCACCGGCGAGAATCGAGGCGCTTCGTGCAAACCCGCCCCGCGGCAGCCACTTTTCCAGTAGCCTGGAGCATAACTCCTTCATGCCGACAGCGGACTCTCCTCCAGCCGCTGGAGTACGCCCGTGAGATGTGCGACAAACTCAGCCGGCACATCAACGCCTGTTTCACATTCGGGCTCGAGATCGGTGGCTCCCAGTGGCACCAAAACGCGATGACGCCGCTGATTCGGGAAGCAAATGCGAGGAACTTGACCGAGATATGCGGCCCACTGACTGAAGCCTGAGCCGGAGGAAATCAAGGCCGCCGCCTGCGAAAGAGCAAGAATATCGTGCAGGGCGGAATAGGGCCTGACGAATGTCACATTCGGCAGCTCCAGCAAAGGGCGCAACGATTCTTCATCCCCATCCGAAAAGACACGCGCGGGCAGATCGCAACCTGCCTGCTTTCGAATTGCAAGTAGAATCTCCTTGTACCACTCGACCGGCAGTTGAACATTCCCCGTTGCCCGAAGCGAAGCCGGATCGCTCACGCGGGTGAAATCGCCCATTCGCACATGAATTCCTATAAACTGCCCGTGAACATTTACGGCGGGAATATGTTCAGGACAAGCTATCCGCAAGAGTTCCGCGCGCACCTCTGCGTGCCGCCCGAGAATGGTGTCGAACAATTTGCCATTATTGTGCGTATCATTTTCAAAGACCACGATCCTCGTTCCGCGCGCGAGCTTTGCTTCCGATTCTCGCTCCGCCGCGAAGCGCGCTGCTGTGGCCAGAAGCCATAAGCGGCGCGGGCTATGAATATAGACGTCTTTCCGAAATAACTTATGATAGGAGCGCTTGTCCATCTCGCGGCGAAGATACGGACCCAGGCGAAAATAAAGCCACCGCGGCGCCAGCATCGCAGCGCCATTGTCCCGGCACCAGAGAAAGCAACATGCCCACGCCAGCAGGCTATGTCCGAGGCCAAAGCGCCCAGGGATGGCATATCCGTAGAGCTTTCCATTCGATAAATCTTCGTTCATCGCGCACATCTTTCCGCACTTATTTCGAGCTTGCCCGGCAGCGGCGGCCGGGTTATTATTCCGGCGCCGCCCCGGTATAAGGACCTTAATCTTCAACGCAGGCGGCGCATTTACGATAGCGATCTAATAATCGTCTCTTCGATCTCGGCGACAAACGATCCCTCAATCCCGAAGGGGCGCATAAATCCGCTAACCTCATATCCTCCCTCGGCCAACATAGCTTTCGTGGGTAGGTAGCCAAATACGTTGTCGATGTACCCGACTGGCCAAATCGTCTTTCCTGGAAATGCGCACTCAATCAATCCTGCGTATTCCCAGCAGACTTCGGCGGAAATGCCAACAACTCTCAAATCCTCGCAGAGATCGAACGAATGAAATGTGACCTGGCCTATCTCCCCAGAAATCCCCAGCGCTGCCAAATCAATGCCGCTTCGGCGGATCGACAGCTTCGTGGCCAGAGGAGAAGCGTGCCCGGCTTGGTTCAGAGCTTCTTCCGCGCTCTTTACGATATTGGCCATCCACCTCGCGTACTCTCGCGCCGTGAAGCCAACGAAACTTCGCCCGTTCAAGACAACGGAAACAAGCGTCATGACGAGACCACGCCACCTTCCGTGCCTGGGCCATCGGCCGATAGAGGGCGGCCGTAAATCCCCGCAAAAGCCCTGAAGGAAAATGACGGGCGTCTCCGCGCCAAGGCGCATGCGTATCGCCTGTCGAACACAGCCCGGATAATCGGAACTAAGTTCACCATATCGCGGCCAATCCGTCGGGTGGCAAGATACACCCCACATCACCGCCAACAAACTGCCATCCTGCTTTTCAACCCGGAGCATGCGCAGTTCACGGTCGCGTGGACCCGCGGCGTTCGGGAATATCGAAACTGCGCGTCGAAAACCTGATCGCCCTAGCGACCAGGCTTTGCGACGTCGGTGGATAGCGAGATCGCAAGGGGTAGTAGTAAAGCGCAGGCGGACGAGATGCCACTCACCCTTGCGCAGAAGCTCTTCGACGCGGTCCGCGATAACATCCTCTGCCCAGGCCACATACTCGAGATCGACCTTGCTAAACCCAATCTTAGTCGGGTCTGGATTTGGCGACGTATGCACATGGCTGGCGGCCACGACCAATCCAGCTTCCTCCAGACGTCCCGCGCATCGACTCAAGATACGTTCACGCAGTTCAAGGCTGATGAAAAACCAATCAATGGAAACAATAACCAGTGTCCGACCGTTTTCGCGCAATCCCAGCACATTAGCTTCCAGTGGAACAGCCACTCTTACACTGGGGAGATTGCGCGGACCATGGCAAGCGGCCGCCAGATGTTGTGCCGGTGTTATGCGGATAGAGGTTGCGATTGCTTCGATCATTGCTTCTCGCCTCCCTCTTGATTACCGACGAGGGATTGCACGGCTTCACCTGACGTTTGCCCGGCAAGCCTGCGCCACATATAGCGAGCCCCGCCACGCACCAGATTCCAAGCCACGAATATATCCCGTCTCTTGTATGCCTTGATCGCTTGCGACGCCGCTATCTCCCATTTCGGGGTCTTCTCACACACCCAACTCATCTTTCCCTTGAGAAGCGATGCGCGAAGATCGCCGTGATCGTCAACTTGAACAATGACCCGCCCCAAACTATTCGAAAGGTGTGCGTCTGCGCCGGCGTAAACTACCTTGCCCACGCTTGCGGCGAGATCGGCGGCTTTTTTATTCTGCCCGTCGGATGCCCGTGCATTGAAGACCTCGATCAGGTCACACACCTCTGCCATCCGCCGAATCTCCTTGTGACTAACATAGGGATGAGGGAACAGAAGAATTGCGCCCTGCGCTCTGGCTTCACTAACAGCTTCGTCAAGCGTCCGGGCCTGGAGTTCGGACTTGAGAAACACCGCGATTATGTCGCCGCAGTCCGTCAGATACTCCGCGGCTAATGGCACGTTCAAACTTGGCATGTGCATAGCAGCGGCTTCCCGCAAAGCTTGGGACCCCTTCGTGCTGTCATGATCCGTTACAATTATAAAATCGAGATTGTGCTTGCGCGCGAAGCGCAAATAACTGCCAATCGAAGTAACTGAGTCGTAGGAATACTTCGAATGACAATGGATAATTCCCCGCAGCAGACGTTTAGGAACTGTAGCCATTCACCACATCCCTTATCAGCCGCACTGATTTCTTCAGGTCAGCTACTGCGCTTTGCCCAAGATTCGTGGCCGCGTTCGGGCGGAAATAGTCTCCGATCCCGCGAATCACCTGCCGTTTGCACCACAGTGTCCGCAAGTCGCCGTCCAACGGCCAATAGAATTTCACCTTATGATCGTAGCTCGATCTGGAATCCAGCGGCTCATTGCGATATAAATGTATCAGATCGCGGCCAAAGTTTACTCCAGCTCTCAATGCGAGTTCCAATGATCCCCAAAATTTTCCGTTGACCTCCATCAAAACAAAATCCTGGCGGCGAAGATCGAACTTGAACTCCACCATCGCAACGCCATTCCACTCAAGCGCGGACAATAACTTTACCCCAAGCTCCTCGAGCCGCGGGGAATAGAATGCCGCCGCCGCCGTGCTTGGTCCTCCAGTCGGCGGGAACTCCCGTAGCCGTTCGTGCATGAACAATCGCAGAGGTCTGCCATGGTCCATTAGAGCAAAGAGCCCGTGTCCTTTCCCCTCGATGAACTCCTGCACCAAAACGCCCACCCCTTCCATGCCTAATTTTTGGACTGTATTTGCAACAGCCTCTCGCGCCTGGCCCGCATCCTTGCAGTACCGCACTGATTTTATCGAAGCATTTTCGCTAGCGGGCTTTACCACGCAGGGGAAAGTTAGATCCCTTTCCACAAGCTGCTCCGCTGAAGTTATAGCTTGGGTTCTTGGCGCTGGGATGCCGAGCCGATTCGCCAGTTCGACAGTTAGTTTCTTGTCATAAACGGATAACAGTCGATCCAGTGAAGGGAGCACCGCCATTCCCGGACATGTTTGCGCTATTTGAAGCACCGATCGCGCACCGACCGGAATTACCTGGTCGAACTCGCGGGTTTGCAGTGTCGTTTCAAGAGGTTCGTCAGATACGATTTCATCAAAGCACTGGTAGTGCCTTGCGAAGCGGACCGTTCCGCACGAATGCCCTATCAGGGATACATGCCGCATCTCCCGTTTTATGTACCGGGCAAGCGCGATGGAATGTTTATAATCGGCGTCAGTTATTAGAATGCGGTGCCGACTTCCGCTTGCAACTGCATTGCCGGAGGCCGCTTCAATATTCGTACTGCCCGTTTCGCCGGATAGCGAATTGCGTGCCGAGTTACTCGTAGTCACCATAGTCTTCTTAGCCGGCCGCTGTTGAGCCTTGTCCAGTCTCCGTGACGCGCTCGATTTATTCTCAGGCGTAGCTTATATCCATCACGGGTTACACGGGACAGGAGTGTTTGTGTTGATTTCCGGCGGAGCGGATAGCTGACTTATCTCGATAAACTCCCATAGCATGGCGATGACGTGGGCGATCTGCTCATCCGAAAGTTCGGCATACATGGGCAACGACAGTATCTCGGAGGCCAGCGTTTCCGTTACTGGCATTGAACCCCGCCCAGGGGCGCCCAATGCCTGATATGCCCCGGTCAGATGCAACGGCACAGGATAGTGAATTCCCGTCTGAATTCCCTTCTCTTCGAGAAAATGCCTTAGCTCATCGCGCCGGGAACAGCGGACTACGAAAAGATGAAATACATGCCGATTCCCCTCGGGGATTGCGGGCGGAAGGATCGGAGAGCCCTGCAGGGCAGCGGCCAGCTTCTTTGCGTGCTCGCGGCGAGCGGCGTTCCAGCGATGCAAGTGCGTAAGTTTAACCGAAAGAACCGCGGCCTGCAGCGAATCCAGCCTGGAATTCAAGCCCACTACGCTGTGCTCGTACTTAGCAGGGCTTCCATGATCACGCAGGATGCGAAGGCGTTTCATCAGATCCGCATCGTTTGTGGTAACTGCTCCGCCGTCTCCATACGCTCCCAGGTTTTTCCCCGGATAAAAACTATAACAAGTGAGGCGGCCTGAGGAACCGACGGTTCTCCCTCCAATCGACGCGCCATGCGCCTGGGCACAGTCTTCAATCAGGATCAGGTCGTGCTCCCGGGCCAGAGCCTCGAACGGCTCCAGGTCCATGGCGCGCCCATAAAGATGCACCGGGAGAATCGCTTTGGTCCGGCCGGTAATCGACTTAGCGGCCTGTTTCACGTCCATGTGAAAGGTGGCTGGATCGACATCCACAAAGACAGGCGTGGCGCCGGCATTGCTTATGGCTTCTGCGCTGGCGAAAAAACTGTTTGCCGGAACAAGCACTTCATCCGCCGGCCCCAAGCCCGCGGCCTTCGCGGCCAGAGTGATGGCATCTGTTCCGTTAGCCACGCCGACACAGTACCTCGCCCCGACAAAAGCTGCAAACTCCTCTTCAAACCGCTGGAGGACGGGACCGCCGACAAAATAGGCCGTCTCAAGCGTGCTTAGGACCGCAGCGGTCATCTCGCCGCGGAGGCCGGCGTATTGAGCTTTCAAATCAACAAAGGGAACTCTCGTCATAGCATTGCTTTCAAATGAAGCCTCGTGCGAAATATATACTTACCTTCTCATCCCCGCTCATGGTCCTTCACAGCGAGTGGGATCTTCATCTCGGGCATGCCGATCCTGGTGCGGTCCGCGAGCTCAAGCGCTTCCACTACTTTCACGCCAAACTCGCCGGATGTGATTGCCTCTTCGCCGGTTTCCACGCAATCAATAAAATGCTCGACCTCTTGCAGCAAAGGCTCCGCATTGCCAAGGTACGGCGCGTTCATATCGCCCATGCGGTAAGAAAGTTGAAACTCGCCAAAGGTCTGCGGTTGAATGAAGTCCACGCCGCGATCGTAGATTTTCACCTTCTCCGCGGGGTCCATGTCGTCGTAGACCACCATGCGCTTCGACCCAACGACGCAAGTGCGGCGCATTTTCTGCGGTGACAGCCAACTGACCTCGCTCGAAGCGACAATCCCGCTGGGGAACTCAAGCCACAGAAACGCCACGTCCCGCTTGTCTTGCTGAACGCATGCCCGGCCGAAGGACGCTCCCTTCACCGGAGTTTCGTCCAGCCAGTAAAGGAGAATTGAAATGTCGTGCACGGCAAGATCCCATACGACATCAACGTCGCGTTGATATAGCCCCAGATTTACACGCGACAGGCTGATGTAAAACACCTCTCCCAGATGCCCGCTGTCGATCAGTTCCTTCACTCGAATCACTGGCGGGCTGTAGATAAAAGTATGCCCGGTAAAGAGGATCTTTCCCTGAGCCTTCGAAATCTGAACCAACTCGCGCGCGGATCCCGACGTGTGCGCAAGAGGCTTTTCGACAAAAACGTGCTTGCCTGCCAAAAGGGCGCGCTTAGCCAATTCGTAATGCGTCGATATTGGCGTGGCAATCATGATCGCATCCACATCCGTCTTCAAGAGGTCCTCAACATCCGAGTAGGCTTTCAAGGCAGGATACTGCCGGATGATCTTCTCAAGATTCTTCGCGTTGCTGTCGCATGCCGCTACGAAGTTGCAACGGTGCGACTGGCTCAGCACCCGCGCAAGGTTGGGTCCCCAATAACCCATTCCTACCAGTGCGACTGTCTTCATTTCATGCCCCCGCGATCTTTGAGGAGGACTTCAGGCTTTCCGCCTTCAAATCATTTCCCTTGACAATTAGGTCCAGAAAGTCCGACTGCAGATACGAACGCAGAATTGCGATATTCGGCATGACACAGTGACCGCCGATGAAGCCGGGAAAAACCTTAGGAAGGAAATCGATCTCTTCGACATAGGCATTCACTTCATCATAGGTTACCCCATGGCTCTCGGCTATCCGCTCCGCTTCTTGCGCCCAGCCTACGAGAACGCCGAGCCAGGTGGTTTCCAGCAGTTTGGCAAGCTCACCCACCTTCGAATTCCGAAAGCGGTCCGTCTTGAATCCCGCCCCTGCGTAGTGCCGGATAACCGCATCCGCCACCGCCGGATCTTCGGCGCCGACAAACTTCCGGTAGCGCAATAAATCCGCTTCCATCTTGACGTGCTTGCCGCGGACCGGGCTGTAAGCCAACGCCGCTCCGCTCCGCTCCGCGATGGCCCTCGTCGTTCCTGGAGCTACGGTGCTGTTGACCACGGCATATCGAGGCCGGTACTTCGCAATATAGTTGCACGATGTCGCGACGAAATCCTTAATTTGAAACGGAATGCAAAGATGCAGTACGGAACACGGTTTACCCACCTCAACCGGCTGGATATCGACACCTATGCACTCGTACGACCGGCGCAGGATGTCGAACAGAGGCCTGCCAACTTCTCCCAAGCCAACTACGATCACGACTTCGTCGGACACAAGAACTCCTCGCTTTCCTCCGGCCCCCTGGGCACAGCTGAAGCCACGCCCTGTAACAATGCCACTTTTCTGTATCGCGCTTCAGGGAACCTCTAATTAAGTTCGGCTACACGTTGGGCAGTCCCTCAGGGGCTAAAGCCCGCGTTCATTTTGCTGCACTTGCGGCACCCTTCGACTACGCTCAGGGCAGACTTTCAAGTCGTGCCCTGATACAAAACCGACTGAATCAGAGGTTCCTCAGGTCTCTCACCGCTTGTTCCCGCACCAGTTCCGCGCCCCATCATTTCAAGTCTTTTCTGGAGAAAGGGGTGGGAAACCGCAGACCATGAAGTGCGAAATCACACGATCAGAGACCTATTTACTCGTCAGCTTTCGTCGTCCGAGTAATAACCCTTCTTGGATTTATAGCTATAGCCATAACCATAGCCATAGTAGTGGTCGGCTGTGTTGATGTCATTGATTACCGTGCCTGCCATTTTAGCGTTGCTCGTTCTGACCAACTCCGCGGCTCTGCGGAATCCGACGCGAGGTGTAACATCCACCCTGGACACTAGCAGGACAACATCGATCCACTGAGCCAAGGGAATAGCATCCGTAACCAGCAGGACCGGAGGACTATCGACGATCACGTGATCGTACTCAGCTCTCCACTCCTCCAGGAACCGGTGCATCTGGGCGGATTCAAGCAGGTCCGCTGGATTCGGGGGACGGAATCCCGACTGGAGCACAAAGAAATTCGGCGCCTGAGGCAGCGCCACCACTGCATCGCGCCAGTTGCCGGCGCCGGAAATGGACCCGCTCAGGCCAAAGTTCTTCGGAATATTCAGGCGCTCCTGTATGGGGCCGCGCCGCAAGTCGGAATCTACCAGCAGCACCCGCTCCGCTCGCTGGCTGAACACAGCGGCAAGATTCATGCTGATTGTAGTCTTGCCCTCTTGCGGCACGGCGCTCACGACTAAGATCGTCTTCGGCGGGGCGCCTGGAGTTGCCAGTTGAAGCGCCGTGCGCAAGATGCGAAATGCTTCGGCAAACTGCGAGTTAGGCCGCTGCAAGGAAGCAATGGAAGCTATCGACGATGCCTCCGCATCCGTCGCGCCTTGCCGCCCGGTCCGCTTGGCGCGCTCAATCTTCAGGTGGGGAATGATCCCGAAGAGCGGGATCGTAGTCAAGGATTCCAATTCCTCCGAGCTTCGGATTGCGCTATCAAGGTTCTCCGCGGCGAAGGCCAGGCCGGCTCCGGCGCCAAGCCCGAAGATGATACTGAGCGCCAGCACGAGAGGGATGTTGGGCTCGACCGGCTGCGTCTCCAGCATCGCCAGATCGATGGGATCGACAGTGACCGCCTTTAGGCTGGCATCCACTCCCGCCTCTTTCAGCTTCTTCAACAGATCTTCGTAGAGATCATTGCTGGACTCCACATCGCGCTTCAAAAGGCCATACCTGTCGAGTCCGCTGGCCATGTCGTAAGCTAGCTGCTTCTGCTTGTCAAAGGCCGCCTGCATCTGCTTCTCGGCGCTGGCGGAAACTTCATACTCCGAACGGAAGCGCTCCTGGATATCCGCGATCTCTTTCTCCAGGGACTTATCCACCTGGGCCAACTGATTCTCTAGCTGAATGACTGCCGGATAGTGGGGACCATATTCCGAGGTCGCCTGAGCCAACTGGTTCTTCAAATCGGCTTCCTGGCCGCGCAGGACTGGAAGAACGCTGTCTGGAACGATGGTGCCGATCAATTCGGGGTTGCCCGACTGGGCGACGCGATACTGCGCCTCTTTCGTAATTCGGTCGGCTTCCGCGTCGGTTAGTTCCTTGCTAAGATCGTCCAGCTTGGCAAGCACCAGATTGTCGTTCTCATCCGTGCCGAAGATGCCGGTTTGCTTTTGGAACTCCGAGAGTTTCGATGCGGAACTTTCGGCGTCGGCCTTGATCTGAGCCATTTGGCCCGATAGCCAGGCCGATGCCTTCATCGTGTCGTTATAGCGCGTCATGAACGTGCTTTGGGTATAGGCGGATACCAGGTGATTGACGATATCCCGAGCAAGCGCCGGATCCGCATTGCGAAAGGAAATCTCCACCTCCTGCGTGCGCGCGATAGTATTCACTGTCAGCGAGGCCGCGAAGCGCGCTAAAATGGCGTTCCGGCACGTTGGACTCATCTGCTCGATCTGATCGCCCGGCGCGTCACAAACTTCTGGATTAAAAAAGGTAGGCTTGCGGCCGCCGCCAAATGATTTCAGCTTGTCGAGACGCATCTCGCTGATGACGGTCCAGGCCAGACTCTTGCTTTTCAGAATATGAACCTGGGTCTCGAGCTTTTCATCGAAATTGAGACCGCCTTCGCCGAGGGCGGAACTGAGGTCGCCCATGTCCAGAGCATTCGAACCTTCGGGGCTGATGGCCAAATCCGCAACGGCTTGATAGCGGGGCGTCTTCACGATGCAATAAAGCACACCGAGAAGGAAGACGACGATGACCGAGGTAACGATGATCCGCCTGCGCCGCCGGAATACGCGGATCAGATCCGGAAGGCCGATCACGTCGGAGGCGCTCGAAACTCCAGCGCCTGCGCTGCCCGGGCTGTCTTTCAGAACTAGCGGGCTGTTTTTGCCTTGATTCGAATCATTCACTTGGCGCCTTTTCCTCTGCCGACAATTCCCGTTAGTTGTGCAGTTCGGCTGCGTATATCGAGTAGACAGCGGCCTGCACAGCCGCCTGAATGCCCATGGCCCCGTAACTCTTCAGGTTGCTCAATGGAACGAAGACAATATCTTCCGCGTGCAACTGAATATCCGAACTCTTGGCGTGATAGATATTCTCCAGCGAAACCTCCATTTCCACCGATCCCTCCGGAGTCTTTCTGAAGATCATGGCATGCTTCAACGAGGCCGTTTTCGTTGTGCTTCCGGCAAGCGCAATCGCCTTCATGAGCGACATCGAGGTATTGTCTTCCATCAGAAACGCACCCGGCTTGTTGACCTCGCCCACCACGTAGACCACGCCGGCCTTGGAGACGATGATCGTGTCGCCCGGATAAACCGCCACATTGACCTTATCCAGCGATTCGTCGGCCAGCAGGTCGATCACCTCTTTCCGGTCATCCCGTCCGGCATGGAGAATGATCACTCTGTGACCGGCCTTCGCCGTAAGACCACCCGCCGCGGAGATTGCCTGGTAGAGCTTGTGCGGGCCCGCCAGCGGATAGATTCCCGGTGTATTTACTTCTCCCGATACGGTAATTCCCTGGGCCGCGGACTCCTCGATGAAGAGCGACACTTCCGGCCTTTTCACCAACTGCCGGTCCACGAGCTCATGTGCAATCGAAAGTTGCGCATCCCGAACCGTCATGCCTGCAAGCTTCAGGTCCCCTATCAGTGGAAGACTGACGACGCCGTGCGAATCGACTCGAACTCGCAAGGTCAGATCGGGAACATGATAGACGGACAGATCGATCACATCGCCGGGCCCAATCGTCATTGCGCTCTGATCGGGAGCGGTTGCGGATGGCGAGCTGTTTTCCGCCTCCTGCGCCGGAATAAGCTGAGAACTGGACGCAAACCCGCACAGCGCCAGCGCGCACACCCAATATCGGCCAACTCTCGCCAAGGATGAGCCTCGCCAACCGCACCAGGATTTCCGGCATGTTCCAACTAGAAACCAAGCTGACCAAGCCAACATAGAAGTGTCCTCAAATTCCAATCGATTGGGAAGATGGTAGCGGCTCATTCCGGAGCCTGCCGCCTGAACACAAGCAAATCCTGAGGCGCACCATGCTTCGTGTCAGGGGCAATTGGCAAGAATCGGCATTGCCGCAAATGGGTCCCGCTCATCTTCCTTAGCGCTCCCGGCTGCGGCAATCAACACTGGACCGGCTCAATTCATTAACTTCGCCGGTGCGGGCTCTACCGCCATCGAAATTCTGACCGGCACTGCAGGAACTCGCATGGCGGCCGGTTCGGCATGACTCAGTTGGGTTGACAGCGCCGCTTGCAGGAGCTGGGAGCCGGGATTGTATTCGGGTATCAGTTCCTTCAGCAGCACCAGCAGGCGGCCGA
>Ga0187851_10002367_pt1 | contig 16798 bp, 15 predicted proteins | sample June2016WEW_6_10_FD_132997 | JGI IMG/M metagenome (GOLD analysis project Ga0187851, IMG submission 132997) | Peatland microbial communities from SPRUCE experiment site at the Marcell Experimental Forest, Minnesota, USA - June2016WEW_6_10 | ecosystem: Environmental > Terrestrial > Soil >...
AACCAAAGCCGGGCCGAAGACCTTATCAGAAACCGGCGTTCCGGTTCGAGCGCGTGTTTGAGACGATGGCGCTGTCGTGCGGGAAAGTGAGCATTTTGCAGTTCCAGTGCCAGTCTAGCCAGAAGACCTCGTAGGTGGGGGGGCGAAGGCCGGAGTCTGTGGACGATACGGTTTCGGTACGCAACTACCGTTGCTCGATGTGTTGATGTAGTAGCAAGTCCAAGCCCTGTTGATCTGATCGTACTCTGACTGTTCTAAGAACCCTGAATCGAGCCGCGCCCTCAACTCATTTCTTGCTTTTGCAGCGTCAGCTCTCCCTAGGAATTTTGGTTCAGCCCTGAAGTTCCCGCCTTGACTGCCGATGAAGGTAGAAGGCGGCGCGGGCGGCTATGTCTCCGAACCTTTATGTCTTCTAACCTTCTGTCTTCTAACCTGATCGATGATCCGCAGTTGTTCCGGCATGTGCTGGAGGATTTGCCGGTGGGGGTTTATGTGGTGGATCGGGAACTGCGGATCCGGTTTTGGAATCATGGGGCGGAGCAGCTTACGGGATATCTGGCGCACGAAGTGGTGGGACATGGACTGGAAGAAGTGGTGCAGGCGTGCAACCGACAGGGGAACAGCCTGAGTGGCGAGCGTTGTCCGGTGGCGATGACGCTGAGTCAGCGCAAGGCGCAGCAGTGCATCGCTTCGTACCTGCACAAGAACGGACACCGTTCGGCGGTGAAGATCCGGACGCGAGCGATTCTGGATGTAGGCGATGCGATGGCGGGGGTGGCGGTGCTGTTTTATGCGGCGTTTGCGTACCGCGAGGAAGCGGCTCCGATGTACGGATGTCTGGATGCGGTGACGGGGATTCCTTCGCGGCGTTTGACGCGGGCGGTGCTGGCGGAATGCATGGCGGGGATGGAGGAATCGCATACGGGGTTCGGGCTGTTGCGGATCCGGTTGCCGGGGCTGGAGGAATTTCGAGTCAAACACGGGTCGCAGTCGGTGGTTCCGTTTCTGCGAACGGCAGCACAGACGCTGCGCCACCGGCTGGACGCGGAGAGTTTTTTGGGATGCTGGGGCGAGGGCGAGTTTGTGGCGGTGCTGAGTTCGGCGAGTCCGATGATGGTGGCGATGACGGCGGAAGGATTGTGGAACCTGCTGCATCACTCGGAGGTTTCGTGGTGGGGCGACAAGTTTTTGGTGGAAGCCGAGGTGTCGTATGCGGTGGCGACGGCGGGACGCGACCTGGAATCGCTGCTACGGGAAATGAAACCTTCGCCGTCGAGCCGGACGGCGAAGGCGGCGGCGAATGGGGTCGGCGAATCCGGACGGTTGCGAGGATGAGGGTTCCATGTTTTCGATCATAGGGATCGTGGTGGTGTTCGGCTGCATCGTGGCCGGCTATCTGATGGAGCACGGCAACATGAAAGTGCTGCTGCAGCCGGCGGAGTTGATCATTATTGGCGGGGCGGCGCTGGGGACGGTGCTGATTTCGAATCCGGTGCACACGCTGAAGCAGATGATCAGCGGAGTGATAGGAGTGTTTGGGTCGTCGAAATACGGCACGCAGCGGTATGTGGAATCGCTGAAGATGATGTATGAACTGCTGCAGAAAGCGCGCAAGGAAGGGCTGGTGGCGCTGGAGTCGGATATTGAAGAGCCGGAGAAGAGTCCGTTGCTCACCAAGTACAAGGATTTCGTGAAGGATCACCACGCGGTGGCTTTCGTTTGCGACACGATGCGGATGGCGGTGAGCGGGGGCGTGGAGGTATTCGATCTGGATCAGATGCTGGACGCGGACATGGAAGTGCATCATCGCGAGGCGAGCGATCCGGTCTCGGGGTTGACGACGATGGCGGACTCGCTGCCGGGGCTGGGGATTGTGGCGGCGGTGCTGGGAGTGGTGATCACGATGGGCGCGCTGGGCGGGCCTCCGGAGGAGATTGGGAAAAAAGTTGCGGCGGCATTGGTGGGGACGTTTCTGGGGATTCTTTTGTGTTACGGACTGGTGGGGCCGCTGGCGGCGCGCATGGGAAAGATGGCGGAAGAGGAACACGCGTTTCTGATGGTGTTGCGGGTCACGATGATCGCGTTTCTGAAAGGCGTGGCGCCGATCATGGCGGTTGAGATTGGGCGGCGGACGGTGCCGGGGCATGTGCGTCCTTCGTTTGCGGTGGTGGAAGCAGCTTGCCGAGGCGCGAAAGACGCACCGGCGGCGGAGACTCCAGCAGAGTCTTCGGCAGACACTTCTTCGGGCACTACGGCAGCGGGCGCGGCGGCGGGATAAAGACGGTCATGCCGACACCACCGATCATCATCATCAAGAAAAAGGGCGGCCATGGCGGCCATCACGGCGGGGCGTGGAAGGTGGCTTACGCCGACTTCGTTACGGCCATGATGGCGCTGTTCATCGTGTTGTGGCTGTTGAGCAGCAGCGTGAAGGTGCAGGAAGCGGTGGGCGGATACTTCCGGGATCCGAGTGGGAGTTCGAAGAGGACGGGAACGGGGCTGGCGGGATCGGGCGAGAATCTTCTGCTCAACAAGCAGGACATGGGAAAACTGAAAGCGGAATTACAGAGCAGCATCCAGAAGATGACCGACCTGGATACGCTGAAGAAGAATATCGAGATGACGGTGACGGCGGAAGGGTTGAGGATCGAGCTGCTGGAATCTGAGAAAGGGACGTTCTTCGACAGCGGGAGTTCGGCGCTGAACAGCAGCGGGAAGGAAATGCTCTCGCTTCTGGCGACGGAGCTGGGAAAGGTTCCGAACCGCATTTCGGTAGAGGGCCACACGGACGCCAAAGCTTTTTCCGGCAAGAGCAACTACAGCAACTGGGAACTGTCGTCGGACCGGGCGAACGCGGCGCGGCGATTGATGCAGTCGGCGGGATTGCGCGGCGATCAGGTGTCGCAAGTGCGGGGTTTCGCGGATCAGCGGCTGCGCAATCCCACGGACGCGATGGACGCATCGAACCGGCGGGTTTCAATCATCGTGCAGTACATCAATACGGAGCGCGACGAAGCGGCGCCGGCGGGCGGGAAGACGGATTCCGCCAGCACGGGCAAGAAGAAAGAGGAGTGAGAATCGATGACGCAGGCGTGAAGATTGCCGCTACGTTCTTTGGAATGATGGTGGCCAGGGAGGGAGTTGAACCCCCGACGCCAGCCTTTTCAGAACTCGTATTTCCAGTGTTTCTAACAACTTCAATGGTTGCCGTGGGACTGCTAAACACTGGAAAGTACGGCCAAGACGGGTGGACCGTGGGTGATTGCCGTGGGTGATGTCAAATCTGTAGTGGGCATTTGGTTCGGCCGCCCCAGGAGGTAATCGCGACTCCATCCGGTCCGCCGGCTGAACATGGGAAGCAAACACAGAGGTCGAGCAAGGAGAACAACGAAGAGGAGGAAACAAAATGAACGACGATATACTGAATGCCGTAGTTAGCCGCAGTTCACTCTTCCTCTGGCTCTTCGTCATCACCAACGAACTCCGAGACATCGAAGGTTTGAAAGATGGGAGCAGCGTTATCCTCGATCCTCTTGAAGAGCTCATAGCCAAGGGAATCCGGCGGGCAGTTCGAGAGCAACTCCCGCACCTTTTCGAGCCAGGGCTGTGCCAGGCCAGAGCGCACCGTGATTCGCGAACCTGGCTGCACCGCCTGCGCGCCGCCGCTCGCGAAACAACGATTCATAAGACAGGAGATCGCCACCTCCTTCAGTTCTTCCCCAAAATCCGCGCAGCTCCAAAGCACATGTAACGCGAACATCGGGTGGGAGATAGTAAGTCCCAGCGGCGCGTGATCAAGAGATCGCAGCAGAATGCGGACATCATCAGGGTCGGAGGTGTGGAGCAGACCGTCAAGAGCAGCAAACGCTTCCGTGCCGGGTTCATCCGGCGGCCAGACATCCGCCATGCGCCAGAAGATCGATGCGACTTGCCCCTCATACGCTGGATATTTCCTCATGAGTTCGATGAGGTGGCGGAGCGCGTCTTGGTACTCGGGCGTATTGCGGGCGCGACTCAGCACGGGCGGCGAGGAATGCGGGGATGGGTTCATACTCTTCTTCGTCTTCTTCCCCTCCATTCTCGGCCAACTCAGCAGCGTGAAAAATCCGGTCCTCGAGAAACGAGACCACTGCTCCTGAGGTGACTCCGGAGATATTCACCAAAAGGTGGTCGAAGCTATGATCGTTCAGCTCGTCCACTTCAACCAGGTTGGCGAGCATCTTCTCGGCTAGGGCAGGTGTGAGCATCGCCACAGACAGACCCCAAGGGCTGAAGATGTCGCAGTACTCTCGTGCAAGCCCCGGATTATTGCCGATTTTCAGTCCAGCGATCAGGTCAAGGGCTGCAGGGCGGAACGAAGCAATTCTCGTCAATCTCTTCAGTCCATAAATGATCGTGTACAGAATGTCCGGCTCGTGGCGTCCCGCAAGCACGGTAAGGATGTCGAAGTCCTCCTGACCGAGGGGTTCCTCGATCGGGCCTTGAGAGACCCCCGTAGCGACGGATTGTGCAAGGCGGACGTGCTCCGATCGGGCAAAGAGCATACCGTACCGAGCAAACTCCGCCCGGTCCGTGTACCGCCAACAGCTGATCGCAACTCCCACTCTTCCTCCGACGATCGAATCCGGGTGCTTCAGCGCGTATTCGGAGAATCCCTTGAGGAACTCCCGTGAACGGCACATGCGGGAAAGCATGGATTCCATCGACTGGGGTCGGATTCCTGCCGAAGTGGCCCGTTGTAGCAACTCTTCAACGGCCCGGACCTGATCTTCGCCGTTCGTCACGCTAGCCTCGAAGTCCGCAATAACGGCGTCCTCCCGGTTTCGCCGCTCCCGGGATGGGAACCCACCTTCATTCATGTCTTCATACTCATTCGTGCAAAACAGGTCGAAAAGTGCGAAACGCTCCGACTGGTAAAGCTCCCGATGCAGAGATGTCGCCACCGCCTTTACGCTCTCCGATTGGTGCTGGCTCCGTTCGACCGACCGCAGGATGCGGTGGAGCCTCCACGCTAAAGGTAATGAAAGGCTGCCGTGGGCAATCCTGCGTCGGAGCATCTCAAGAACCGTGAGCCGTTCGTTGTCCTGCCAGTCGAGCTCCTCCGTTGTCGGGCCTGACCGCAGGTGAGGGTGAAATTCCCCGAGCGCGTAGACGAAGGCACGCGTAGCCAGAACTGCGATGCGAGGAGAGAGAGAGTACGTGGCTTGATCTATGAGATGGAGTACTTTTTCGCGCAGGTCGCGAGTCAAGTCGTAAGGCACCGGATGCCATGTGAACGTGAAAGATCCTCCCGTCCACCCATTGATCTCCACTTCACGTTCCAAAAGCTCTGTGAACAGATCGAAGGGCGTGAACTTCTCGTCGAAGGATCTCGTTGACTCAGCTAGCTTCTCCGCAAACGCCAAGACACGCCCGTTGTCGCTCAGGTACTTGTATCTCTCGTATCCAATGGCTGATTTGAGAGTTCGTTGCGCCGGACCACTGACCTCCGAAGATGGGTTGTGTGCGAGCTTCCATAAGCGCGCGAACGCGTCTGCAGAACTCTTGTCATGGAAGATTGTGACGCCCAGAAGCGGCGGCAGGAGTGCGAGAATGTCTTCCTGGGTCGAGCGAAATATGCTTGCTCCCGACGGGGGGACAGGCTTATCCATGGCGATCTTTGCGAGGCGATGAACTCTTTCCTGCTGATACGGCGCGATCTGCTGGACCGCCCTGAGGAAGTGGCGGCGCTCGGTGGCATTCTGACCCTGGAACCTCTTAAGGATCAGCGACCAGATCTCATCGAGGATCCGCGAATCCTTTCCGTCGTGGGTGATTCTCCAGTCCAGTTCACCGAAGTTACGAAGGAGATTGACGAAGTGTGTCTTCTCAAAGTGAGCAAAGACGCTGTCCGCGTACCCCTTTGACCTGCCATCGTCATAGATCGAGGCCAGCTCAAGCAAGTAATCAGCGAACAGATCGGGAACGATACGAAGCCTACCGCCGCCCTGGACGAGGACTTCTCGCGTCTCGAGGAAGTCGAGACCGTCGTGGATCTCGTCCGGACGCAAGGAAAGGAAGGCCGCAGCCCTGGGGATGAAGTTGTCGCGATCCGGATAGACCGGCTGCACGGCCGCAATCAGCGAAAGCAGTACATTCTTGGGGCGTCCACTTGCTGGCAGTTCCCCTGTAAGTTCCTCATGGAACTTGCTGAACACCTCCCTGCGAAAGTCCTTGTCGTTGACCAGCAGATCAGGCGTAATCTGGCCGCGGGCCATCAGTTTGCCCCCGACGACGGTGATCAGCGGGGTGTCTCGAGACACCCAAGCAAGCTGGTCTGCGAGGTGTTCGTAGACTGGACCGAGGACCTCTTTGGCAATCTCGGCCGTCGCTCCCAGGCTGACGATTGGCAGTTTCTTGAACCGGACAACCGCGGTGCTGCTGGCAAGGCGTGCAAGCATCTCGTCGATGCGACCGATGCCACTTGGGCGAGTGGCAATCACGAGCTTGAGTCGTGGGTCCGGTCCGGAGGCCCGGCTGCTGATCAATCCGATGATCTTATCGAGATCGTCGTAGAGGTGGGCATCGTCAGCTATGAGGACGGTATCCGTCGAGGGAATCTCACTCACACTCCCTTCATGCCAAATGCCGTGCTGACTCACCCAGAGGACCTTCCATCCAGCGACTCCGGCAGACCAGTCGCGCAGGAGCTTCGTCTTCCCAATGCCTCCGCGACCTGGCAGGACAGCAATCCTCTGAGCGGGGTCAGCGAGAAAAGCGTTCAACTCCGCGAGCCTGGTCCATCTACCTTGAAGCCGCTGATTAAAGTCAAAGAGCGGCCCATTCTTGGCCGAATATTCCGCTGAAGCCTCCGGCTCATAGAAGGTTCGGGCTCGCTCCACCGGAATGCGCGTCCTGAGCTCCTTTATCTCCTGCTCGTGGCGCTCAAGGATTGCGTCAACGTTGTCGATCCACTCGCGCAGACGGGCTGCGGCAATCAGCTCGGCGTTCGTTACCTTAATCTCTCCTGCAAGGAGCTCCCGCGTCAGCACTTTGGGACCGGGCTCAGTCAGGAGGCGAAACACAAACGCGAACAGATCGTGATACAGTCGGCGGGCATTCTCGCGAGTCCATTTCGGCTCTCTCTGCTCGAGAGCAACGAGGATCTTCTCCTCGTAGTCCTTATGGTTGCCTGTCCCGAGCGCCCACTCGAAGGAGTCGACCATCGCGGCGAACTGCTCATAATCACCACGCACAACCTCTTCGAATGGTGCACGGATATTCTTCGGTACGCGGGGAATGCAGGTTCCCAGGAAGTCCTTGATCGCGGTGATCGCTGCAGTGCGCTCCTCATCGCGGAGATGACCTGTGCGAACCTTCTCCCATGTCTCAATTCCGCTGCCCGCTCCGGTCCACTTCTGCTCGCGCCGAGCCCGAGTGGTGGTGAGAAACCGGAACTCTTGGTTTTGGCCAGGCTTCGATCGCCTGTGTTCGCAGAAGTTCGCGATCGCCTCGAGAGCATCGTCGCTCCGCAGGGTCAGCCGTTTCTTTCGCAGCTGTTTTACTTGTTGGAGCCGGCTGAGGTCGTTGAGCCCGAGCGCCGCGGCCTCTTGGATCAAATCGATGTCCTCGCCCGCTTCGAGCTCGAGGTGCTGCCCCGGCAAGAGCTCGAGCCAATCGAGGATCGTGACATTCACCTGGAAGACAAACCCGGCGAACGTCGCATGCGCGTCTCGATTTCGGCCTCTGGGCACCATCGGATACATCGATTCTATTCCTGAAGTAGTAAGTACCCGAGAGCGACTCGAAGCCGTAATTGAGTGAAAACCTCCAGACAATGCGGCCCCCAGATTCTTCCTGTAGAAAGCGCGTCTGGACGATCCCTCATGACTGCATATCATGGTTCAATGAACGAACATCCTGTGAAGCGTCTTTTGAAAGGTGGTCCCAAGTACCTCCGCATCCTGACGTATGCGGAGGTTTTCGGAGGTCCGCGGCCCTCGCTGGACGATTTCCGCAATCGGCTGGCAGCGCTGCCGAAACTTCCACTCGTTCGAGTCTGTACTGTTCTGAACGCTTTCCTCCGTTCCGACGCATCCTCACCGGAGTTGTTCAATTTCGCATCGCACCGGGCTTTGATTCGAGCATATTTCCCAACCGAGACCGCAAAGAGGATTCTTGCCGTCTCGGAAGGCGCGAATCCACGCGTCGCCTTTCACCGTCAGCAACTCCTCTTTGTTGCGAAAGGAGCACTCCAATATGCCTCGGATGATCCCGGCGTACTGATGCCGAACACCGCACTGGGGGAATTGTTCCTCATCGCTAATGACCATATGCACTTTGAGTCCGACGACGGTTCACGCGACACTCTCGACAGCTTCGCAAAATTGGCAACGACGATCTTGCCCGTTCAGGAAGCTGCGAATGGAAACGTCCGGCATAAGATCCTTCGCTCGTACCAGATGACGAAACTAGCTCCAGAACTCTCGGGAACAAAGCCGTACTTTGACCTTGCCGCGCTGTTCAAAGAGGCGACGGGCCTCGAGTTGTCTGCGTTCTACGCATTGATCATCAGCGCGATAACTCGTTTCCATCACTTTGATCCCGCCAAGTTCCTCGCGGACCCGCTGATTTACAGCCTGGACGAGCAATGGTTCGCCTCCACCCAGGTAACACCAGAGGCTATTCAGGCCTTCTTCTCATTGGTCTCGGCTTCGCCGGAGAAGTATCAGCAGATGTTGCTCTCCAGCAGAGGCCCTAACGACTTCACGGCATTTCGTGACAAGCCGTTGCTGAAGGCGGCTTCCAAGCTCGATCTGATGGATCTCTGGATGCTCGCCGAGAAGTTCGAATCCGGACCGTTCTGGTTGATTCACTCGAATCTACCTGACAACGAAAGGCCGCTCTTTCACTCGTTCTGGGGCCGGCTGTTCGAGAGATATATTGCAGACCTCTTCGTCGCTGCTTCTGATGCCGCGTTGAACCGGGTCTACGTCTCGCCTCTGTTTGCAAATACGAACGAGGAGCTATCCGATACCGTCATCATTTGCGATAGAAGCGCTGTCCTTATCGAGTCGAAGGGGACGACATTCACGGCACGCGCCAAGTATGAAGGTGACTACAAGCTCCTCAAGCAGGAACTGGAGTCCAAACTTGTAGAGAGCACGGACCGCGAGCAAGCTGTAAAACAGCTTGCAAGGAACATCGAGCGCGCATTCGGCCGTGTTCGACAGGGCGTGGAGGAAGTGGACCTGCAATATGTCGCGACGGTCTTTCCTGTACTTGTCACTCGCGATGACTTGGGAAGCGTGGCAGGTGTCAACAGCTATCTCGGAGAGCGCTTTGATGCGATTCTGAAACGCAAGGGGCTCTCAACTTCCGTGGCACCACTGACGTGTCTTTCATCCGAACATGCGGAAGCGCTTTCAGCTTACCTTTCGGACACGCGTTTGGCGGATATTCTCGAAGCGCATATTCGTGCTAATCGGAAGGGCTCGGCGCGTTACCTAACGATGCCGTTTTTCGCCACGACGAACGCAGTGTTGAGCAAGAAGGGAGAGAGGCCTATTCCCAACCAGCTCGGCAATTTCGACGAACTGATCCAAAGTTGCATACAGCAGCTCGGTCTTCCTGAACCGGAAGAGGGTGCGGCGAATGTGCCAGAATGAAAGCTTCAGCTTGGACGTCCGTTGATCAGGTGCTTACTACTAAGGTGAGAACTCACTCGGAGGGCGTAATATCAGTCGTGCTCATGCGAATCTTTGGATGATCTCGGCGTAGAAATCGTCAACGAGCGGCGGGTCACGCACAATGGTTCCCCATTCCTCGCGGAATGCCTTCGACGGGTCTCCTCGGAAAGATAGCCAGTTAAAGCTGGTAATGACAAAGAAGTCGGAGTCCTTAACCAGCACCTTCGCATGCGTGTTGCCAAGCCGACGCACATCGAGCAACGGCAGCTCCTTCGCGAGCTTCTCGAGCTTCTGTCGCGCCTCTGCGTCCCACGGTTTTTCTCCCGCATCTTCTTCTCCTAGACCAAAGCCAATCGAGACTTGTACACCTCGCTCGCATGCGCGTTGAACATTCCGAAGAAACGCATCGTCCACCACGGCTCTGCGGATCCATGGCGACACAATCAGAAGTCGCTGAGTTGCAGTAGAGATTGCTTCATCGAAAATCGCCGGATGCTCGTATACCGGCAGGGGCCGCACAGGAGCCTTCTGGAGGTCGGCCTCCGTCTGTGCGAGTTCGTCGAGGGCTTGTTTCTCTGCAGCAGCAGCTTCCGCGCGTTGGGTCCCCGACCCCGCCTTAATTACCGCGAGCGATGCCCTATCAACTTGAAGTGGCGATTGATGCGGCGCCCCGACGAGTCGCTGTTGCCGCCCGGGACGAGCTCATCATGTTATGGCTAGTCACTCTTCCATGGAGACAGCGGAATATCCGTCAATGCCAATTGGGCCACAACCTGTTCAAAGCGAAACTTTCACCATTTGACACAATAGCAAGACCACTTTGGGTTCGAGAACGGTTACGCGCAAATCCAGATGAGGAATTCTGGCAGTTTCACTTCCGCGAAATAGAAACGAAAACAGGTGGGGACGTGCGATCGATTCTGCCGCGCCGATTGGTGCCGTTGTTAGAGGAATACCTAAATAAGTTCCGTCCTGTAGTCCAGCGCGGCAAAGACCCCGGCACCTTGTTCTTGACCCAGTCGGGACGACGCTTTACGGATCAGGGTTTCGCTGAGGTCGTTTCGACTCTAACATTGCGGCACAAAAATCGGAGAGTGACACCGCACCTATTCCGCGACATCGTTGCGTATTGGTGGTTGGAGCATCATCCGCAAGATTATCTCACATTGTCAAAGCTGCTGTGGCATCGGGATGTCAACACTACGCTGAGAATTTATGGCAGCAGGTTCGATGAGTCGCACGGAGTGATGCGCGTGGAGGAGTGGCTAGACGAGATTGAAAATCATGATCAAGGGCGCAATTCGACCGGCTCGACTAAGGACATGAACGTGGAACTATATGGCCAGGCCGTTGACGGACAATCAAGTGTTGGAAGCCGCAATCCTGTGAAAGTCTCCACTTCAGACTACAAAACCAAACACGAGGAGCAACGCAGAATTTCCTATCAACTGACTGAGAGAATAGACCAACTCGAGAAACAACTGGGCCAGCAAAGGTTTGAGCCACGGCCGGAATCCGCTGCAAGTCGCCGAAGGAGCAGGTCTGGAGACACGACGTTTCGGAAGATCGGTTGAGCAGGCATTTGCGTTTCAACAACAGTTCGGCAAGAGGAGGAACAGTGAAAACTCCGGGTATTCGAGCTGGAAAAATGGGCACGAGACTAAAGCGGGGCGCTGCGGTGCACGTGATGTGCTACCCAAGGCCGCGAACGAAGGCGGTATTAGTTCAAGCAGCACGGAAGGCCAAACGATCACTCTCTTCGTTCATCTTGATGGCGGCCCTAAAAGAGGCCGCCTCAATCGGACGCTGCAAAGTTGAGGACCTGGTGCCTCCAGATGAGTTGGAACAATACCAGAAATCGCCGCCAATGTCCGTTAGATTTGACCCAAAGCGTAGCGCAGCGGCCAAACGCGCGTGGGAAACGATTCGCGCAAAGCGTCAAGCGCCAGAACTGAGAGTCGCTGCCATAGCAGGTGCTCCTCAGAGTGATAGGAATAGCCTCGCTGTGATCGACCCCGGCGCGTGAAAATTTGTTGCGCCTGGGTCACCCTCAAACGAGAGAAGCGAGTAAAGGTCAATCACGGCCGGTTTCGTTAGGAAGCGCGATAAGGCGACCATGCTTCTGTTGATCTGATGGCGTGGCTCCAGAGAGTCTGGCGCCGAGAAAGTCTATGGGTAGTGTAACGAGAATCTTTTCGTCGCTTGCGCGCGCGATTTGAAGACTCACTATTTAGTATTTGGGTTCCTTCTTTTTGCTAGGTGTTTCTGTCCATTCGACGTGAAACCTTGTGTCGTTCACTCGCCAGCTTTGGGATCGTGCGCGTTTGTTTATGGAACGGAACCGAATTTGAGTTAGGCTGCTCAGCAACGCGGTATTGCGGCACTAGAGATCGGGGGAACTTCGCGCTAAGGATAATGCAATTTTCTCTACTTTCTTGTGTGCCTTAGAAACCGGCCTCGCATTGATTTTCGACCTTGCAGCGGAGACCAGCGAGTTGGTGGCGAAGGGAGTGAGGTTGACAGCATCGCCTTGGGCAAAGTAGTCCCGAAGAATCTTCCGAAGCTTTTTCTTGTCTGCCTCTTTGAATCGACGGTATCTCTTCGTCACTGCTTCCTGTTCGTATTTTCCCCACCCCATTTCATATGCCTCACAGGCCAATTCCAGTAGCGGGGAGATCGTAGCGAACTGGGGAACTCTGCGTCGAGTTGTTTTTCCGATGTACTCGAAGAGCAGAACCTCAGCCCAAAACCCAGGAGGCAAATTTCCTTTGAGCCCACGAATTATCCCAAGCAGCAGGTCTAGCTCGTAGAGCATCGCCGGCAATAGACGAACCTCGTTTCGTTGCTGCCAAATTTTGAGGCTAGGGAACATGTGGTGCAGGAACTCGCGTACGCGTCGAGAACGCGACGCTTCGACGAAGGCGCTATGAGTAGCGCATCCAAGGTCGTTTGGAGTTCTGCAATTTTAGGAATAGTCTCATCCAATAGATCAAAGAAGTCCTTAATTCGCTTTTGCGTTTGACCGCGCTTCCATTCCGCTTTTGCGATATGGGATACCACCGCGTGAAAAAGAGACGACTCTAACTCGTTTTGATCACAACCATCGTCGATCAACTTGCAGAAGCTCCGCTGTAAGCGCGGCTGCTCTCGCAGTTTTCTTTCAAACGCCCTTCGCCAAATGCGGAAGTCGGAGGGTTTTGCCGGATGCACATTCGAGGTGGTGGGCTCGGACACCATGTGGGAAAAACCCTAAACCCATGTCCTGTCGTTTCGCGTCGTTCTTCTCTAGAGTTGCTTCCAGCGCTAAAAAGGCTGAAACGGAACGAAAATGACAGCGAATAACAATACCTGTGAACAACTGCTTGATTCAAGCGACGCCGCCCGCATATTGAAGATCAACACGAAAACACTCCAGTCCATGGCTCGTTCCGGAAAAGTACCAGCAATCCGGATCGGAAAGCTGTGGCGATTCCACAAGGCTCAACTGGAAAGCTGGCTCAGATCACAGTCGAGAAGAAAGCTGTGATTGAGCCCTTTGTAGACGCAATCCAAGGTGCCGAGTTCCTTGGCATTCGACCTCGACGCTTGCTAGAACTCGTGCGCGCCGGGCGCCTCCCAGGGCATCCGATAGGACAAGGTCGAAGGAAGACTTGGCGTTTCCGATTGTCTGAGCTTGCGGAAGCGATGGCTGTTGAAAAGGCGATGCCCGGCGCCAACGGCCAGGGTATCATCGACAACGGCAGTCCCCGGCAACCGAATCGGAGGAATTAGATGATTCGGGAGCATCGGGGAAGTTTGAAAGTGGAAGAACGTTTGGAGGGTGCTGTTTGGGTTCTGCGCTTCAAGGTAACACGGGACTCCGACCACAGGAGGGTCGAACGTACGCGCCTCGTCGGGCGAGTCCAGGACCTTCCCACAAAAGCGCAGGCTTTTGCGGAAGCGGAGCGCCTACGCTTGTACACCATCGAGCCGGGATCAAAACGTGGAACCTTAACCTTCGCAATTCTTGCAGAATTCTATCTGCAAGAGTTGAAGAAGGTGTCGGAATCGAAGAAGCGGCGACCGAGAGCCGCTTCGACGATCGAGGACAGGGAACGCATTATTCGCAAGCGTCTTTTGCCAAGATTTGGCGATTCGGAGGCTTTGAAGATCAAGCCCTCGGAAATCAAAGGTTGGTTGGAATCTTCCCAAGACGAGGAAGACCTAGAAAATTCGACGGTGGACAAGATCCGCCGTGTGATGCATCTGGTCTACTCGACGGCACAGGCGAACGACCTGATTCCGCGCACGGTGGAAGCGAATCCAGTCGCGCACGTTCACATCGCAACGATTACCGAATACGAAGCCATTCTCGTAACTCCACAGCAAGCCTGGAATGTTATCTGCCGCATGCAAGCATTCGTGCGGCTGCTGACCTTACTGGTTGCGGTGACGGGATTGAGGATCGGCGAAGTGCTCGCGTTGAGATGGAAGCACGTCGATTGGAACAACTTTTGCATCCGGGTGGTCTCCAATTTCGTCCGGGGCAAGTTTGGCGAACCGAAATCACATGCCTCGAAAAGGCCTGTGGTTTTGCATCCGCTTGTCATGGGCTTGCTGAAAAACTGGCGGGAAACGACGGCCTACGCTGGAGACGAGGATTTTGTCTTCGCTTCCGACCGGCTCAAGGGCAAGCGACCGCGCGTGCCGAACATGCTGGTGGAGGATCATCTCCGGCCCGCTGCCAAACAGGTGATCGAGATTTCATCTGGTCACCGGTTCGGCTTCCACAACCTCCGGCATGCGTTAACCTCGTTCCTGGTGGAGATCGGAACCGACTCGAAGACCATTCAGGACATGCTGCGTTGGGCAGACCCTTCAATCCTGCTCAAGGTCTACGCGCACTCGCGAATGGACAAGCGCATGGAGGCTCAGGCAAAGATGATCGACGCCATGGGTCTGAACGAGGAAACTGCTCAACGCTTCATCCAGTAGGCGTGGGTGATCGACCGTGGGTGATTTTCTTTCGTTCTAGTCGCCAGACTTCCGCTAAGTTCTTTGGAATGATGGTGGCCAGGGACGGAGTTGAACCGCCGACGCCAGCCTTTTCAGTCTGTGGCTATCCTGCACACTTAACAACTTGCAGGGTGCGAACGGCTGCGCAAGTCCTTCCAACTACGTGCAAGTCAGATCAATTGTGGGTTGCATTGTGGGTTGTGAACTATGCCCCTTGGCCGCGATCTTACAGGCGTGAGAAAGTAGGGTCAACGTGATGGGGGGGTGGAAGGAGAGGACGGCAAAACTGCCACACCCTCTCCCGCTACCACAGAGGTTCCGGTTTTGCCTTGGCCAGGGCCCGCCCGCGCGTTAGGTGTTGCCGTTCGCAGTGCCTCCCGCCCTGAAAAGATGATGCATCAAACCGAGCTTACGTTTTGCCCCAAACACGAGTACGATTGTGAATCGAGTGGCGAATGAGCCTCTGACTGGATGAACCAAGCTGACGCAATTGACAAAATAAGCAAGGCACTGACAAATCTAACTTCACAGCTAACCCAGGAGAACCTTGCAGGATTCTATTCCAAGAACCGTTTGCTGGAAGATCTTCTCCTGCCCATTTTCGCCATTATCTTCAAGGCACCGTCGCTACGGAATCTCAATACCCTCGGCCAAAATGAGGCCTTCCTCGATCTGGGCGACGATAAGGCACGAATTGGCTTCCAGGTAACGACAGAACATAATGCTGAGAAGATAACGAAGACCCTGCGGGGGATTGTCGAAGCCAGACTCTACAAGCAGTATGATCGAATTGTAGTTTTCATTCTTCAGGCTAAACGACCGCAGTTTAAGAAGAAGACAAAAGACCAATGGGGCACCATATGCGGCAGGGAACTCAAGTTTGCGCCAAAAAGCGATATTGTTGCACTTCCACAGTTGCTAGCTCTCGTAGGGTCTGGACAATACTCGGAAATAAGCGCAGTTGAGAAAATACTTTCCAAAAGCATTGTTGGTGAGGAATACGTAGACGTTCTCGCAGCTGCTCGGAGCGTAACTGAAAGTCACCTTTCTTACGAGAAGAGGACCGCGCGATACATTCCAGGCGTCTTCATTGAGACTAGGGAGACGAAACAGCTCTGCCGATGTTTTTGTCTTCCCGTGCTTTTCTTCCGGCGTTCGCTAGAGATCGCAGACAGACTAAATCTAAGCTCTTGGAACTCCTTTCTGGACCAGGCGGGAGTACCGCCACTACCGGTCCCGGATTTCGCCGCAGTTAGTTGGGAACCGACTCTCCTAGGCGTCCAAGCTGCTTCATCGAAGGTGTGTGAGAGTTTCGAGCCGATTCGCAATAAATTGGAGAGCTATAAGGCGTTAGCGCAACGGGGAGCAGCTGCTGAAACGATCCCTGCGTCCAAGAGGCCGTTTTTCGAGGAAAATCGACATGTCCTTGTCAACGAACTTCCAATGGTTCGCTATGACCTAAAAGATATCGAAGAAGAGCTCCAGCTGGCCAGCAAACGCGTCTTTATCCTTACGGGGCATGCGGGACAAGGAAAGACCAACCTACTCTGCGACCTCGTGGAAAACTTTCTAACGAAACACGAGATTCCGTGCGCCTTCATTTCTGCCCGCGAACTGGGTCTCAAGCAGAACAATGACCTTGCACAAACCGTGTGCGATCACATCTTCGCGAAGAAGATCGCAACGCTAGAGGAAGCTGCCGAGCTAGTCTCTAAGGAGGCGTTATACCTACAGAAGCCTTTCGTTCTCCTGATCGATGGATTGAATGAGCATCGCGACATTAAGCTCTTTGGACAACAACTTGAAACCGTCGTCGATCTCTTGCTCCAATATCCAGGCATCAAGTGCCTCTTCAGCTGCCGATCTGAGTTCTTTGTACAGCGATTCTCAAAGATCATTAATGGTCACCTTCACCCAGATATCTACATTTGTGAGGCCACAGAGCGCCGCCTCGAAGAAGAGGAAAAAGCCGAACTAGTAAAAGCTTACTTCGAGTTTTTTTCAGTGGATCGAACCCTTGTGGCGGAACATATCTGTGAAAGCCTTGCTAATGACATGCTCCTTCTCCGCTTCTTTTGCGAAGTGTACGGAAAGCGCGGCAAGCCGAATGGCTATGTGCAACCCGAGGTCAGCCA
>Ga0187851_10002370_pt1 | contig 16773 bp, 13 predicted proteins | sample June2016WEW_6_10_FD_132997 | JGI IMG/M metagenome (GOLD analysis project Ga0187851, IMG submission 132997) | Peatland microbial communities from SPRUCE experiment site at the Marcell Experimental Forest, Minnesota, USA - June2016WEW_6_10 | ecosystem: Environmental > Terrestrial > Soil >...
CTCGCCTTACGGCCGGCTGGTGGTCACGGAATCGGAGGGCGAGACCAATTTCATCGAGAACGGCATTGCCGTTGTGTCCACGCCGAACGTCGAGCAGGTGGAGGAAGCCACGCACTACGCCATGGCCCAGCGGCCCGATGCGCGGCGGGTGCTGCTGGTTTCTGGCGGCGTCGCCGGAGTGGCGAAGGAAATCCTCAAATACAACGTCGCCGGGGTGGACTGCGTGGAACTCGACCCGCTGGTCATCAAAACCGGCCGCCGCTTCCTGCCGGAGCACTTCGACGATCCGCGTATCCATGTGATTGCCACCGACGCGCGGCAGTTCGTGCGGCAGACGACCAACCGCTACGACGTGGTCATCCTAGCGCTGCCCGATCCGTCCACGGCGCAGCTCAACCGCTTCTTCACGGTCGAGTTTTTCAGCGAGGTCAAACGAGTGCTGGCCAATGGCGGCGTGCTTTCGTTCGCGCTGGGCCGTTACGAAAACTATGTCAGCCCGGAACTGGCGCAACTGCTGGCCTCGGCGGACCGGTCGCTCAAGCAGTCGTTCGCCAACCGGCTGGTGTTGCCCGGAGGCCGGGTCTATTTTCTCGCTTCCGATGGTCCGTTGCATGATGACATCGCCGCGCGGATTGCAGCACAAGGCGTTTCAACGAAACTGGTGAACCGGCATTATCTCGACGCCATGCTCACCGCCGACCGGATGGCGGACATCCAGCGGGCAATATCGCAACCCGCCGCGCTGAACCGGGATTTCAGTCCGATGCTTTACTTTTACCACCTGCGCCATTGGATGAGCCAGTTCACCTTGAGTTTCGGTGCGCTGCAAGCTGTGTTGTTGCTTTTGCTGCTCTGGTATCTCATTCGATTGCGCGGACCGGCGCTCGTGCTTTTTGCGTCGGGCTTCGCGGGATCGGCGCTGGAGATTGTACTGTTGCTGGCCTTCCAGATTTTGTGCGGCTCGGTCTATCATCAGGTGGGCGTGATTGTGACGATTTTCATGGCCGGGCTGGCATTGGGGGCGGCTTGGGCGAACCGTTTCTCTGTCAGGTCGTTCGGAGGGGCGAGCCCTGTGAGCCCCATAAATTCAGGGCCTCGTGTAACTCAGCCTTCCGAGACGGATGCGGCGCACTCGGAGAGCGCGCCCTACCAAGGGCAGGCAAGATGCCTGCGCTACCTTGCGTTCGCCATCGCCGCACTTGCGTTGCTGCTGCCATCCCTCCTGTTTTCCCTCAATCGTTTGAGCAGCGCCGTTGCCGCGTTCGCTGTCATTCAAGCCGTCATCGCGCTGCTGACTTTGATTCTCGCCGTGCTGGTCGGCGCGCAGTTCCCGCTGGCAAATCAACTGCAATTCGACGGCACGGTGGCGGGCGCGTCGCGGCTTTACACGGCGGATTTCGTGGGCGCATCCCTCGGCGCGCTGCTGGCGAGCACGCTGTTGATTCCGTTGCTGGGGGTGACCGGTGTCTGTCTGCTGACGGCGGCGTTGAATGCGCTGGCGGGCGGCGTCCTGTTTTGGAGAAAGGTTTCGATATGAACAAACTCAATATTATTTGCATCAAAATCATGCGCTGGAGCGGCTGGTTGTTGCTGCCGCTGGTGATGCTGTTCCTGCTGACCGGTTACATCATGGATGGCCGTTACGGATTCAGCAAACTGCTGGACGAGAAATCCGCGCTGACATTTCACCGCATGCTGCACCTGCCGCTGATTGTGCTCGTGGTGGCACATGTCGTGCCGGCGGTGTATCTTGCCTTTCAGCGATGGGGCTGGATCAAACCATCGCGAAGAGACGTAGTGTGAACATCGAACATCGAACATCGAACTCTGAACTCCAGAACCGGCGCTCCGGATTATCCCGCCGCGCCGCCATCGGGCTGGGTGCAGCCGGTGTGGCGGGATTGGCGGGTGCGGTGTCGCTGTTCGATCTGTTCGCCAAATGGCGCGAGTCGGAGGCTCCGGCGGACATTTTCAAAGGTGACGCGCCGTCGGGCGAGCTTTGGGAGCTGTGGCAGAAGCGCGGCTGGGTGAAGGAAGGCCGCCATTACCTCAAGCTCGGCCGCAACGTCCAGTGCAAGGTCTGCCCGAACAACTGCATCCTGGGACCCGGCGACCGCAGCCATTGCCGCAACAAGGTCAACCGCGACGGCACGCTTTACACGCTGGTTTATGGCAACCCATGCACGTTCCATGTGGACCCGGTTGAAAAGAAACCGTTGTTCCATTTTCTGCCCGGCACGTTGAGCTTTTCCCTCGCCACGTCCGGCTGCGTCTTCCGCTGCCTCAACTGCCAGAACTGGGAGATTTCGCAGAAGAAACCGGAAGAAACCAAGGACCCGCACGGCGAGGAATTGCGCCTGCGCCCGCCGCTGCCGCCAGAGTTGACGCTCGAGCAGATGTCGCGGCTCAGCCTGTTTCCTGAAGACATTGTCGCGGTGACCGAGGCGCTTGGATGCCCGTCCATTTCCTACACCTATTCCGAGCCGACGGCGTTTTACGAATACACGCAGGATACCTGCATGGCCGCGCGCGGGCGGAAGCTCAAGAACATCGTCGTGAGCTGTGGCTCGATCGAAGACCGGGCCGCGCGCGACCTGTATCAATTCGTGGACGCCGCCCACGTGGACCTGAAGGGTTTCGACGAGGACACCTACCAGAAGCTCAACGCCGGAAAGCTCCAGCCCATCCTCAACACGCTCAAGACGCTCAGGGAACTGGGCGTATGGTTCGAGATCATCAATCTTGTTGTGCCGACCTACACCGACAACCCGGATACCATCCGCCGCATGTGCGCGTGGATCGCGCAGGAATTGGGGCCGGACCAGCCGCTGCACTTTTCACGGTTCCAGCCACAGCACAAGCTCACGCATCTGGCGCCCACGCCCGTTGAGACGCTCGTGCAAGCGCGCGACGCCGCCCGCGCCGAGGGTCTGCACTACGTTTATATCGGCAACGTGCCCGGCCTCGAGGGAGCAGAGACGACGTTCTGCCCCAACTGCAAAAAGCCCGTCATCGAGCGCGACATCTTTGCCGTCACCCGCATGGACCTCACGGATGGCAAATGCAATTTTTGCGGGACTAAAATTGCAGGGATATGGAAAGCGTAAGGTTATATCCATTTAACTCCTTTGGAATCTGTTTTGGTGTCCGTGGTTATGTCCACAAGCAGCGCAGTGGAAATCGAACAAGCCTCCTGCCGCCAGTGCGGGCCCGGTCCTCGATTCCAACGCGCCGCCCATGAATCAGCGTCCTGCCGGAGCGGTTCTCATTCTCAGAGCACGAGCAAGATTGTCGCGGCCCTCGGGGTCATCGGGTTTCAAGCGGATGGCTTCCTGGAATTGGTTGATTGCCTCCTCGATTTGACCATTCATGGCCAGGGCGGCGCCGAGGTTGTTGTGGGCCTCGACGTCACCGGGTTTCAAGCGGATGACTGCCTGGAATTGGCGGACCGCCTCGCCGGTTTGGTTTTTCTTGAGGAAGGCGTTGCCCAGATTGTAGTGGGCGTCGGCTAAGTCGGGTTTCAGGCGGATGGCCACCTGGAATTGGCTGATCGCCTCGTCGACCTGTCCTTTCTTGAGAAGGCAAGTGCCGAGGTTGTTGTAGGCATCGGCGTATCCGGGTTTCAGACGGATGGCTTCCTGGAATTGGTTGATCGCCTTGTTAATCAGTCCTTTCTTAAGGAGGGTGTTGCCGAGATTGTAGTGAACGTCGATGTATCCGGGCATCAGAAGGGCGGCCTCCTCGAATTGGTCGATTGCCTCGTCAATCTGTCCTTTCCTGAGGAGAGCGTCGCCGAGGCCTTTGTGCGCGTGGTAATTTTTTTCCGTCACGTTGAGCGCATGCCGGAAAAGAGTTTCATTATCCTTCCAATACCCGAGCTGTTGCCGCGTCATCCCGATGCCGAGGACAATTACCGCTGAACCCGTCACCGATAATACGATTCCCTGGTACCGCCAATGTCTGGTCAGCCCGCACGCGCCCCAAATCACGAGGATCAGCACCCCCACGGCCGGAATATACGTGTATCGATCTGCTATCGACTGTGCGCCCACCTGTACCAGACCGATCACGGGCACCAGCGTCCCGACATACCACATCCATCCCACCAGCAAACAGGGATGGCGTCCCCGTTTCATAATTATCAGCACCGAAATGCCACATAAGAACCCACCGGCCAGCAGCACCTGCCATGGCGGCCAATATCCGGGATGCGGATAGAAAATGGCCAGATTTGTCGGCCAGAACATTTTTTCCAGATAACGGCAGTAGGAAATCAGGGCGTTTCCGCTGCGTGCGCCGAGGGACAGGTTTTCAACCGAGGCCACGGCACCTCCGTGCTTCTGCACCATGAAAGTTACAACGCACGCCAACGCTGCGAGGGCAAAGAACGGGAATTTCTCCACCACCAATTGCCACGCGCGCCCGGATTTGAAGCGTTCCAGGGGCCAGTAATCCAGCAGCAGCAAAACACACGGCAACGTCACCAGCATCGCCTTGCTCATCAGTCCAAGCACAAACATCGCAAGGGCCGCGCCGTACCACATGTTGGAGTTCGAATTCGGCGCTCTGCCGTCTTCGACATGTTTCACATACGCCCACAACGTCAGCATCCAGAACAGCGTGCTCAACACGTCCTTGCGCTCCGTAACCCAGACAACCGATTCCACCCGCAACGGATGCAACCCGAATAACGCGGCCAAAATCAGGCTTCGCCACGCTGCCCCGGTCATTTGCCGAAATATAAGGAACACCAGGGCGGTGTTGGCTGCGTGAAGCAGCACATTTATCAGGTGATGTCCCCAGGCATCTGGCCCAAAAAGTTGCCAGGCCAGCAGGTGCGACAACCACAGGAGCGGCGCCCAGGTGGAAGCCTGTCCTGTGTTGCAAAACGCCCATTTCACCCCCTCCCAGTTCAAACCGTCTTGAATGTGGGGATTCTCAGTTACAAAGTTCGGATCATCAACGCTGACAAAATCATATTGCGTCGCCGGCCAGTAAAGGGCAATCGTCACCAACACCAGCAATAGCGCCGTCAGCCACACCGGAAAATACGTGCCCGGCATGACCGCGGTGGATGCCCTCGTCGGTGCCGGGTTGGATTTCGCCTCGGGCCTGAGCATAGGACTTTCCCAGATTAATTGGGGCTGGAAACATTAGCACGCACTTTTTGCCGCTGGACCAGCGGCGGATATTGACAACCCTGTCCGCGTGGCCGGTATTATGATCATGTAACCAATCCAACGCTGGAGCGAGGTCTCTTGGTTGGAATTGTCCTTGGTCTGATGACGTTGGCGAAATTCACGCCGCCCTATCTATTGCGCCGATTGTCTCGGGAATAGGCCTGATTGCCTATTCGATTTTATAGCCCAGTTCCCGGAAGCGCTGAAGCTTGTAAATCAACGCCCGGCGGCTGATGCCCAGCGCCTTGGCGGTTTCGGTGCGGTTGGACTGATGCTGGCGCAGCGCCTGCATGATGGCCTGCCGCTCGATTTCTTCCAGCCGTTCCAGGTCGCCGGTTTCGGCGGCGGCGGGCTTGTCCCCGGCGTCGCGCACGCGCGTGGGCAGATGTTCCGGCAGAATCAATTCGCTGCGGGAAAGCAGCACCGCCCGCTCCATCGCGTTGCGCAGCTCGCGCACGTTGCCCGGCCAGGGATAGCGTTCGAGGCACGCGGCGACCGTGTCCGAAAACCGCGCGCGGCCCTTGGTGAATTCCTCGATGAACCGGCCAGCCAGCGGCAATATGTCCTCGCGCCGTTCGCGCAGCGGCGGCACGTTCAATTCCACCACGTTCAATCGGTAAAACAAATCTTCGCGAAAACGGCCGGCCTTGACTTCGTCGTCGAGCACGCGATTGCTCGCGGCCAGGATGCGCGCGTTGGTCTGGATTTCGCGGTTGGAGCCGATGCGCTGGAAACATCCGTCCTGCGTCACGCGCAGCAGCTTGGCTTGCAGCGGCGGTGACATCTCGGCGATTTCATCCAGGAGAATGGTGCCCGCGTTCGCCTGTTCAAACCGGCCGAGGCGCTGGGCGTGCGCGCCGGTGAACGAACCTTTTTCGTGCCCGAACAATTCGCTTTCCAGGAGCGTCTCGGGAATGGCGGCGCAGTTGACCTTGACCAGGGGACCCGCCGCGCGCGGACTCCACGCATGGATGACATCGGCCACGATTTCCTTGCCCACACCACTCTCGCCGGTGATCAGCACGCGGGTCTCGGACGGGGCAATCAGCGCCGCGTCGCGGAAAACGGCCTGCATGAGCGGGCTGCGGGCGATCACAAAATCCGGCAGCGGCTGCTCCCGGTTGAGGTGTAGCGGAGCGGATTCGGCAATGCCGATGGCCTGGCGGACGCAGGCCATCAGTTCATCCAGATCAATCGGCTTGGCCAGATAATTCACGGCACCGTCGCGCATGGCGGCGACGGCATCGCGGACGTCGGTGAACGCGGTGACGAGCAGGACCGGCAGGGTGGCGTGTTCCTGGCGCGCCAGCCGCAAGGTCTCCAGCCCGGAAAGTCCCGGCATCCGCACGTCGGAAATCATCATGTCGAATTTTCCGGTGCGGAGGGTTTCCAGGGCATGCTGGCCGGACTCCGCCGTGACGGTTTCAAATCCCTGGGTGCGGAGGAAGGTGTTCAACAGGCTGCGCTGACCCGGGTCATCATCCACGATGAGGATGCGCGGTAATTCGGCGGGTTTTTTGCGCAATTCGGTTGCCACGAGCCAAGGCTAGACAAACCGGGCGATGGCCAAAAGAATTTTCCGGCTGTAAAAAATTGAAACCCTTCACCTAGCAGCCCTGCTCGCGAAGAATTTAGGAGTTGGCATCGGAATCCTCATAGGGACGCCAGTACCTGGTTAGCCAGCATTCTCATCTCGATATGCGTCAGGCTTGTAAACCGTCATGAAATGCTCTGGATGGGCAAGCGGCTGAAATCCAAATTGTGCATAAAGTCCGTGAGCATCTCGCGTCGCCAGCAAAATCCGCCTCAATCCCTGCAACTCCGGGTGCGCAAGGATGGCGCGCATGAGCATCTTCGATATGCCGCGACCGCGATGCTCTGGCACGACGAAAACATCCGCAACATAGGCTATGGCAGCAAAATCTGTAATAACTCTTGCAAAGCCGACCTGCTGCCCGCCGAGGAACACGCCAAAGCATAGCGAATGCTGAATGGACCTTTCCACAACAGCCCGCGGAATGCCCTGTGCCCAATACGACGAGCGCAGATAATCGTGAATCAGCGCAATGTCTAAACGACTGCGGTCGGTGGAAATCTCATATTGACCCGCTGTTTGCATAAACTTGTACCAAGCTGCCTGACATTCCATCTGGTTTGTCAGGCAGCACTCTCACAAACCCGGCCGTCCAATGTCTTGCTGAACTTGACCGTCTCGACCTTGCCATAAAAACCCCGGCCGGTCTCTTCATAGCCATGCTTGCGATAAAACTCCAGAGTCAATGGGCGTCTTCGGGCCGTGTCCAGACAGAGTGTGCGAATGCCAGACCGAAACGCTATCCGCTCCAACTCCCGCAGCAATTGTGTGCCATAGCCTCCGCCTTGAATCTCGCGCTCAATCCGCATACGCCGCAACTCCGCTGAGGTGTCCGAAAGCCTCTTGAAGCCGCCCATCGCGACCAGCCTCTCGTCGATGAAACCGACAAGAAACTCGCCGCCATCGCAAAGATAAAACTGCTCGATTGCGATGAGGTCCGCCTCGTCCTCCTGCTGACTCATGCCCAGGGTGAATCCCACGATGGCACTGCGATGAAGCGCGAGCATCGGCTCTCGGTATTCAAGTCGGTAACGAATGAGGCGCATAGATGTTGCGGTGCAGCCTAACGGCCAGCGACCGCCGCTGGCGAGCAGGATTGAGCGTGAAAGGTGCCTCTCAATTGCCGGTCCGCATCGAGCGGAGAAGCATGGCAGCAATTCGCTGGAACGCCTTTGTTGAACCTCGTCTTCATGGCTCTTTATCAAGCGTCTTCGCGCCGGTTATACTCCAAGCCTTGGCAATCCTGCCATGCTGCACCTCGTAAATCATGAGCAATCTGATCTTGCCTGCGCCTTCAGGAAAAGTACGGCTGACCTCTTCGTAATCAACGACGATATTACCCATCGCGGTGCGGCTCAACAGGATCGCATGCAGATTGGTCTCCTGAAACCGGGCAACGTAACGCTCGCGAAAAGCCGCCGACCCGCTGGCCAGCAACTTCGATGGATGCTCAAACATCTGCGCATCCTCGGCATACGTCGCAAGGAGTGCGTCAATGTCATGCGCATTAAACGCATCCAGCTGCCTTTGCACTACAGCCTTTGGATCATTGGAGAATGGCATAATCGGACGGGTCGAACGACGAGAACTGAGCTACGCTGGAACCGTGGTGTCAATCCCGACTTGTCGGGAAGTCTGCAACAGAAGTGTTGTCCAACCCGGTTCACGATTTGGACTCTATTCCCGGCTTTCCAGCTTGTCCACAGGAATTGAGCGGTCCGAAATGATGTTACACCCTCCCTCAACCCGGCCTTCTCCCCAAGGAGAAGGAGAATCGTACTCCGGCTCACAGAAATACCTGCGACGGGATTGGCCGGACAATCATCCGCAAAACCAGAATCGGACTGCGGCTATTCCTTCTCCCGGGGGGAGAAGGTCAGGTTGAGGGCGGGCGTAAAAACTATCCTCACCCGACGACTTTCAAATGGCTGATGCAAAAAAGCGCGCCCCTGGGCTCGTTGGCCTGGCATTCGATTTCCCAGCCGTGTGTCAAAACGATCTGCTGAACCACGGCCAATCCAAGCCCGGTGCCCTTTTGATTGGTCGTGAAGTACGGTTTGAAAATTTCCTGTCGTCGTTCGGGCGGAACGCCGGGGCCGTCGTCACCCACCTTCAAGGTCGCCTCGGACGCGCTGACCTTCCCGGTCATGATCTGTATCCGGCCGTTCTCGTCCACTGCCTGAATGGCGTTAAGCACGAGGTTGAACAGCGCCTGGCGGAGCAGTTGTTCGTCCGCCTCGATGGTCATCGGTTCGCCCTTCGTTTCCAGCTTGATTTTCTTTTCCTCGATGTCGAACGCCAGTGCGCGCACGACCTCGTTCACAAGGGAATCCAGCGCCAGTTTCCCGCGGCGGATTTCGCGCGGACGCGAGTAGTTGATGAATTCGTTCAACTGCGCGGTCACCTTGTCGGTTTCATCCACGATGGCACGGACTTGTTCCCGGATTTCCGCCGGGGTTTCCTTTTGTTTGGAAATCATCTGGGCCATGCCGCGGATGATGTTGAGCGGGTTGCGGGTTTCATGCGCCAGGCCCGCGGCGGCCAAGTTCATTTCCCGGAGATGCGAATTCAATTCGCTGGCGCGGATGAGGCGGATCTGGAGTTCGGCGGACCGGGTGACGTTGCGCCAGGCCAGGCCGGAGCCGACGACCGAAATGGCGGCCAGGAGGGCAATCATGGCCCGCAGCCAGAGGTCGTGGTCAAAGGCCTCGTGTAGTGTCCGGGTGGACATGACGATGACAAAACTATGCACACCCATTTTTTCCCGGAGGGTCTGGTACTCCTCCTCGCTCATCCAGCGGGGGCGCCCAAAGCGGGAACGACCGCTTTCACGGGAGCGCATCCGGTTTGTGTCATTGTCCGGCGGGGGCGGTGGAGGTTCTCCGGAACCAGCGGCAAAATTGGTCGGGTTTTCACCGGGCGGTGGTCCGGGCGGCGGTTCGTGCGGCGGCCCGCCCAGGCGGTTGGTGGCGGCAAAGCGATTGGTGAATTCCTGCCGGGACAGGATGATGGGCAGGTTGGTGCCCTCGATGTCGTAGGTGAGATTGGTGCCGAGGTCCACCGGATTCACGAGGGTAACGGTCTGGGCGTTCCATTTTTCCGTCGTGCCTGCGGCGACCGGGGTTTGAAGATCAATTCCCATTCCGGCGGAAGCGACCATTTCGCCCGCGGCGTTCAACAGCGCGATGCCGTTCAATTCCGCCTTTTCCTGCCGGACCAGTTCCGTGAGCGAGGCTTCGAGCCGTTCCTTGGAAACCACGCCGCCAAACCGGCGCTGCGACCGGAGGACGATGCCGAGGGTGGTGGAAATGTCCTTGGCCCGGTTGACGAGCGCGGCGCGGGCTTCCTCCCGGACACGCACGTGTTCGGCCAGTTGCCAGGCAACGACCAGCAGCCAGACACCCAGCAGGAGTCCGTATATCAAAGTGCGGCGGCGGTTTAGTTCCATAAATTACGTTCCATCGGGCAAACATCCCGGAAAAATTCAATGCGTTCTACGGTTTTTTCTTCATCGGCACGCGCTCCAGAAAACGATCCAGCTCCTGTTCGGGAATCGAATTGGTGATGAGCTGCGACTGGCCGGTTTCCCTCGCGGATAACGCGACGAGCTGCGACGGCATCTGGACAATGTGCGGCGTGAGGAAGATCAACAACTCACTTTTCTGGTTCGACTTGGCGCTGAACCGGAAAAGCTGGCCGAGCAACGGAATGTCGCCGAGCAACGGAATTTTGCTGTCGTTGGAGGACTTTTCATTGGCAATGAGGCCGCCGATGACGACGGGCTGGCCGTCGGGAGTCACGACCACGGTATTGGCGGAACGCTTGTTGATGTTGGGCGCATACACGGCGGACGAAATGATGCTGCCGCCTTCGATGACCTGGCCGGGCGTCGAGGTGTCAATGGACGTGATTTGCGGCTCGAGAATCATTTGCACCAGACTGTTCGCACCGATGAACGGCGTGACATCCAGTTGGATGCCGACGTTTTGATAGGTTCCGTTGATGGTCGGAACGGTGGTGGCACTGCCGCCGACCGCGCTGAAACTCACCCCGCTGGGCAGATAAACGCTTTGGCCGACGACAATCTCCGCCATCTGGCCGTCGCGCGCCAGAATGGACGGGCGCGACAGCACCTGCGCCTTGCCGGCGGTGGCGATGGCCTGGAGCGTCGCCGTAAAATCGTTGCCCATGATTTGATAGATGCCGCCGTTCCCGGACGCTCCCGCCAAGGACTGGGGCAGACCAAAGCCATTGTTCAAATTGACGCTCTGGTTGACCGGGGCAATTTTGCCGGGAGTGCCAGGAGCGCTACCGGCACTATAGTTGGTCACATAGCCGGTGAGCTGTGAAAAGTTTTTGTTGAGGCCGGTGTATTCACCCTGAACCCCGATGGCGGACGCTTTGTTGTCCTGCACTTCGAGAAAGACCACCTTGATGAGCACCTGCGGTTCCGGCGCGTCGAGGCTGGCGACCACCTTGCCGATCTGCTCGCTGGTCTCCTTGTCGGCGATGACGATGATGTTGTGCGTCACCGGGTCAACGGAAATGACCGCGTTGCCCACGGTGCCATTATTGTTGTACTGGCCGCTGCTGCTGGAACTGCTGGCGGTGGTGTTGCGGTTTCCGCCGCCGAACCCACCGAAACCGCCAAAGCCGCCGAAGCCAGCACCACCGCCGCCGCCAGTGCGCTGCTGGGCATGGATTTCCATCGCGGCGCAGAAAAGAAAAATCAGGACGCCGCCGGGATGTTTTTTGAAACAGTTTATTTTCATAATTTGCCTTTTCGTTGATAAATTTTCACGTTTTAGTTCGACCGCCCGCCGCCGGTACTGGTGCTGCCGATTCCGGTGGTGGTGGTGGTCGTGCCCATTGTGCTGGTGCCGTTCACCGCCCGCTGCTGGAGCGCGCTGTTTTGCGACGACGAACTCGTGCCACTGCGCGAAGTGCTGCTGCTCTGGAACATGTTTTGCAGCACCGTCAACGCCTGCTGCGGATCGCCGTTTTTCATCTGGAAAACATAAACGTTCTGATCGCGATCCGAAGGCACATCCAGCCGTTCCATCATCCCGGCGATTTCCTGCATCAAATCCTTGGAAGCGGTCACGATGACGGATGAAGTGCGCGAGTCCGCCACGGCGACGACCTGCGTCTGCTTTTGAATCCGGGAGTTTTGACTGTTGCCCGCGCCCGCGGCGTTCGCTGCCGCCATCCGTGCAAAAAAACCGCCGCCACCACCGCCGCCGCCGCCGCCACCACCGAACCGGAAGGGCGTCTGGACCTGGCTGCCCGAGGTGCCGCTCGACGGGAAAATCTGGCTCAATTCACTGGCCACATCGGTCGGACTGGCGTGGTTCAAATGGAACACGCGGATTTCCGTTTCCCCCTCGGCGCTGTTGTCAATGGCCCGGATGATTTCGGTGAGGTGCCGGATGTTCGATTGCGTGTCGGTGACCACAATGGAGTTCCCGGCTTCATTCGCCACAATTGTTGCCTGGGGCGAAACGAACGACGACAAATCCGACACCAATTGCCGGGCTTCCACGAACCGGATGGGGATGATTTGCGTGACGATCTCGTCGTTGTTCGGAATGCTGCCGGGATCGTTGCTGGTCTTGACCGGGATGTTCCGTGTTTTCGCGTCGGTCTTGTCCAAAATTGTCAGCGTCCGTCCGTCGCGAATGGCGGCGTAGCCGTTTTTGTTCAGCACGGAATTGAGCAGGTCCACCGCCTCGTCCCGGGTCATGGGATGGCTGCTGATGACGCTCACATTGCCCTTGACCTGCGTGTCCATCACGATGATGAACCCCGCGGCGTCGCTGAGATAATTCAGGACCATCTCCAGCGGCGCATTGCGAAAGTTCAAACTTAATTCGTCATAATTCGTGCCGAGGGTCGGCGCGAGGGGGGAATCCTGGACGACTGTTGGGGTGCCCGCCGCTGTCACGGTTTTATTCGGCGTGGCGGATTGAGCGCCTGACGTTGTCACGACGGCGGGCTGGCTGGCCGCCGCCGCTTCGTTCATCGCGCCTTCGTCCGGCGGCGGCATGATGGCTTCGGGTGGCGGCGGGGCAGGAGCGACCGCGGCATTGCTGTCGTCCGGTGTTTCGCCCGGAGCCGGCTGCGCGACTGCCGACATGAGCAGTCCTGAAACGCACAGCGTCACGAGGGTTCGTAGCATCAAGGTTTTCATTTTAATTCCTGTTCTCTTTGTTGCATGAGTTTCCTGAGGACATCATTGGGTTCACTCGCGGAGCCCGAATCCGGGACGGCCGCGGGCGTTTCATCTGTCGCCGGGGCTTCATTCCCGGCTGTGGCGGCCGGCAATTCGCCCGGGTCGGCCAGCTGCCATTCGCCTTTGACCGCCTGCCGCATTTGCGCGCCCACCTTCATGACCACCGGCTTGTTGGTGGAAGCCAGTTTGACGCCGTGGAGCGTGATTTCCACCACCCTGTAACCGGCAATGGTTCCGCCCGGGGAAAGAACCTTGCGATAATCGGAGTCGTTCCCGTCAAAAAAAGCGAGCATGCCCTGCCGGCTGCTCAGCGTCCCGACCAGCGAGAAGCTGGGCGCCGACGGCGAGATTGAGCGTCCGCGGCTGCGCGATGTGTGCGCATAACGGTTGGGATCAAAAATGTTCCGGTCCACGATGATCTGGAACGGCGAAAAATTTGTGATGGCGGGGGCATTGGTCGTCTGCGCGGCGGCAATAGAAACATTCGTCAGCACAAGTGCCAGGAGTACACGCAGACCGCCAATCCACCGCGCGGCGCTGCCGCGCTCCTGAGCAACCCTTGCGGCCCGCGTCGATTCTGACCTGTTACCGTGCATGGAATTTGGGTTGTAGCGTGCCGGGTTCATGGTTTGGATTGGGATTGCGAAACGAGCACCAGCCCGCTGACTTGCAGGTTGAGGGTGAGTTGCTGGCCGGTGTTGTCACGGGAGCTGAGTTCCACCGATTCCAGTTTAAACGCCAGGGGATCCTTTTCCAGGTCGTAAACCAGCCGGCTGAGCGTGCCGAGGTCGCCAGCCGCCTCGAGACGGCAGTTCAGCGTAAGGTAATCTGGTGAATCACTGTTCCACTGGGGCGTGATGCCAGTAACGTCGGCGCCGCTCTCGCGGGCCCAACTGTCAAAGGCCTTGAGCGTCTGTTGCTCCGCCAGCGAGGGATTGTCCGGCAGGGTGTTCGTGCGCATCTGGTTCCAGCGGCCACGGAGGCCGGCTTCGCGCTGGATCAGCCGCCGGCCGTTGGTCACCTGCGCACGCAGTTCGGCGACCGTTTTCGCCCGCGACTTCCACCAGCCGAACATCGGTTCAATGACCACCTGATCGGCCGCGTATAGCACACCCACCGCGATGGCCAGCGCCATCAACAGTTGCTGGCGATTCTCAATTTTCATTGCCACCTCCTTTGTTCCAGTGAAAGTCGAACGTGAATTGCATCGGCGATTTGCCGCGGATCTGGTCCACCTTCAAGTCGGTCACACCATCCGCCGCGCGCAACTGGCTCAACATCTTCAGCAGGGCGGCGTTGTCCCGCGCCGTGCCGGAACAGTTCACCACGTTGCCTTCGCGGATTTCCACCGTCTTGGCCGTGACGGCGCCGTCCTCGGGGAACGCCGTCGTGAGCTGCCTTAAAATGTTCAGGCTGCGGTATGACCCGTCGAACCACGGGCGGTATTTCTGGATTTGCTGCTGGATGCCGTCCAGTTCCCTGACCTGGGCCGACATTCCCGACCATTGCGAACGCAGCCAGATGAGCTGGATTTCCTGGAACAAAAACAATGCGCCGACGATGGCGACGATGCCGGCGGCCGTCGCGCCGGCGGAGCGCAGCCGGCCGGAGGAATACTTCGTGATGATTTGCTGCCAGGCCGTCGGTTTGGGCGGCAGGAATTCAAAAGCCAGCGTTTGTCCCGCCAGCCGCCGGGCAGCCAGGCTGAAGGCCGGGGAAACGGGCGCGTCGGGCGGAAGTTGCACGCCGAATTCGTCCAGCGCATATTTTGTGACCGGTTCAACAACCAGGCCCGCCGGTTCAAACCGCAATTCCATTTCGTCGGCCAGTTGCAAGGCCAGATCATGCGGGCCAAAAATGCGGATGCGGCGGACAGATTCGCGCAGTCCGGCGGGCAACTGGCCGAGGGTGATGCGAACCTCCCGCGCGACGAGACCGGTCTGGAGCGTGCGCCGCGAACCTTCATTTTCGATGGCGCCTTCCAGTGTGCGGAGGGCCGCCACGCCGCCGCCGCAGGTGATTTGCAGCGACACCTGGCTTTCGCCGATGGCCAGGGCCAGCACACCAGGAGCGCGGGTGTCCCCACCCGCAGCACTCTCAACATTTGTTGCAGCTGCGGCTGAGGACAGCCGCACTCCGCTTGGTGATTGCAAGGCAGTGATGCCGGTCGAAAAGCTGATGGGCTTTAACTTTGCCGCCGCCAGAACCTGTTCCAGCGAGGTGAGCTGGCTGTTGAGGATTCCCGCCATGGTCACGTATTGTTTTCCGGCCGGCAACTGACAACGCGAATGGGCCAGCCGCAAAGTGGCGACGTCGCAGGGAAATCCGCGTTCCGCCTCCAGTTGCAACAGGCTGGCGGCGTCCACCTCCGGCAGGGGCGGCAATTCGGTCTGCGCCGTGAGCGTCCACTTCAGCGGCACGCCCACCACGCAGCGGCGTTCCCGCACGCCGGCGGCGTCGAGTTGGTTGCGGATTTCGCGTCCGACCAGTTCAGGCGCTGCGGTGAGCGGGTCGAGCGAAAGCGTGGTCGAGAACGACCGCTGGATTTCGAGGGAGCCGTTGGTGCGGCGGAGCACGACGCCGTCGAGGCGGCTGCCATCGAGGTTGAGGCCGAGCAGGCCCGTCAGCTTTTTGCGGCGCGAAAAATTGATTTTTAAAATCTTGTTCATTGTGTTGCCTTCGCGACCCAGGCGGCGCGGGCTTTTTCCCCGAGCGCCCAGCCGAGCCGGCTGAGGTCCTGGCGGTAAATGATCTTGGGCGCGCCTTCGCTGAGGTCGAAAACGAATTTCACCCGGCGGTAGCCGCGTCCGAACGGGCCGACCGCCGCAATGTCCGCCGTGAATTGAAAACTTTGTGTGGTGATATAATCGCGGTTGGCGTCTGCCAGGTGCTGGACGACCGGGCTGGTGTTGCCGAGCGCGTCCACGATCCAGGAAATGGCGTTGAGGTTGTTGGGATTTTGCTGGCGGTAGGTGATGAGCGTTTGCGCCGCGCTCTGGGCCGTGTCCTGGTCAACGCCCAGGCCCATGAACAACGCCTCCATCACGGTCGCGCCGGCGGTATTGATGTTCAGCAAACCGTTGGTGTAAAGACTGTTGGTGTCGGTGATGCCGTAGGCGATCTGGGCAAACTCAGCCGAGGTCATTCCGCTGCTCAAATAGAATCGCATTAAATTATTGAAGGTGGGATCGACTGCTCCACCACCACCGCTGCCGCCGCTGGTAAAACCAAGCCGGGTCATGATCTGGTTGGCGCGCGCGGAGCTGAAGGTTGACTGCAACAAGGCCCGCAGCGTGGCCCGGGTGTTCACATTGGTGAGCATGGTGCCGTCGGAATGAAAATTCGGCTGGCGGCTGTAAACCGTGACGTATTCAAACAGTCCCGGATCCAGCGTGCCATTGCCGTTCAGGTCCTTTTCGTTGCTGTCGAGCACGCCGTTGCGATTGACATCTTCGCCCACCAGCAAATCAATGGTCGCGCCGTACACCAGCCGCAATTCGTCCACCGTCTCGAACGGATAATTTTTGTCCACATATCCCAACGACGAATAATCCAGCGCATAGGCGCCGCCGCCGTTGGTGTTCCGCCAGTCCACAATCGCGCCGGCAAAATCAAGCGTCATGTTGGGCAGATAGGAAAGCGCGTTGGTGCCGGCGCGGTTCAGATTCAATTTGGACGCTTCGTCCACCAGGCCGAAATACGGTTCGGTGGAAAGCCGGCCGGACGGGTCGCGGCCGATGAGCCAGAAATGCGCGTCGCCCACCGGC
>Ga0187851_10002371_pt1 | contig 16773 bp, 12 predicted proteins | sample June2016WEW_6_10_FD_132997 | JGI IMG/M metagenome (GOLD analysis project Ga0187851, IMG submission 132997) | Peatland microbial communities from SPRUCE experiment site at the Marcell Experimental Forest, Minnesota, USA - June2016WEW_6_10 | ecosystem: Environmental > Terrestrial > Soil >...
CCTCAAGTATGAGAAGACCCTCAGCAACATTCAGGAGGTCACCGCGCGCTCCGGCCGCGTCATCGCCATCGCCATCCAGGGCGACAGCCAGATCGCCTCCCAGGTCGAGCACACCATCTACATCCCCCCCGCCCCGGAGCTGCTCCTCCCCATCCTCGAAGTCGTCCCCCTGCAACTCCTCGCCTACCACATCGCCGTCCGCCGCGGCTGCGACGTAGACCAGCCCCGCAACCTAGCCAAATCCGTCACCGTGGAATAGCAGTCGTCCCTAGTTTTGGGGCATCTTAAGGACATGACCGATACACTAAGCCGGAAAGCGCGAAGCGAAAGAATGGCGCTCATCCACAATAAGGATACGAAGCCGGAGATGACGGTCAGAAAGCTCATCCACCGACTCGGCTACAGATACAGACTTCATTCTCAATCCCTACCAGGAAAGCCTGATCTAATCTTTCCAAGTCGAAATAAGGTGATCTTCGTACATGGATGCTTTTGGCATCGGCACCAAGACAGCAGCTGCAGGCTCGCCCGAATGCCGAAAAGCCGTTTGGGCTTCTGGAGGCCCAAACTGGAACGGAATCGGCTCCGCGACGGGGAGAACATAAAGAAATTGGGAGTGATGGGTTGGAAGCCCCTGATAATTTGGGAATGCCAACTTACGAATTTAGCGTTACTCTCAGAGCAGGTAAGATCATTCCTAGACAGATGAGATCGATAGAGCTATTTGCGGGCGCGGGTGGGCTAGGGATCGGCCTTCATGGGGCCGGCTTCGAGCCGATCAATGTGATCGAACGCGATTCGTACTGCTGTGACACCATACGTCATAATCAAGCGCTCAAGGTTGAAGCTGTACTGGATTGGAATGTGCTTCAGTATGACGTTCGCAAAATCAACTTCAAGCAATATGAGGGCAAAATAGACCTTGTATCTGGGGGCCCTCCGTGCCAGCCATTCTCAGTAGGCGGCAAGCACCGCGCCTTCAACGATACTCGTGACATGTTTCCGGAAGCCGTCCGTGCGGTTCGCGAGGCGCGCCCCCGTGCGTTCATTTTCGAGAACGTAAAGGGCCTCACGCGAACAACCTTCAACAACTATTACGAATACATACAGCTCCAAATGGAGCATCCGACATTGGCTCGACGAAAAGATGAAAACTGGACAGACCACCACTCTCGACTAGAGCGACACCATACGAGCGGCAAAAGTGAAGACTTGCACTATCGTGTCGTGACACGAGTCTTGAACGCAGCCAACTTTGGAATCCCACAAAGACGTGAACGAGTGTTTTTTGTTGGTTTTCGAGACGATCTCGGCATTGCCTGGAACTTTCCAAGCGAAACGCACTCGCTCGACACCCTCATTTGGGAGCAAGTAATGGAGTTCACCTACTGGGACAGGAACAGGGTGGCTAAAGGCAGTCGCTGCGTTGCGCCACGAATGTTAGAAAGAGCTCGAAAGCTGCAAGAAAAGCCCATTACGCTTGCTTGGCGAACTGTTCGTGAGGCATTGGCTGATTTACCGGATCCCGAGAAGAGGCCGAGGCAATCAGCAGAGATATGGAACCATCGATTCCAGCCTGGAGCACGCGCATATCCTGGACACAGTGGGAGCCCACTGGATGAACCAGCAAAGACGCTGAAAGCAGGCGTGCATGGCGTTCCGGGTGGCGAGAACATGCTCGCCCGGCCAGACGGGTCAGTGAGATATTTCTCCGTAAGGGAAACCGCTCGTCTCCAGACATTTCCGGACAACTATCTTTTTCACGGTTCGTGGACGGAAGCAATGAGGCAACTCGGAAATGCGGTCCCGGTGGAACTCGCCCATTGCGTCGGTAGAACCGTCATGGAGCAACTCTGCGCGTGAACCGAAAAGAGCAAAACGTGAAGCGAAGCGACGGACAGCGAGGTATTGAGGACCTGGCAGCACAGCTCAAAGCAATATCCGAAACAATGCTGGAGCAACAACCAGGGCTCTCATCAACGCGAGCAAGACGGGTACGAAAGACAATTACGGATGCGTCGCTCACGCTTCGCAAGTTGATAGAGGAACTTGATCCAATTAAGCAGCCCGGATTCGTCTTCGACCCGTCGAACCCAGACATTGCCGGTCGAATAATCGGAATCACGATGGTTGCGCAACCCCGTAAACGCCTCGCAAACATCGAGCGCTTTTATGGCTCTGGGGTTTACGCGCTCTATTACAACGGAAATTTTCAGCCGTATATGGGAATTTCAAAGCGTGAGCACCCGATTTACGTGGGCAAAGCCGATCCGGCCGAACCGTCGAGCAAAACAGCGTTTGAACAGGGTGACCGGCTCTCCAACCGACTAAACGAGCACAGAAAAAACATTGCCAAAGCAACTACAACCTTGCGAGTCGAGGATTTTGAATATCGCGCACTAGTTGTACAAACCGGTTGGCAGACAGCGGCAGAAAACTATCTGATACATCTATTCAAGCCAGTTTGGAACAACGAAATGAAGATCGCCTATGGTTTGGGAAAGCATGGCGACGATCCAGGTACTCGTGCAAATCTGCGCTCGCCATGGGATACCCTGCATCCGGGTCGCGATTGGGCATCCCGCGACAAGAAAATGCGGGATGCGCGCACTTCGGAACGAATCGTTCAGGACATCGCTAAGCACTTCGAAAAATACCCGCCGCTCGGAACTCTCGATGAGATTCTTCGAAAGTTTCTGGAAGAGATGCGCGAGGTTTCTTAGCTAGGTGCCCCACATCTCGCTTCTGAGATGTGGGATCGGACCTACGCGCAACCTCAAACACCTGCGTCAACCGCCAACCCCCGGAAGGGCACGCGTTCACGCGCCGCCGACAAAACCCTGTTTTGCTTAAGGGCACGGCTTCAGCCGTGCCGTAAACAGCCGCGCCGAAGGCGCTTCCGCTCTGCCGAAGGCCGGAGTGGAGCCCAACGGGCGGAACGACTGAATTGCCTTACTCTCCTCCCGCTCACACCAACTTCAGTTCGCGAAGGGTCGCTCCCACCGCACTGAGGTTTTCCGGCCCCATGGCTGAGTAGGCAGTCGACAGAACCAGCCCGCTGCCGCCGGCCCGGAAGATGGCTTCAACGCAATCGCGCACGCTCTCCGGAGTGCTGTTATGCTCCTGAATATTAATCCCCAGCCCCGGAGTAATCCGTGTGCTGCTCCCGGCCACCCCATCCACCGCGCGTTTTGTCTCTTCGTAAACATAATCGCTGGAGAACCGCGGCGCAGGCCGGGCTTTCAGCTCGGCATACGACTTTTCCTTCAGGCCCATCACGCTATATTCGAAGTCCAGCATCTGCTGATGGCTCAGGTCCCCGAATATATTTTGCGTCACGCTGTCTACAAACGAAGCCATGCGCTCACCCGCCGGATTGTCGTAAGTCGCCGGCTTCAGAAAATCCGCATACTCCGTGAAGGTGTGGTAATCCTGCTCGGCCCGGTAGAACGGGCTGAACGAGATGTTCTGCCAGATGTGGTAACCCACTGGAATCCCTGGCTTGGCCGCTTTCGCCGTGGTGGAAACCAGCCGCTGCGTCTCGCGCATGCTCTCCGACCAGAATTCTTCCCAGATCAGCAGTTCCGGATTGCGCAGCAGGAGCCGCCAGAATTCGACGAAATAGCCATCCACCGAACGCTTGCCCGCGCGTCCGTTCCGCACAAAAGGCTCCAGCGCCAGATACGCCTTCTTAACCCGGTCCATATTGATGCCCTGCTTGGCCGCCTTCGCCGCGCAATATTCGCAGAAGCAGGAAGTTTGGCCGGGATCGCTGTGTCCAGGATCTCCGCCATGATGCCAGGCTCCCAGAGCGTTGCCCAATGGCCCCTGCCGTTCGGTTCCACGCTGAATCCCGTCCACGTCATACGAACGGACGAAATCGTTTACCTGTGCGACGAGCAGGTTGCGGAAGTAGGGGTTGTTCAGGCACGGGCCTCCGGGATGGTGTGACGTTCGCCGGCCGTAGAGATCGACTTCATACAACTCGTCAAAGCCCTTGATCTGCGGCCGCGCGCGATTGTCCTCCTCCATCCACGGAATAATCTTCATCCCGCGCTTTTTCGTCTCTTCGCGGATCTTCTGAAACTCGTCGGGAAGGTTGAAGTCGCCTGTGCCCAGCGCTTGAGGCTGCATCTTGATATCGCGATAGTACTGCGGATGCGCGGTGGCAAAGTTCCCCAGCGGGTTGCTTGTACGGTCCAGTCCCGCCCACGACGCCTCGAATGGGACGCAGTGCATCATCAGCGTGTTCACGCTGGACCGCGTCTGCACGTCGTCCAGAAACTTCACCAGGTTGTTCTGGAGTGAATTCACCTCGACCTGAATTCCGATCAGGGGCTTTGCCAGCGTGGGCTGGGCGTCGGGCGCGGCAGCGCTGGCGCTCATCGGCTCCAGACCAAGTCCGGTCGTAATCGCGGTCGCCGCCAAAGAGGCTGCTTTCACAAAGTCCCTGCGGGAGACGGATCCCTCATTTTTCATGCCCCGGATGCTATCACAAAGCTCGAAACGTCAGCGATGCGGGCACCCCATTCATCGTGCCCTTGTCTCTCGCGATGAGTTGGGTTCGCTTCCCCCCCAATAGCCGTTGATCCGCACCATCTCCGAGGCAGGGTTTACCTTGTGACCTGGCCGATAACGTCGGTTCCGCCAGCCAGCGGCTTCTCCACCACATGCCACAGGTCGCCCACCTCGTCGGTGACGACCGCCAACACGGGCACCTCGATGCGCGTTCCGCCGCGCGAGACGGCGTGCAGCACACCCACGTCGCCCGCCGCAAATTCCGTGTGGTCCAGCGACATCCGCCAGCGCACCGCCGCGCCATCGCGCGACTCCAGACGGATGTCCGTCACCACCGCTGAGAACTCCGCTCCCACCTCACTGCTCAAATCGCAATCTCCTGCTGCAAAAATTTCGATGGCCCAGGTCAACTTACGTCAGATCGTCCGTATTGAACGGCTTCTTGCGGCCCAGCGCAGTAATGTCGTGCCGCCCGCCGATCAGTCCCTCGACCACGGCGTTCAGCTCCTCTTCCGATCCAGCCTCCTCCGCCGCGACCATGTGCGCCAGCGCATCGGGCGCGGGCAGGCTCTCCAGCAGCACGGTGCAATGCGCCACCGCCGTGTTGTCCAGCCCCAGGCCCTCGGGCGTCTTGGCCTTGATGCCGACCTCGCCCGGCTTGACGCCCAGCAACTGGGCCACGCGCTCCCTCAGCTCGCCGGCAATGGGCGCTATCTTCGGCCGCGCCATGATCAGCACCGTATCCACGTTGACGATGCGGTAGCCCGCCGTCGCAACCTCTTCCAGCGCCGTCTGCAGGAAGACGCTGGACGCCGCGCCCTTCCAGCGTGGATCGTTGGGCGGAAAGAAGCTGCCGATGTCTCCCGCCGAGACGGCGCCCAGCAGCGCGTCGGTGATGGCGTGCAGCAGCACGTCGCCGTCCGAGTGGCCGGCAAGACCCTCGGCGTGCTCGATCGCCAGCCCGCCAATGATGAGCGGAATGCCTGCCTGGAAGACGTGCGAGTCAAAGCCGCAGCCGATCCGCATACTCATCGATTCGCTCCCTCCGCCGGCCCACCCGCGGTTGTTCGCAGGTAGAACTCGGCCAGCTCCAGGTCTCCGTGCTGCGTGATCTTGAAGTTCTTGGCCGAGCCCGCAACGACGGCGACCTCGATGCCTGCGCGCTCCAGCAGGCTGGATTCGTCGGTACCCACGAACTCGTCCGCCGCAGCCTCCGCAAAGACCTGCCGCAGCAGCCCGCAGCGCGCTCCCTGCGGCGTCTGCGCCTGCACGATCCTCTCCCGCGGAATGGTCGCGGTCACGATGGCGCCGTGCGCCGTGCGCTCCACCTGCTTGATGGTGTCCACCGCCGGCAGTGCGACGATCGCCGCGCCGTGCTCGGCGACGGCATCGATGGTGCGCTCTATGGTGGCTGCGTCGATCAGGGGCCGCGCCGCATCGTGCACCAGCACCACATCGTCATCGCCGCAGATGTTCTCTGCGACCAGCAGCGCCAGCGCATTCGCGACCGACTGTTGCCGCTGGTCGCCCCCCTCGACAACATGGACTTGTTTGCCCAGTCCGAACTCCGTCACCTGCGCTCGCACGCGCTCCATCTCCGTTCCGCGCACCGCGACGTAGACGGCCGCAACGCGTTCCACCGCAAGGAACGCGCGCAGGCAATGCACCAGCACGGGCACGCCGGCAATGGTTAGAAACTGCTTCGGAGTGGACGCGCCGCCGCCCACCGCACTACCCACGGACATCCTCGTCCCAATCCCAGCCGCCGGAAGAATCACAAAGACTCGCATAGCCCACGAAGTATAACAAGAGTGCCGCGACTTAAACCGCAAATATGTCGCCAACCGCCCCCACACCGGCGTCGCGCAGTACCATAAGTCACGATGGCAAACCCCAGGCCCGCGCTGGACCGCACCCACATTCGCCCCGGAGACCGCGTCTGCGCCGCCGTCTCCGGAGGCGCGGACTCGGTGGCGCTGCTGCTTCTGCTGCACGCCGCCAACGCGCAGCCACGCAACGCGCTCGGCGTGGGGCTGTCGGCGGTCCACGTCCACCACGGCCTGCGCGGTGACGAGGCGGACGCCGACCTCGCGTTCGTCGAGGCACTCTGCCTGCGCCTCGAAGTTCCGCTGCACATCTGCCGCGCCAGCGTTCCAGACCGCATCATTCACTCGCGCGCCGCCGGCCAGCCAGAGACCGTCGAGGAGGCCGCGCGCAACCTGCGCTACGACCTCTTCCGTCAGCTCATCGCCGATGGCCGCGCCGACTCCATCCTCACCGCGCACACCCTGGACGACCAGGCAGAGACCGTCCTGATGAAGCTCCTCCGCGGCGCATGGACCGAGGGCCTCAGCGGCATTCACCCAGTCGTCCTCGTCCCCAGCGCCACCCACACCGGCAAAATCCTCCGTCCGCTGCTCGCTGTCCGCCGCGCCGAACTCGTCTCCTTCCTCGAATCCCGCCACCAGCCCTGGCGCACCGACTTCTCCAACGCCGACGAAACCTTCACCCGCAACCGCATTCGCCACACCGTCCTGCCCGTGCTGCGTGCAGAGAATCCTGCCATCGACCAGGCGCTGGCCAACCTGGCCGAGCTGGCCCGCGAAGACGAGGCGCGCTGGAACTCCGAGCTCAGCCGCATCCTGCCGCAGTTGCTCCTCCCTGGCAAACCAGTCCGCGGAGGGGGGCGCGCGGTCAGCACCGTGCCCGGAGAATCCAACTCCGTCGCCCTCGAGATCGACCGCCTGCGCCAGCTCGACCCGGCCCTGCGCCGCCGCGTGGTGCGCGCTGCCGCCCGCCAGCTCGGCGCGCGCCTCACCTTCGACGAGACCGCCCGCCTGCTCGCCCTCGCCGGCCTCGCGCCAAACGCGCAGCCTGCCGTCTCCGCGCGTTCCGGCGCCAAGCTCCATCTGCCGGGGTTGTTGCGCGCCGAGCGCTCTGCGCGAGAGCTTCGCCTCTTCCGCGAAGCGCCGCCAAAGAGCCCGAAGAGCCTCTGACCCCTCCCATACACCGCCCCGCGAAGGTTTTGCTTTTATGCGAAGCGTCCAGAACGACACGAAGTGGCCAAATTGGAACTAACTTGTGGTGGGTTCCCGCTTGGCTGTTCCATTTCTCTGCATTTTGTGGCCCGCTCAGAGTAGAATCTCTTTATCTGACGCTCGCAGACGCCGGGCCGGGAGGGCAACTCCCGCCGAAGACCTGGAACCTTACAGCTCATGGCGACGTCTAACAAAGAGCAGGTTGGTGAGCAAGCGCTTGCCTGACAGGTCGATGGCCGCACCGAAGAGCCACTGCAACCGGGCTCTTCAGGCCGGAAGAATGAGGAAACGCGATTGAACTCGATGGTCAAGCAGTTTCTTTGGGTATTGATGGCGGGTGCCTGCTGCATTCTGCTATGGCAGTTTGTGGGCAAGGGCGGCATGGGCGCTCCCAAGGAACAGGCTGTCACTTTCAGCGACCTGCTGGCCAATGCGAGTGCGGGCAAGGTGGCCGAAGCCACCATCGACGGCACGACGTTGGTGGGCCACTACACCAATAAGGACCAGTTCCGCACCGTCATTCCGGCCAACTACCCGGACCTATACAAGATTCTGAACGACAACCACGTAGCCATCTCCATCAAGGACCCGAACTCCAACGCCTGGCTCTCCGCGCTGATCAACATCGCTCCCTTCGCCCTGCTCTTCGGCCTCTGGTTCTTCCTCCTGCGCCAGATGCAGTCCGGCGGCAACAAGGCCATGAGCTTCGGCAAGAGCCGCGCCCGTCTGCTCTCCATGCAACAGAAGAAGATCACCTTCAAGGACGTGGCCGGCGTGGATGAGGCCAAGGAGGAGCTGAAGGAGATCATCGAGTTTCTGCGCGAGGCGCAGAAATTTCAGCGCCTGGGCGGTCGCATTCCCAAGGGCGTTCTCCTTGTCGGCCCTCCGGGCACCGGCAAGACGCTGCTCGCCCGCGCTGTCGCAGGCGAGGCGAATGTCCCGTTCTTCTCCATCTCCGGCTCGGACTTCGTCGAAATGTTTGTCGGCGTCGGCGCATCGCGTGTACGCGACCTCTTCGAGCAGGGCAAGAAGAACGCGCCCTGCATCATCTTCATCGACGAGATCGACGCCGTCGGCCGGCACCGAGGCGCAGGCCTCGGCGGTGGACACGACGAGCGCGAGCAGACCCTCAACCAGTTGCTGGTAGAGATGGACGGCTTCGAGTCCAACGACGGCGTCATCCTCATCGCAGCCACCAACCGCCCCGACGTTCTCGATCCCGCACTGCTTCGACCCGGTCGCTTCGACCGCCGCGTGGTGGTCGATCGCCCGGACATCCGTGGCCGCGAAGAGGTTCTCGTCGTTCACTGCAAGAAGGTTCCGATGTCCGAGGACGTCAATCTGAACATCCTCGCCCGCGGCACACCGGGCTTCTCTGGCGCAGATCTGGCCAACATGGTCAACGAGGCCGCTCTCACCGCAGCCCGCTACAACCGCAAGTCCGTCCACATGTTCGACTTCGAGGTCGCCAAGGACAAGGTCCTGATGGGCGCGGAGCGCAAGTCCATGCTGCTCTCAGACGATGACAAGAAGGACACCGCCTACCACGAATCCGGCCACGTCCTGGTCGCCGCCAAGCGCGGGAACTCCGACCCGCTGCATAAGGTCACAATCATACCGCGCGGTATGGCCCTCGGCGTCACCATGCACCTGCCAGAAGAGGACAAGCACACCGTCTCCAAGGACTATCTGGACACCCAGCTCGCCATCCTGATGGGTGGCCGCTGCGCCGAAGAGATCTTCATGAACCGCAAGACCACCGGAGCGGGCAACGACATCGTTCGTGCCACCGAGCTTGCCCGCAAGATGGTCTGCGAGTACGGCATGAGCGACCTCGGCCCGCTCACCTACGGCAAGAAGGAGCAGGAGGTCTTCCTGGGCCGCGACATCGCACAGATGCGCGACTACTCCGACGACACCGCAAAGCAGATTGACGTGGCCGTGCGTGCCTTCGTCGACGAGGGCTACCGCTCGGCCTACCAGATACTCGAGGAGAACGCCGACATCATGCACCGCATGGCCGCCGCGCTGCTGGAACGCGAGACCCTCGACCGCTCCGAGATCGACCTCATCATCGAGGGCAAGGATCTGCCGCCCTTCAAGTCGCCGCTGGCCTACGCAGACCCCGGCCCAGGCGAAGGCCAGAAAGTCATCAAGCCCGAGGCAGGCCGCAAGCCAGGCTACGGAGAAGGCCGACCCAGCCCCGCATAGATCCATTCCATCTCCGAAATTACATGAGGCGGCCTTCGCGCCGCCTCATGTTTTTAAATCTCCTCCAGGTGCGACAATAGAATCACCTCGAATGCGCATCCTGTCCCCCACCACGGCGCGCCGTCTCTACTGCCTGATCCCCCTGATCTTTGCGCTTTTGCTCTCCGGCTGCGGCTACCACACCGCCGGCTCGGCCACGCACATTCCGGCCAGCGTCCGCACCATCGCTGTGCCTGTCTTCGCCACCCATTCCCAGGCCTACCACAGCGAGATGGCGCTCACCCAGGCCGTCGTCCGCGAGTTGGACACGCGCACCCGCTACCGCGTCCTCACCAGCAACTCGACCGATGCCGATGCCGTCCTCAGCGGCACCATCCTCACCCAGACTTCGGTCCCGCTCACCTACGACTCCACCAGCGGCGAGACCTCCAGTTACCTGGTTACCCTCACTGTCAAGGTCGTCCTCACCGCGCGCGATGGCCGCGTCCTCTACCAGAACGACGCGCTCAGCTACCGCGAGCAGTATCAATCCACGCAGGACCTCAACGGCTTTCTGCGCGAGGACCCCGCTGCCGTCAACCGTCTCGCCCGCAGCTTCGCCCACGCCCTCGTAGACGATATGCTGGAGTCCTTCTAGTTCAACTACGAAAGAACGTACCCCTTTGGAGTCTCCGGCCCCGCGCGGAGATAACTCTGTAGCTCGGAGGCGGCAATCGCCGACCATGGCAGGGTCCACTCGACCCAGATGCGCAACTCCACCCATACGCCGTAGAGCAGAATGACCGGCAAGCACACCAGAAAGCTATATAAAATTAATCGTTGCCGCGGGCTCGCCAAACTGCGCTCCAGAAGGATGAAGACCAAAAAATAGCCGCCCGCGCCGAGCATCTGCGGCCAGTGGTGTGGCAGCATCAGGGCATGAATGTTATTCGAGTAGTGAATATACGCATCATTCCCATTGTGGGCGTACCGTACCTGAATCGCATGGCGTACCAGCGCCCAGTAGGTCCCCATCCCAATGGCCAGCAGCGCAGTCTGGATCGTTCGCACCCTGGACTGCCTCCAGGCCACTGCCTCCGAAGTGTAGAACAGCGGTACACAGACGGCGATCAGGAATATCGAGGTCTCGCGCCACGGAACGTCGACCATGAACAGTGGAAGAACGAAGTACCACTGCCGGTCAAGCGCACACAACACCGCGACTCCAAAGAGCAACGCCTGAGGCACATCGTACGGCGTCCACTCCATACTCTCGCAGCGCACCGACAGCGTGATGAATGAAATCGCAAGCATCAGCACGCTCGGAAGCCACCATGGCCGATACCCATGCCGCAAGCTGAAGCGGATCATGAACGCGAGCATCAGCAGCATCGATAAAATCGCCGCCAGCAGTGACGTGAACTTCTCCACCGTCATCGGCTCCGGATACCGCCCCACGTCCATTCGGTCCAGCTTCGCCGCGCCGCGAATCATCAGCGGAGAACCCTCCGCCCAGCGCAGTACGCCGATCATCCCAACGCGTCCCTGGTATGGCAGCTTCGCCGTCCCATGAGCATAGGTCCTCCAGTCGAGCGACGACGAATTCACACAATAGCAGCCGCGAATACACTGAATGGACGCCATAACCAGCAGGAAGACGATAATCCAGTCGCGCGCCCCGAAGCTACGCGTCTCCGCCGGTCTGCTTACGCCCATATCCCCATGCTTCATCATGGCAGGAGTATAGCAGTCAGGATTCGGAGCCACTCCAGCCCAGACGCGGGTCCAGTCACGCCCATTGCGAACCAACCGGCCACGCCGGTTCAACTAGGAACAAACATTATTTGCTACTTGGCGAAAGCCCGCCAAGGCCGCACACTAGAGATGTGGCCCAGCATCGCGGTCGCATACAGACATGTCTCCTCAACCTCTCCGCAGCTTCGCTTCCACGGACCGCTTTCTCACGGAGATCGCCTCGCCCGCGACTCTCCGCCCCGGCTACGTCCTCATCGGAGACGAGGCATTCCTCTACCAGCGCTGCCGCCGCGGCATCCTCGCCGCGCTCGCGCCCATCGAGGCCCGCGACTTCTCCCTCCACGACTTCGACCTCGCCGACACCCCCATCTTCGAGATACTCGACTGCGCGCAGACTCCATCGCTGATGGCGCCCTTTCAGGTGATCTTCGTGCGCAATCTCAAGCTTCTCTACGGTCGCGGCTCCAAAAAAGCCGAGTTCGCCGCCATCGACGCCTACTTCCGCAGCCCCAACCCCCAGGCCGTCCTGCTCTTTGTCGCCGACCATCTCCGCATCCCCACCGACCTCCGCCGCATGGATTACCAGGATAAAGATCGCTACGACCGCATCCGCGAGACCCTCGGCGACCACTGCGGCTTCGTCGAACTTGCCCGCGTGGCTGAAGTCGACGCCATCCGCTGGGTCACCTCCGAGGCCGAAGCCCGCGGCATCCGCTTCGATCCCGACGCCGCCCGCGAGCTCGTAGACGCTCTCGGCGCCGACATGATGCTCGTCGCCAGCGAACTGGAAAAACTCTGCCTCTACGTCTCCGCCCCCCTCGTCTCACAATCTGAAGTCCAGTCAATAAATAATGAACCTGTCATCCTGAGCGAGCGCAGCGAGTCGAAGGACCTGCGGTTGTCTTCTTCAGCACCTCCCATCGCCCGCAACCACATCACCCTCGGCGACGTGGAAACCCTCGTCCTCGCCGCCAAACAGCGCTCCCTCTACGAGCTCACCGACGCCATCAGCCAGCGCGACCGCACCCGCGCCCTGCTTCTCCTCCACGGCCTGCTCAACGCCTCCGACGGCGGCGAAGACGCGGCCATCGGACACCTCTACATGCTGGCTCGCACCTTCCGCCAGATGCTCATCATCCTGGAGAAGAACGTGCGTGACTCCCGCGCCATCTGGGCCGTCCTCTGGCAGGGCTTCCGCATGCCGCCCTTCGCCGCCGAAGACCTCATCCGCCAGGCACGCCGCTACAAATCCCGCCGCGACCTCACCCGCGCCCTCCGCCTGGTCGCCAAGGCCGACCTCGAACTCCGCAGCTCCCCCGCCAACAAGCTCCTGGTCCTCGAGCGCCTCATCCTCGCCCTCGCCGCCGAACCCGCCCCCACCCCCCACAACCCCACCACACAGTTCGCCATGGAACTTTAACGCATTTCTGTTGCCCCACATCGCGCTTCCGAGAGGTGGGCCTCGCTGAAGAGCGGCCGCACACCCACCCTCGCCTTGACCCCACGCCACCTACGCCGGAGCGATCATCTTCAGAAACAGATCCGGTAATTCGTTGGTTCCGGGGTCATCGTCAACGCTGTGCTCCTTGCCGATATGGAAGCGTTTGATCTGCTGCTCCAGATCCAGCGCGGAGTTTCGCAAGTCCTCGGTGCCGGCAACCGCGTTGTTCATCGAGCTCAGGTTCTCGCTCCCCAGTTGATAGATGGAGTTCAGCGCCGCGCTCGAGTTGCTGGCAGAAGCACTCTGCTGCTCCGACGCGATGGCAATCTGGGCAATCATCCTGTCCACATGCTCCACCATGCCGATGATCTTATCCAGCGCCTCTCCGGCGCTTTCCGTGGTGACCATGCCGGCGGCAACGGTTTGGGTGCCCTCGTTCATGCTGGCAACAGCATGGCCTGTGCGCTCCTGAATGTCGTGGATCATCTGCGAGATCTCACCGGTGGCGTTGGCAGTGCTCTCTGCCAGGGCGCGAACCTCGCTGGCGACCACGGCAAACCCGCGGCCATGTTCGCCGGCGCGTGCCGCCTCGATGGCTGCATTCAGCGCCAGCAGGTTGGTCTTGCGCGCAATCTCCTCAATCACGCGAACGATGTGGCTGATGCGTCCCGAGTCCTCCCCCAGTAGATGAATGGTCGATGAGGTCGATCGAACAGCCCCGGCGATCAAGTTCATGCTGGCCAGCATCTCGCGGACGATGCCGCCACCCTGGCGCGCGGTCTCCGCCGCTGCCCGCGCGTTCTTGGCGGCGCTGGCGGCGTGGCGAGAGACCTCGGTCACAGTGGCGCTCATCTCATGCATCGCTGTCGCCATCTGCTCGGTCTGCTGGTTCTGCTCATCCATCTTGCGTTGCATCTCTCTGCCCGTCGCACCGATGGAGATTGCATGGCCGGTGACGCTGGCGGCCGTGCGCGCCACCGCCCCAATCGTCTCGCGCAGGCTGCTTTGCATCAACTGCGTGGCGTCGGCCAGCATTCCCACCTCGTCGCTACTCTTGATCATCAACGGCGGTCCCGTCAGATCGCCCTCGGCAATGGCGGCAGCGCGCCCCACAACCGAACGCAGACCGCGGCTGATGCGCCGCGCGATCATCATCGCAAAAAAACCGCCCAGAATCGCACTCACCAGGGTGGTGATCCAAAGCGTCAGTACCATCGCATGAGAGGCGCGAATCACCTGCTGCGCTTCGGAGTTCGCGACGCTGTTCTCGTAACCCACCATATCGTACAGACTCTGGTAGATTACATTCTCCCGATCAGTCATCTCTCCCCGGGTAAGATCGCGGGCAGCCGCGATCGCTGCGGGCTTCTGCGATTCAATCAGGTCCGCAATATGGTTCTGGAGTTCATGTAGCTGCGTCGTCCGTGCCACAATGTCATGAATACGGGCATTGTCGCCGCCCAGGTCGAACCGGTTGTTCATATCGCTCAGTTCCGCCATATGTCTTTCCGTGTCGGCCCGCTGGGCGAGGTATGCTTTGCGGTAATTGGCGTTGGCGGCGGCGTCCGCTCCGAAGAGCAGCCACTCTTCCAGCACGCGCGCGCTCTTCCCCACTGACAACCGTGCACCGCGGTTGCTGTATACAAGCGGAACCTGCTCTGAGATGAACTTGCCGGTAATGAGGTTCACCTGAGACATGCGCAGATAGGCCACGGTTGAAGTGGCCAGCATTGCGAGAATGAGGATCCCGTAGGTCGAACCTAACTTTGCTTCCAGCTTCATGGTTCCCCTCGATCCATCGCCCTTTAACCCGCAAAGTGGTCGCACTCCACGGCGACAATGCCGGAACGCTCCTGCTACCTCTGCCTATCGGCATTCCGGCAGAGAGCATAAGCCGAGGTTGTGTTACATGCAGCATGGGCTGGGGTTCGAACTCGTTCAAGGAAGCAACTTTACCGTGCGTGTGCGTCACATCCCGCTCACAAGATAGAGGTTTCATCCCAGCCCAGCTCACCCTCCGCCCTGCTACCATTAACAGTTGACTCAACTAGGACCACCCCCACGAATCACTCCGCATTCCACCAATTCGCCATGGAACTTTAACGGCCAACGGGGCAACCCTCATTTGAGAGATGCCCCGTTGGATTGTGACTGTCGATGTTACTCCGTCATGGAAGTGGAACGCATTCTAGAAGCGATACCGCAGCGCGAGTTCCATGATGCGCGGATCGTATGCAGCGGTTACCTTTCCGTAGTTCGCGTTGCCCAGGGTCGCATTCGGGTTTTGGGGATTGGTATGGTTGAGGGTATTGAACGCCTCCGCGCGGAACTCGAAGTAGTTATTCTCCGTGATGTGGAACTCCTTGAAGATGGCCATGTTGTAGATCTCCTGGCCCGGCCCGCGAATGATGCCAGTCATGGCGTTGCCATAGAGACCGAAGCTCGTCGCGGGCATAGTGACACATGAGACCCCTGTTGTTGTTCCTGGGCACGAGAAGGCTGACGTGTTGAACCACTGCTGGCTTGAGCCGTACTTCCAGGTCTTCGGTCCGTTGGTCGAGACACCCGGAACCACGTCCGGCCGGGACGCATTGCCCTGCAAGGCTACGCTCAGGCCCGGATCAAATGAATTTCCGCTGCGGAAGGTTGTGATGTCATTGATGCTCCATCCGCCCATCGTCAGTTTTTCCAGTTGATTGCCGCTGTTCTGGAAGAACGGCAGTTTATAGAGCAGCGTAATATTCAGCGAGTCGGGATAGTTCAAGCCCGATGTGTTGCCGCGGTAGCGGTTGAAGTTATGCACGTCGATGGTGCTGTTGCTTGTGCTGTGCGACCAGGTGTAAGCCACCGAGACGTTCAGCGACTTCGTCACAGGATGCTTGATCTGGGCCTCCAGCCCGTTCCACTCCTGCCAGAGTGGCGTCATATAGTCCGTCATGCCGCCATAACCCTGATACGGCGCCCAATAATACTGATTGTCGCCAGCAGCCTTGGAGTTTGCAGGATTGCTGTTGATCAGCGGATTGAAATCGTAGGTCACGCCGCCAGAGCTGTAGTACGGCGGAACGTTAATGTTGGGATTGCTCTCCTGATGCTGGATACGGCTTCCCGCTCCAACGATTGCGGCGGTGATATTTGCGGGGAACTGATGCTGGATGCCGAGCGAGTAGCTGGTAACCGGAGAGGCCTGGATGTTCGCGTCCGCCATAGTAACCGATTGGACGGATACGACCGCCCCCGTGCCGCCCGCAATGCTCCAGGTCGAGGTGGATGGGAATACGAGGCTGGTCAGGTTCTCGCTGGTAAAGACCGGCGGATTCGCAATGCAGTTGAAAGAGCAGTCCTGGTTGGTGAAGATGCGAGTGTAGCTAATACCATAGCCGCCGCGCAGGCTGGTCCTGCCATCGCCGAAGACATCCAGGGCAAAGCCTGCGTCCGGCGCGAAGTACCAGATGTGGTTTTTGGAGAAGTTGACCGGCAGGCCGCCCGCCAAGCCGCTGTTGTACAGCAGGCCGTTGCTGTAGGCGGTGCCGGTCAGGAGGTTGGTGGCACCGGTGGCCTCGTTCACGGTCGGTGCCAGAGTGGGATTGTAGGCTGAGGGTACAAAGTTGGTCTCGGAGTTGGGCACGCCGTAGGGCAGGGGCAGGTGGTAGATGCGCAGGCCCAGGGTAAAGGTCAGGTTCTTATTGAACTTGTACTGGTCTTCGAAATACGGCGTCCAGGAGAAGGCATGCATGTCGCCGTGAGGGGCGTTGCTGGTCTGGGTAAAGGTGCCGACATAGCCCAGAAGCATATCCGACATCGAGTCATCCTGGCTGCATAGGCCGGAAG
>Ga0187851_10002374_pt1 | contig 16757 bp, 10 predicted proteins | sample June2016WEW_6_10_FD_132997 | JGI IMG/M metagenome (GOLD analysis project Ga0187851, IMG submission 132997) | Peatland microbial communities from SPRUCE experiment site at the Marcell Experimental Forest, Minnesota, USA - June2016WEW_6_10 | ecosystem: Environmental > Terrestrial > Soil >...
ACGCCGGTGCAGCACCGCATCGCCATCGCCTCCACCGATTACATCGCCGCGGATCGCGTGGGCGTGGAGGCCATGGGCATCGATCCCAATTGGGTGGGCTCCCTGGTTTATAGCTACCAGGCCGGCCTGGGTCAATACGATCTGCAGAAAATCGACGTGCGCGGAACCAAGGTCGCGGACGTGCGCCGCACCTACCGCCTGCACCCCGACGTCGATATCGAGAAGCAGTGGATGGGGCCGATGCAGGACCTGCCGGCGCAGTTGGGCTGATCTGGGAACGGGTCTGGGAACGGGCATCAAGCCGTGTCCGGGTGTGATAACATGGCGCGCGTAGGTGGGAACAGGGAGCTTCGGGATGATTTCCGAGAACCCCGCTTACCATTCCCTGGGAATCACTGGAAGCTGTAAACCTGAACCCGCCCGGAGCCGCCTTCAGCCACGAGCGCGTGGCTCGCCGAAATTGTGAACGCCGCCCTTGACACTCCATACCACTAGCCGCTTGTACTGCTCCCAGCAGCCCGCTTCGTCAATGAAATCCCAGAATTTGCCCAAGTGGCAACCTACGTTGTATACCGTCGACGCGACCCACTCCCCTCCGGCCGCTTCGTAGGAGCCAACCATCCATCCAAACGTGACGCTGCGCGCCTCAACCGCGATCTCACCGGTGCGTATGTCCCAGCAAGCCGCGTGATTCGCGAAGCCCTTGCTCGGCGGTTGGCCAGCGCAAACCAACCTGCACGAATCGGCGAACAGGATATTATGCCCGAGCGTGCCGAGGCTCCCGGCCAATTGGAGCACAGCCTCGTGGCCCGGGTACCCCACGACCTCGATACCCGCCGATTTGGCGCCCGGCTCGGAGAACCAGGCGGTCCCGACCAGGCCTGCTTCGGGGCAGGTCGCCAACGCAAATGCGAACCGATCCGGCGACCGCCAAGTCTCTTCGGTAGTGCCGTCCGGGAGGCGCACCTCGAATACCCTGTCCGGGCCGATTCTGTCGTAGGTAACTGTTCGATCTCCGCTCAGGAAGCCAGCGAAGTTCAGTCCACCGGGGAAGTTCCACAGCTGTCTGCCGTCTAGGCTGAATACGGTTGTGCCGTCCACGGTATACACAGCCAGGCTTCGCCCGGAAGGAGCCCAGACCAGATTTCCGGGAAACGAAGACCCAGGGCTCCCACGGATCTCAAATCGGTGAAGAACCTTCTCCGGCTGGAGGGCCGACACGACCACCACATGACCTGTCCGGATCCGAGGTATAGAGGTCGGATGACTTCCAAGACCGATGGCGAGTTGGGTCTCGTCGGGCGAGAACGCGAGCCCCCAGACAGGCTCCGGCGGCGTCAAGTTCGGGGACTCGCCAGTGAGCCTGCTGGCGTCGATCACCCACTGCACCTTGGGCTTGCTCGCCCCGCTTAGCTGCCAGGCCAAGCCCGGTAATAGGAGCACGGCCAGAACTATTCGCTCTATCGGCACGCGCGGGACTCGAGTGGTAGCGTCTGGGGCCAAAGTCGGCCCCACCTCGGCGCGCAGTACTGACGACACGATTACAGCTTACCTCCAGACGAAGCACAGAGCTGGCACACAGTATTGGCAGAAAAACGGCGTTCCGTGACAATGGCCGGCGCCCCGCCCTACCGTCACCCCTTCAGCTTCGCCACAATCGTATCCGCGTCGTAAACGCACCCGCCCCAGGGTCCGCCGCACACGTCTTGCAACGCCGCCCACAGCCGCGTTGCATCCGGCAATTCCGGGTCCGCCGCCAGGTCGGCGCGCGGCGCTCGTGCGGCCAGTATCCGCGAGCCTTCTTCCGCGCCGAGCGCCACGCCGTTCTCGCCCACCAGGTTGACCGAGCCCTCCAGCTTGATGCGGTCCACCACGATCTCGATCAGGTCGCCTTCGCGCAGTTTGCCGAGCGGTCCGCCCGCCAGGGCTTCCGGCGTGGCGTGCCCGATGCACGCTCCCGTGGAAACGCCGCTGAACCGCGCGTCGGTGATGACCGCTACGTGCTTGCCGAAATCCAGATAGCGCAGCGCCACCGTCAGTTGGAAGATCTCCTCCATGCCGGATCCCATCGGCCCCCGGCAGATCAACACCAGCACGTCGCCGGCCTTAATCCCCTCCGGCCCCTGGCTCTTGACGGCCGCAATGGCGGCCTTCTCCGTCAGGAAGACGCGCGCCGGCCCCACCTTGCGATACACCCCGTCGGCATCCACCACGCTCGGGTCGATGGCCGTGCTCTTGATCACCGACCCGCCCGGAAGTAAGTTCCCCTTCGGGAAAGTCACCGTGGAAGTCAGACCCTTCGAACGTGCCCGATCCGGACCCATGATCACGTCGTCCGGGTCCACCCCGTCCCGCTCGTGCAACAGCTTTCGCAGCTCATGGCGCCGCTCCGAATCCTGCCACCAGTCGAGCAGCGCGCCCAGTTTCTCGCCGCTCGCCGTTAAGACTCCGGTATCGAGCAGGCCCGCCCGCCGCAGGTGCAGCATGACCTCCGGAACGCCGCCGGCGAGAAATACCTGGACGGTGGGATAGGGCCCGTTGGGCAGCGAATCCACCAATCGCGGCGTCTGCCGGTTGAAGCGGCTCCAATCGTCCACCGTGGGACGCTTGAGCCCGCCCGCCCAGGCCACCGCCGGCAGATGCAGAATCAGGTTGGTGGAACCGCCGAACGCCGCATGCACCGCCATGGCGTTGTGCACCGAGGCATCGGTGAGGATATCGCGCATGGTCAGGCCCCGCGTCACCTGCGCCAGCGCCGCGCGCGCCGACCGGCGGGCCAGATCGCTCCAGATGGGCTGGCCCGAGGGTGAAAGCGCGGCGTGCGGCAAGGTCATCCCCAGCGCCTCGGCCACCACCTGCGACGTCGCCGCCGTCCCCAGAAACTGGCAGCCGCCGCCGGGGGACGCGCACGCCCGGCACAGGTCGCGGGCCGCGGCTTCGAGCGTCACCTGGCCGTGCGCGTACCGCGCGCCCACGGATTGCACCTTGCCCGCGTCCTCGCCGTTCTGCGCCAGCAGCGTCACGCCGCCCGGAATAAGGATGCCCGGCAAGTCGCGCGCCCCCGCCAGCGCCATCATCATCGCCGGCGTGCCTTTGTCGCATGTGGCCACCCCGATCACCCCGCTGCGTGTGGGCAGCGAGCGGATCAGCCGCCCGAACACCGACGCCGCGTCGTTGCGGTAGGCCAGCGAATCGTACATCCCCGGCGTGCCCATCGACCGCCCGTCGCAGGGGTCCGTGCAAGCTCCCGCGAAGGGAACCGCGCCGCGGCTCTTCAGCTCCTTGGCCGCCGCTTCCACCAGCAGCCCAACCTCCCAATGGCCGGTGTGGTAGCCCAGGGCGATGGGCGTCCCATCGGGCGCGCGCACGCCGCCGTGCGTGCTCAGGATCAGAAACTCCGGGCCGCCCAGCGCCTTCGGGTCCCAGCCCATGCCCGCATCCATGGCCCACCCGAAAAAGTCGCCGCTCGGGCGCTCGAGCAGCATCTCGCTGGTAACTGGCAGCGAGCCCGGAGGCCCCGGCGCCTTGCTGGGAACGTCGAATAGAGACCGGTCGCCGGAATCCAGAATCAGAGTAAGAGGGATGGTCATGCCTAATGCTACCAAGGGTGGGGCATGCTTTAGCTTGCCCGGCCCGCTTCTACGCTCCGACCGTGTGATTTCTTTCTTAAGGCCGCGAGCCGGACCATGTCCAGCCCCTGGAGTTTCTACATTTTTGGTGAGATCTCCGCGCCTTGCGGCCGCCATCCATTTGGAGTCGTCCCCTACCTAGCCCGGAGGGCGAAACATCTTAGCCCACGGCGTGAGCCGTGGGAAAGAGGCCGGTCGCCTAGCCCCGGAACGGGGCGTAAGTCTATGCCACACAGTTTCACTTCCCTGCTGCCCTAAGGCTTCAGCAGCCACACCCGGTACGTCCGCGCATCGGCGAAGGGCACAAGCACCAGGTCCCGAGGCTTACCCGCCGTCACGCCTTCCATGCGGTAGGCCTGTTTGCCGGCCCAGTTGCGCGGGAGTTGATCGTGCGCGTCGGTGAGCTTCACCTGCGCCGTGCGCGGTCCGGCCGCCTGCATATCGAGCAGGCCGCGATTGAGCGCGCTCTCCAGGGCGAGAAACTGCGGTCCGCGCGCCACCGCGACGTTATAAGGATAGCTGGGGCCGCCGGGGACCACGCGTGTGGTGAGATCCATGTCGATCTTCACGGAATCGCCGGGCGCCCATTCCCGGTCGATGGTCAGATAGGCGCCGGGCTCGCCCTTGTAACTCCGGCCGCCGGCCACGGCTTCATAGCGCGCGGTCCACGACGGTACCCGAAGATAGAGTGGGAATCGGGCGGTTTTCGCAGGGCGCACCGTCAGCTCGACGGCGCCGTCCAATGGATACGTAGTCGTGGATTCGATGGCCACCTCGCCTGCGCGAGTGTCCACAGCGACCTTGCCAGGCGCGTAGAACAGAACGGCTACCCCGTCGCCGCGCCGTCCCCAGGCCAACTGCGGAATCATCGAAATACCCCGCGGCTCGCTCGATACGCAGCAGTTGATGCCCGGCGTGGGCCCCTTCTTGCCGTTCAGCGGCGTGAAGTAGCAGATGTCTCCACTGCGCGGGTCCTGCGCGCCCAGTAGCGCGTTGTATACCGTGTGCTCCATTTGGTCCGCGTATCGCGCCTCTCCGGTGGCGCGCAGTAACTGCCAGGTAAGTTGCAGGAAGGTGACGGTGGCGCAGCCTTCTCCTACGTTTGAGGCTTCCTCGCCGGGCAGGACGAAGTCGTCCTGAAAATGCTCGGCTGCGCTGGTGGTTCCTGTGACATAGAGCCGGTGAGTCGCAATATCCTTCCACGCGATCTCCGCCGGCTTCAGATACTCCGCCTTACCCGTGATTCGATATAGCTCCACCAGCCCCACCAGGTTCGACATCATCTCGTAGGCCTTGGCGTTGGCCGTCCTGAAGACGCTCTCCGTCGCCAGCAAAGAGGCCGCGATCCTGGGCCCGTTAGGCTGGTCCCACGAGCGCACCAGGTATTCGCAGAAATCCAGGTATTTGCGGTCCCCGGTGAAGCGGTAGAGGTTCGCCATAGCCTCCAGCACGCTGGTGGCCGCCATACCCATGTGCGTGCCGGCGGCGATGATATCGCGCTGCCCGGCGCCCCCTCCGAAAATGCGCGCCAGCAGGTCGCCGATCTTCCGCGAGGCCTCGAGCGCCGGCTCGTAACCGGTAGCCTGATAGTAGTTCAGCAGACCAAGCAGGTCATACTTGTGCACCCACACGTCCCAGCTCGTCCAGCGTTTGTCGTCCGTGTAAGTGCCCAGGTAGCCGTCGGGTAACTGGGTGGCGATCAGGTTGCGCGCCATGCGGTCCATCAACGTCTTCAGGCGCTCGTCGCCGCTGTAGAGGTACGTGTTGGCCGCCGCGTGCAGGAACTTGCCGGCGTGTTCGCCCGCCCATTCCTGCGGGCCGGGACGATGCTCGAAGCAATCGATGAGGGCCTTCTCGTCCACCCGCAGCAGACGGCCTTCCAGGTTGACGCGCATCCGGTCGCCCAGAAGTCCCTCGATGCGTTGCCGCTCGAAAGAGGCGGGTGTGAACTGGTCCGCGATCTTGTCCGTGACCACGGGAGACTTGGCGGGCGGCCCCGCGAAAACAGGCAGCGCCACGAGCACCGTAAGAATCGGGAATCGCATAGGTTTCGAGATGAGTATACAGGAACGGGGCAGCCGCCACATAACGGACGTTCCGACATCCCGGACGCATCGGCGGCCGGGCCCCGGTCACGCCCCTTCGAACACCCGCAACCGTCTGATCCCAAAACACTTCCGGTCCGCCGCCATCCGCTGCCCGCATCTTCCTCTGCTACCCTGTTAGCGGAAGTCATGGCAACTCTCCAAAAAGTCTCCCGGCCCGGATGTCTCCCGAACCGGCCCGGTCCCAAATTGGGTTCGTTCCTCCAATCGGAGGGCCAACACAAGACAGCTCCTCGACCCCCAAATTGGGTTCGTTCCGCCAAAAGCGAGTCTAGGATCGAGAATCGCAACCCCACGCCTCCCAATTGGGTTCGTTCCTCCACAAGCAAGTCCGGCGGAATCACAGCCGCGCGCCCCAAATTGGGTTCGTTCCGCAAATTGGAGGGACGCCAGATCCGCGGCGCAAACGGCCTTGGAATTAGGGCGAAACGTAGCGCCGCAGTTTCTCGATCACCAGCGCGCAAAATAAACCCCCTCCTTCCTTTTCAGCAACTTACTCTCTCGCCGAACCTCGACATGTCTCAGCTCCAACATACAATCGTCGGTGGAGGAAGGACTTATTGTGGATACTTCACTTGGGCGCGTAATACTCGCCTACAAGAATTTCGCGGCCAACAAAAACATCAGCCACATCGGCCTGGGCGTGGCGGCATTGAATACCGCCAAGACTCTGCGGGCGAATGGCATTGCGGCGGAAGTCTGGCCCATTGTCAATGCGGCGGATTTGCGGACACGGCTGGATGTGACCATATCCCATGTCGTCACATCCGCGCCTTGGATTCTTTCGCAGGAATGGCAGCGTATGACGGCGGACTACCCGAATATCGCTTTCGCCATGAATTGTCATTCCAACGTGGGCTTCCTCCAGGCGGATTCCAACGGAGTGAAACTGGTCCGGGAAGGCCTGGATATCGAGCGGGGCACGTGGAATTTTCACGTGGCCGGCAACAGCCGCCGATTCTGCCGGTGGCTGAGGGCCGCGTATGAGGCTCCCTGCGCGTATCTGCCAAATCTGTACCATCTTGCGCCCCAGCCGCCGGTGGCCCGCACGCTTTTCCAGGGCGGAACACTGCGCATCGGCGCATTTGGAGCCACCCGCCCGTTGAAGAACTTCATGAGCGCGGCCGGCGCCGCGCTCGAAATCGCAACTCGGCTGCGGGTGAAACTGGAGTTTTGGGTCTCGGCGGGACGCACCGAGGGCGGCAACGGCATCATGAACGCCGTGCGCGCGATGACCGACGGGCTTCCGCACGTGAAGGTGGTTGAGAACGGATGGCAATCCTGGCCAGGTTTCCGAACCACCGTTCGCCACATGCATCTGCTGTTACAGCCGAGTTATACCGAATCCTTCAACATGGTCACCGCCGACGGGATCGCCGAAGGCGTGCCTTCGGTGGTCTCCGAGGCCATCGACTGGGCGCCGAAATCCTGGATCGCCGCCTGCGACGACGTGCTGGAAATCGCCCATGCCGGACGGCGCCTGTTGTCGGATCCGTTTGCCGCGGCCGACGGCTTTCAGGCCCTGACAGAGCACAACGCCAGTGGGCTCGCCTCCTGGAAGCAGTACCTCGGGATTTCGTAGGGGCCGGGCACGCCCGGCCCGGAATCGACGCTCGCCGCCAGCATAGCCGCCAGCTATACTGGCCTGGGAGTCCCCCTATGACCACTTGTTCCTTCCGCGCCTTGCAAGCGTTCGCGCTGGCGGCTTTGGCCGCCGCCGGCGCGCGCGCCGACGTTACCCTTCCCGCTCTGTTGTGCGATCACATGGTGGTCGAGCGGCGCCAACCCGTCCACGTCTGGGGCAAGGCGGCCGACGGCGAGGCCGTTTCGGTTACGTTCCGCGGCGAAACCCGCGCGGCGACCGCCGACAACCTCGGTTTCTGGTCCATCTACCTGCCGGCCTCCGAGGCGGGCGGCCCGTTCGAGATGGTCATCAAGGGCAATAACTCCATCACCCTGCGCGACGTGATGGTGGGCGAGGTGTGGGTGGATTCGGGCCAGTCCAACATGGAGTTTTCGCTGCGCCAGGCGCTCAACGGGGAAGCCGAGGTGGCCGCCGCCAATCATCCCAACATCCGCTTCTTCAAGGTCCAAAGGAAATCGTCTCCGGTCCCTGCCAGCGACGCCGACGCCATCCCCTGGCAGGTTTGCACGCCGCAGAGCGCCGGCAGGTATTCGGCCGTGGCGTACTTTTTCGCGCGCGCCCTCGACCAGCAGCTCAACATCCCCATCGGCATCATCGACTCCTACTGGGGCGGCACCTACGTGGAGGCGTGGATGAGCCTGCGCGCGCTTTCTTCGAGCGCCGACTTCATGCCCGCCTGGGCCCTGTGGGCGAAAACCATCGAGAACTACGACGTGCTGCTGGCGCGGCGCGAACGGCGCTACGCCGCCTGGCAGGAATCCGTGGCCAAAGCCAAGGCCGATAGGCGCACGCCGCCCGAGCAGCCCTGGGAGCAGAACCTGAACAACGCCGACATGCCGACCGGGCTCTACAACGCCATGATCGCGCCGCTGACGCCCTTCCCCATCGCCGGCGTGATCTGGTATCAGGGCGAAAGCAACGCCTCGGTGGAGCGCGGCCCCACCTACGCGGCCATGTTCGCGGCCATGATCCGCGACTGGCGGCGCGCCTGGGGCATCGGCGATTTCCCCTTCCTGTTTGTGCAGCTTCCCAATTACCGCAGCGGTCCCACCAGCAAGTGGATGGAGCTGCGCGAGGCGCAGCTCCAGACGCTGGCCGTGGACAACACCGCCATGGCGGTGACCATTGACGTGGGCGAAGCCGCCAACCTCCATCCCCCCAACAAGCAGGACGTGGGACACCGGCTGGCGCTGGCCGCGCGCGCTTTGGCGTACGGCGAAAAGCTCGAATACTCCGGCCCCCTGTTCCGCGCCGCGGCGCCGGACGCGGGTGGACTGCGGATATGGTTCGATCATGTGGGCGCCGGCCTCGAAGCCAGGGACGGAGCGCCGCTGAAAGGCTTCCAGGTGGCCGGCGCAGACCGCCGGTTCCAGGCCGCCGATGCCCGCGTCGATGGCGTGACGGTGGTGGTTTCAAGCCCCAATGTGGCGCAACCGCTCTACGTGCGCTACGCCTGGGCGGACGCGCCCGAGTGCAACCTCTATAACAAGGATGGCCTGCCGGCGTCGCCCTTCCGCTCCGGGCCGTAACAGCTTGGATCGATGCCGCGTGAGGTACCCTTGATTAGGATCGTTGCAGTAAAGTAAACTGCCATTGGTGGTCCCCGGGGTTCGGGAGGCTAACTCATGAAGCGCGGATTCGCCTGTCTCTGCTTGCCGATCGTTCTTCTCCACGCCGCTTTCGGCCAATCCACCACGCCGGCCGCGAAGTTTGAAGTGGCGGATGTCCACGTGAGCGCACCCGGCGCCGATGCGAGCGGCGGGGCGCGTGTCCCCGGCCGGTTCGAGCTGCGGGGCGTTACCATGCTGCGTCTCATAATGACCGCCTATGGCGTCGAGGAAGACCGGGTCATAGGAGGGCCAAGCTGGCTCGATGTGGACCGCTTCGATATCATCGCCAAACCCCTTTCGTCTCTCTCTGAAGCGACGCTTCAGCCCATGCTCCAGGCTCTTCTGGCGGAGCGCTTCAATCTGGCGATTCGTAATGAGGACAGGCCTCTGCCGGTCTATGCGCTGACCCTCGGCAAGCGTAACCCGCGACTCAAGCAAGCCGCCGCCGGCGATGGCGATTGCAAGCCGGCTCTTGTGGACGGCCAGCGAACCTATACATGCCATGGCGTAACCATGGCCAGCCTGGCGGAAAGACTTCCCGCGGCCGCGCCGGCCTACTTCGACCACCCCGTGGTGGACCGGACCGGGCTGACCGGAGCCTATGACTTTACCCTGCAATGGACTCCGCGTGGCCGGTTGGGGCCTGAGGCAGACGGCAGCGTCTCGCTTTTCGAGTTTCTCGACAAGGAACTCGGGATCAAGGTGGAACCTTCGAGCCGACCGGCGCCGGTCATCGTCGTGGAACATGTGAACCAGACGCCGGCCGTCAATCCGCCCGGCGTCGCGGAGGCCCTGGCCTTGCCCCCCGCGCCGCTGGAATTCGAAGTGGCGGCGGTCCATCCCAGCCAGTCGGACTCCACCGAAGTCATTGACCTCACGGGTGGCCGTTTCAGGGCCATCGGCATGTCCTTGAAAGAGTTGATCGCCATGGCCTACGGCGTCGATGACGAGATGGTGACGGGCGGGGGGAATTGGCTCGACTCGGACCTCTTCGATGTAAACGCCAAGACCGAGCCCACCGCATCGTTCGCTGCCATGCAAGCGATGCTCCAGGCCCTGTTGGCGCAAAGGTTCAAGCTGGCGGTCCGCAAAGAAGATCGGCCCCAGCCGGTGTATGCCCTCACATTGGGCGCTCGCGGCCCGAAGCTCACGGAGGCCGATGGCTCCGCTCGCAGCGGATGCAAGCTCAGCATCACGGACGGCGTGAGAAACTACATCTGCCAGAACACCACCATGGCGCAGTTGGCGGAGAAGCTGCGCTCGGTAGCGCGCGCTTATCTGGACCATCCTGTCGTGGATCTGACGGGGTTGAAGGGCTCCTACGATTTCACCCTGAGCTGGAGCCCGGCGGGGCGGGTTTATGGGGCCGGAGGCGCGGGTGGAGGCGCAGGCGCAGGCGCGGCCGCGGCCCAGCCCTCGGGCGCCGCTCCTGAATCCGCCGCGCCCAGCGGCGCGCTCACGGTCTTCGAGGGCATCGCTAAACTCGGGCTCAAACTGGCTGCGGAAAGGCATCCGCTGCCGGTCCTGGTCGTCGACCATGCGGACCGCACGCCGGCGGACAATTGATCCGCACTTGGTCATGCGCCGCCGCCGTCCTGTCGTGCGAATCCCCGCCATCCGGGACAGCGTCGATCTCTCCAGCCGGAACATTGCTATCATGTTCGGTCCACTCGATGCAGGATGGTTGTGGCGCGAATCGCGCCGCAGAGGAGGAATCATGCCTTTCAAGTACTCGACAGCTACGTTGCTGATGGGCGTTTGCGTGGCGGCATTGTGCGCGGGCGCGCTGCTCTCGCTGGAGGCGCAGCAGGCCGCGGCGGGGCCTCAGGGCCAGCAGGCCGCTCCGGGCGGGCGCGGCGGCGGACGCGGGGGGCCGGCCGCGGGCGTCTTCACGGCGGCGGACGTGAACAAGGACGGGTTTATCACCCGCGACGAGCTGAAGGCGGCCTTTGCCAAGTGGCTGTCCGACGGCGATACCGCCAAGACAGGCTCGGTGACGCAGGATCAGCTTGCGGCCGCGGTGAGCGCCGCATTGCCGCAGCCCGCGGCCCCGGCCGGAGGCGGCGGCCGGGCCACCCCGCCTCAACCCACGGTTGCCAAGCCGGCCGATGTGGAAAAGATGATGGCCGCGCTGCCCGATAAAGCCCCGGCCAAGCCGAAGAAGCCGCGCAAGGTGCTCGTTCTGGCCAAGGCCAACGGCTATGTGCACTCCTGCATCCCGCTGGCGGCGAAGACCGTCGAGGCCATCGGCATTAAGACCGGCGCCTGGTCCACCACGGTTACCTACGATCCGGCCGCCATTACCGCGCAGAATCTGAAGGACTACGATCTGGTGTTTCTGGACAACACCACGGGAAACTTCCTGGACGATCCGAACGATCCATCCGTGACGGATGCCCGCAAAGCGGCGTTGCTCGAATTTGTGAGGTCCGGCAAGGGTCTGGCGGGGATTCACGCCGCCGGCGATTCCTACCACCGCGCGAGCGGGAGCGGCGGGGGGGGGCAGCTTGCCGCGCAGATGATGGCCGCCGGCGACAAGAACGGCGACAAGAAGCTTAGCCGGTACGAGCTAAGTGCGCTGGCGGATGCCTGGTTCGACAAACTCGACACGGAAAGGGCCGGTAAGGTGAGCCAGCAGGATTTCGCGGCGCGGTTCGCGGCGTTGCTGCCGGCGGCGCCGGCCGGCGGCGGCCGCGGCCCCCAGCAGGGCCGCGACACGCAAGTGGGCACGTGGCCCGAGTTCAACAAGATGATCGGCGGCTTCTTCAAGTTCCACTGGCTGGACCCGCAGCTCATCACCACCAAGATCGACGACCCCAAGAGCCCGCTCACGGCCATGTTCCACGGCCAGGAGTTTGAGATTCACGACGAGACCTACACGTTCGGCATGGACACGTGGTCGCGAACGAACCTGCACATCCTGACGAGCATCGACTACGACAAGATGAGCGACGCCGACAAAGCCAAGGAAGACTATCCGCGCGCCGACCACGACTACGGACTGAGCTGGATTCACCGCGAAGGCAAGGGCCGCGTGTTCTACGAAGCCCACGGCCACGACGAGAGAATCTACGCCATCAAGCCGATGCTGGAGCACGTGCTGGCGGGCGTGCAATACGCGCTCGGCGATCTGAAGGCCGACGACGACCCCAGTGTGAAGGCGAAGAAGTAACCAGGGGAAGACAGACGACGGAAACCGATCGTCTGTCCCACCTTGCCATCTTCGACCGGCCGTCCGGCCGACGCAGGTCCGAGCTTCGCTCGGATTGACAAGGCGGGAGCCTTATCCCACCTACCTGGCCGTGGCCTGGTAGCTCGCATTAATGAAGGCATCCACATCTTTGTGCAGCTTTTCGCGGGCCTTTTTGTCGATGTACATCATGTGGCCGCCTTCGTAATACGCGAAGCTGACGTTCTTGCGGATGGAGGGCTCCAGGCTCATGTGCGAGACGGTCTGCTCGATGCCGTTGAAAGGAGTCGCCACGTCGTAGTAGCCGCAAATCACCAGGACTTTCAGGGCGCTTTGCTGGGTCATGGCCGAGCGCAGGGCTTCCGCCGGTTGCCCGGGCCGGCCCTCGTCCCAGGGTTGCACCCGCGCGGTGATGGTGTAGAACATATCGGTGTTCCACTTCAACTCGCGGCGGGCATAGTCCTGGAACATGGCGGCATAAGCGCCTTCATAGGAGGCCTCGCTGGAATCGTACTCGTTGCGCTCGCCGGCGGCGTCGTAATCCATGCCCGTAAAACGGGAATCCAGGCGGCCGAGGGTGAGGCGTTTGTCGCGCAGCAGCTCCTTGAACCATCGCTGCGGGCTGATGCGGAGATTGGTTTCCTCGATGTACCTGGTGGAAAGACCGGTGAAGCGGGCCAGATCTTCGACCACCTTCCGGCGCTCGGCCGGGGACAGCTCGTCGCCCTTTTCCAGGGCCTGGGCGTACTCGCCGTGAGCGAACTGACGCGCGGCTTGAGCCACGGATTCGATGTTCTCCTTTTGCAGATCGGGCGGCAGGAGGCGATGGTACCAGGCCGTGGCGACGAAGGTGGGGAGGAAGAACCGGAACTGGTCGTCGGCGCCGAAACTGCCGAATGCCACCGAAGACAGCAGCGCGACGCCGTTCAGATAGATCTGGTGGCGCTGCTGCAAAACGCTCGACAACTGGGCGGAACGAGTAGTCCCATAGCTTTCCCCGATAAGGAACTTGGGCGAGGCCCAGCGATCGTTGCGCACCAGATACTGGTAAATGAAATCCGAAAACCAGGTGGCATCGTTCACCAGACCGTAGAACTGCGCCGGCACCTCGCCGGGAGCCGGCCGGCTGTAGCCGGTGGAAACGGCATCCACGAACACCATATCGGTGGCGTCGAGAAATGCGCCGTCATTGTCGACGATGGAATACGGCGCGGCTATGCCATGGCCGTCGTCGGTGAGGACGATGCGCTTCGGACCGAGGCCCATGTGGGTGAAGCAGGATGCGGAACCGGGCCCGCCGTTGTAAATGAAGGCGACCGGACGCCGGGCGAGATTGGCGACGTCGTCCTTTGTGTACGCCACGAAGAACATGCTCGCTTTGGGCGAGCCGTCATCGGACTTGAGGACATAGGTCGCGGCTGTGGCGGTGTATTGGATTTCCTGTCCGTCGATGCGGATGCTGTGATGGGTGACGGAAGACTTCTCTTCCGGCGGGGGCGCGGTGCGGGTTGGCGCGGGAGTTGTTGGTTGTTCGGCTGCGTCGCCGCGGCCTCCGCGGCCCGCGCGTCCTTGCGCGTGGACGAATGCAGCCAGAGCCAGCGCCAAACCAAAGACAGACATGCGACGGGTTCTCATACTCGCATTCTATAGGAGCGGCGGCGCCGCTTCCAGCCATCCGGCGAAAAGGTCCGTAACGCGCGGCCACGCGTGCGGGCCTGTGGTAGAGTGGAACCGGAGGCATGCAGTATGCGCCTGAGCGTCTTTACGACGGTGGTCGTGCTGATACCGGCCTCGTTACCTTGCGCACAGGACGGACAGTTACCGAATCCTTCCAAGCCTCGGCTTTCGCTGAGTTGCGCCCGGTCGCCGTGTCGATTTCGGCAGGGAGAGACGATTTCGGTGGACCTCGGCTTCAGCGCGGAGGCGGCCGGATATGGGGTGTATACAAAACACCCGGACCGGTTGGAGCTGGGCGACATATTCGATGCATTCACGGCCTACCCCGCGGAAGGCGCCGCGGACCCCGCGGGCGATCCCGGCCCCTTTGGACGGTGGGCGGTGGCAAGTTGGGACCCCAGTCTCGACCCTCTATCCGGCCAGAGCGAGGTGAAGGTCCGGGTTGAACTGAGCCAGTGGATCCGTTTCAAGAAGCCTGGCAGTTACAGGGTCACGGCGGTCAGCAAGAGGGTGTGCACAATGGATGGTCCTTACCATCTTGCTATCTGGGACGGGTCTAATTGCGCGGAGGTGACGTCCGGTCCGATCGCAATCGAGATCGTTGCGGCCGGAGAGTGAGAATGCCGTCAAGAATGCCGGCATGGCAGGCTGGAAGCCCGCTCCACGGGGGAGGCTGGGCCGGCAGGTTCCGGCGCTTGTGACGGCTCGCCGCGAGCCACGTCTAATCGAACCGCGTTGTGGCTAATGCGGGCATTCAGCGCGCTCCCGCTCGTCGAGGAGCTGCAAGAACGACTGGGCTTCGGGGTAGCCGGGACGGAGCTTCAGCGCCTGGTTGAAATCGGCGCGCGCGCGCGGCCAATCGGGCTTGTAAAGCAAGTGATATACGCCCACGAATAAATGCGCCCTGGGGTCCAGGGGCCGCAGACACGCGAGACGCTCGGCGATTTCGGCGGCTTCATCGAACATCTCGAGCTGGTGATATTCGGAGGCCAGAAAATCGAGGCGCGAGTAGTCGCCGGGGTCGGCGGCGATCTCCTCTTTCAAAATCTCGATGTACCAGTGGTTCTTGCGGCGCCTGGCTTCCCGGTCCGAAGCGAAGAAATGATCGATGCGGAGGCCGGTCTCGATCAGACGCCCGCCTCCGGCCAGAATCGAAGCGTCGATGGTTTCATGAACGCGGCCGCGGTAGCGGTAATCCGGCCGGTTGGGAAAGAGCCTGACTACGTGATCCCGGAGAGGCGTTTCCGCGTCGGAAGAGTGGTTGCGCCGCTCCAGGAAATACCCCGCGTTTTCGTCCAGAGCGACGAGCCTCTCGACCATTGGGGCGCACGCGCGATCCAGTCTCTCATCCGCGTCGAGCATGAGGATCCACCGGCCGCCGGCGTGGGCGATGGCGCGATTGCGAGCGGCCGCGAAATCCGCCACCGTGAAATCGAACGGAATCACTTGCGCTCCGCAGCGGGCCGCGATGCGCGGCGTGGCATCGGTGGAACCCGTGTCGACCACGATGAACTCACGGGCCAGTCCTCGCACCGAATCGAGACACTCCGCAAGATTGCGCTCTTCGTTCTTCACAATCATGCAGAGACTGAGCCCATCCGGCATAAGCGCTGTTCCGATCATAAAACGATTTTTGGGACGGCTTTGACCGGCCGGCTCCAGCGCGCGCACCCGACCGGAAAAATCCACGCCGCGCCACGGCGCGAAGGGTATGCTGAAGGGTGGCCGCGAAGCGGAAGGTCATTCGACCGCGATAAGAATGTGCGAATCGCAGTGGAGCGGATTACTAACGTGCCGCGGGGGCGGTAACCCGCATACCTCACACTCCACCCTCCGATGTGGGACAGGCGCTTCCGCCTGTCAACCCGAGCGAAGCTCAGGCGCCGCCTACCGAAGCCGGTTGGCAGGCGAAAGCGCCTGCCCCACAATTAGGAGTTGCCGCCACGCCATCACACCTGAACACCTGTGAGAAGGTCCGGCTAAGGCCGGCGATTTGGCGCCAGGCTTGCTCGACTCGCCCAGAGCAATTCACTTGGCCGGCGAGCGTGTTCTCCACACCATCTGGAAGCCGGCCGGCAGCAGCAACCGGTCGCCGCGGATGAAGAACGACCCGACCCCCGGCAAATCGGGGAGCGTCAGCTTCTCCCCCTCCGTGACGCGGACTTGCCCGGACATCCGCGCGCCGCGGCCGCCCACGCCCGCCATAGCGTTGCTAGTCTCCGTCTTTGTGCTTGTGTTGGTAAGGGTCCACTCAAATCCGGGTATCGGATCGACCTTGGTGAGATCGGCATAAAACTGGAAGCGCTCGCCGCCCGTTTCGATCTCCGTGATCTCCAATCCCACGGCGAAATAGCGGCCTGTTTCGGCGTGCTGTTCCAGGCGCCGGACTCTGCCGCGGGCCACGGCGCCTTTGGGGATCAGTGTTCGGCCACTCTGCACGATGTCCGATGCGATCTTCCCTTCGATCAGGTCGCCCACCGCCGTTTTCTCGGTGACAGGGGCCGCCAGGACGATGGGGATTTCGAGCCCAGCCGGAAGGAGCTTGGCCAGCTCCCTGGCGGTAGCCGCGGCGGCCGGCGCGGCCGGCGTGGCCGGCGCCGCCGCAACCGCGTCGAAGTTGAGCGAACTCTGGGTCTCAAACGCCCGGCAGTGCGTGAACGCGAATGTGTTCCGGTTCTCCTCGCCGGACGTTCCGAGCAGCCGGATGACGCCCTCCTGCGGCAACATCACGTCTTCGGCGCCGACCCGCGTCCGCGCGTAATCCACGATCGTGCTGGCATCCTGCACGGCAAGGAACGCCGGAATTTCGTAGGCATGGTCTTCCAGCCGAAGCACGTCGAGCGACTCCAGATCCACCCAGGCCGACCCTTTCATGCCCGCGGTTCCGCTACCGCCGGCGAT
>Ga0187851_10002375_pt1 | contig 16754 bp, 19 predicted proteins | sample June2016WEW_6_10_FD_132997 | JGI IMG/M metagenome (GOLD analysis project Ga0187851, IMG submission 132997) | Peatland microbial communities from SPRUCE experiment site at the Marcell Experimental Forest, Minnesota, USA - June2016WEW_6_10 | ecosystem: Environmental > Terrestrial > Soil >...
CAAACGGATAGGTGGTCCAAATGGGTGAAATCGTTCCTTTAATATAACCCCAGCAAATTATAGATGGGATAGTGGTATTCAGCAAAAACCGCACTCTTTTATACCATTTATATGAAAGATATGTATAAATATTATCTCAAGGTAATTAAAGAATAGCGATAAAATGGATATAGTAGTCGATAGACCTAATCATGCTATTGCACAAAATGATGTTTTTCACGTTAGGGCAATGATGCAAACATCTCTAAAGGACTCAAAAACAATGAAAGAAGTTAGAGATGGTTCTCTAAAGGTGCTAAGAATAGCCAGTCATGAATCTTCTGATTTTAGATTGGGTTATGTTTCTGGTATAATATCATCACTCGGTAAAGATAGAATACAAGAAATGGAAAGCAGATTAGACAAATTTACAACTTTTGTTAGGGGTATGTGGGAACTTGATTCGTATAACTTTCCAATATTTTCGTCAACTGATATATTCACAAAACCTTTACTAAGTAAATTAGGAAAGTTAACTCAGGATGACTTTAACTCTTATTGGAAATCTCTATTAGAATCTGGGCACGTTACAGATATATTCATGACACCAAATTGGCAAATATCTAACGGTGCAACTGCCGAGTATAATATTGCTAAAGAAAAGAATCTAGTAATACATTATTGGGATATAAATCCAAAAGATTGTGTTATATTGTTCGTAGCTCCAGAGGATGCAAAAAGGCATATTTATTATACGTCTGACAAACCGCCTCACTATATGATACATCCTTCTGCAATGGCAAGAGATATGAGATTTCTTAAAACTGTAGGGGAAATGGAATTTAAAGAAGTAAAAGCAATGGTAGATAGGCACATTAGACATTCAAGACGCTTGGCAGGTGAAAAAAGCAGAAATCTCGAAGATAGTAACAGGAAGTGGGAAGAGTATTACAGAGGACAAGATGAATACGAAGTAGTTATTGCACAATTAAGAAAAGATCAAGCTTCGCAAAATACAAAGTAGATATCTGTAAAAATTAGATGATAAATTGTCATACCAATTAAAGTATAATTTAAATGATGTTAATCATAACATACCTACAAGGTCTAGAGCAAATGTGATACATCGTTTCCTGCTTCGCAAGGATGTATCTCATGCTTCTCAAGGTTTTGGTCATGTTCATTTTAAAGGAAGCGATGGGGATAGAGAAATAAAATCCGAACATTTAATAGAATCCATCAACTTTTTCTTAAGAAGGAAAAAATTAGAACGTGCAACAATAATAGCAGAAAAATCTGGCTACTTAACACATGCATCAGATTACTATGCACGTAAAGGTTGGTTTGTAAGTGCTGCAAGAGTAGAACTTAAATTAGGACATGTTGATAGAGCTATAGAGTTCTATAAGAAAGAAGAATTTGATGGTGCAATTGGTAGATTAATTGAAAAAGAAGTATTGTCAAGAGGTATAGTAGGAGACCCTAAAGAAAATAAGTTTTTAAAAGAGGTACTTGAACGCTACGAAAAAGCTAAACTTTGGGGTAGAGCAGCCAAATTAGCTGAAAGATTCGGATTAGATGAAGAGGCAATAGGATATTATGAAAAAAGAGGATGGTTTGCTAGTGCTGGTAAACTCTCCGAAAAACTTGGAAAAGTAGATAATGCAATAGATTATTACCTAAAAGAGGCTACTGGAAATGCTCCACTTGCTATCAGAGGAGATGCTGTTATCTATAACGTATATCCGAGATACGGAAATTATCATGTATACTATTTTGATAAAGCTGCAAAACTAGCCAAACGTACTGGAAATGAGGAGAGAAGTGCAGATATATATGAGACTGGGGTTAAGTTCTTTGAAACCAGAGAGAATTATAGTGCTGCCGCAAAATTACTCAAGAAGGCAGGAAAAATAGACGATGCCATATCAATGTACATGAAAAGAGGTACAAAACAGGACTGGGTTGTTATAATGGATTATGATTTTCCTAACTTTTACCCCAATAGACTTGTAAGTGCAGCTAGACTCGCTGAGAGGTCTGGAAACTTATCGAGAGCTATGAGCATATATGAAAAATATATGGAGGAAATAGAACACGTACAGTTAGATATCCTAGATTTTGATGATCTGAAAAGTGTGCACAAGCCTGATTACGTTAGAAAACAGTTGCAGAGAGTACAAAAACGTTTTCTAAAATCATCAGAAAACAAACAACTTAATCTTTTCTAGCTCGACAATAGATCATATCAGAAAAAGCGATCAAAAATAATGCAGTATCTTCCTCAAAACCTTACCGCTCAACTTAGGTATCTTCCCAGCTTTAATTTGTTTCTTTCTGTCATAGAATTGCCTTCTTGATATGCCCGAACTTTTGACCTCTTTCCACTTCTTTAAAAAGAAGCCCTTTATCTGTTCTGGATTGTCATAAACGTTGTAATTGACGTTATCCAGTCCACTTAGATTGTCCTCTATTTTGTCGGCTTCCTTGCCAATGTACATTATCTTGTCTACTGTTATATGCCTTCTTTGGAGCAGTCCTACTGTTCCCTCTAACTTTGCTTCGGGGTGGTCTCTGTAATCAGATAGCTCATCAGCTAGGTTCTTGAAATAGTGCTGTCCGTTCATTAGTCTGCCAGTCTTGTAGTCTATGAACTCTCCATGAGGCATTGACTGGGGATCACTGGAGAATGGAGCTATCGGTTTTATGTTTTTATCATTGCTGAAACCTATCAGCATGAAATTGAACGGCTTTATGCTGTCGTTATAGCTCTTCTTTTTGTTCAATCGCTTAAATCTGTTCATTAGACGTGTGGTTGATATTGTAAACTGGGATATTGCATAGAAGTTTCTGTATTTATCAAGAAACTCTTGCTCCGTTATCAATCCATGCTCTAATTCCAGCATGTCTATCCATATCTCCTTTTGCCAATGACCTTCCTTTTTACCGAATGGGTTTAGTAAATGTCCAAGTCCATGCAAAGAATAGTCCTCATCCTTGTCAGTCTCCTTTATCTCTATCTTGCTGTTCTTGTCTATGGTAAATAGAGCATAGCGTTTTGCACTTATAGCGTAAAGCAAAATTCTTTCTTCCTCTACCTTGAAAAGATGAGGTACGTTTTGTAAGGGTTAAGTGGGTCAAAGAACTCTACGATTTCGTCCTTGTACTTCGGTGGTATGAAAAAGCTGTCCGTATCACAGTAAGCTACCACCTCGTTGTGCTTTTGCAGTATGCAGTCCCCTAGTCCTAGCAGCAACTTAGCCCCGTCGGTTATCATCGTAGCTATAAGTGGATGGTAGTATTCCCCTAACTTCTCGTAGAACTTCTTATCGATAAATGCTTCGTTACCGCTGTAGACCATTATGTTTGATTTGATGTCCTCTCTGTCTAATTGGAAATAAATGCCATAGCTAGTGGCATTGGCAAGAATCTTTATTGCTTTTTCTCTGCCGTCATTAACCCTCTTTGATTCCTGTTTCTGTTCTACCAGAATCTTGAACAGATTGTCATTTTTAGGATTAATGTCTATCCCAAGTATTCGGGCTTTCCTGAGGGTTGTTTGTGTTCCTACTGGTAGAAATCTGATCGCTCGCTTTATTTTTGGAATTTTACCAGTTAGTAATCTCGACAGTAGAACGCTTGGAAGTCCATAGTACAAAACCTCTTTTATCCCTTCTATAAAGTTCAGCCAAAATTGCAGATGCAGTTACTAAATTGTCGTCTTCTGGTTGCCTATACCAAGGGACTTTTGTCATGTCTCCGAATCTCTTATCAGCATTAGTTCCAACATTGCCAGCAGCAAGAGTAGTTCTATGAATCAATTGCTTTCTCACTAAGCTACCAATTTTTTGTATGTCGTCTGGAAGGGTTTTCCTAATGAGTTCTTTATATAGACCCGAATTAGTATACATTGAGAACTCAAGATAATGATTAAGGACTTTATTATTCATGTCATCTAACCCTATGTATAGTTGCTCTAAGAATAACTTAATATCTTGCCAAAAGTTACTATAATTAGGTTTCTTGCCAAGATTTTGAGATTGAACAAAACATTAAAAAGGGTTGGTTGCTTATCCTTATTTGAAATATATGGCTTACCATTCGTTTCTGACAATATTACTGCCTGCAATTTTTTCGCTTATAGCAACTGTCGCAGCGATAAAGCTAGTCATGCCCTACTTCTACAATGCTGGAATAGTAGCGGAAGACAGGAATAAGGAGAAAATTAAGAAAATACCTGGCAGTGGAGGAGTTACAGTCGCATTCGGCGTTACGGTTGGAATACTTGCCTATACATTCGGCGCTTCTTTCCTGTTTCCTGCAATAATAAACGTATCTACAATACTTGCGGTTGCTCTTTCCATAATCTTAATAGCGGGCGTAGGCTTCATCGATGACATAAACGTAAAGACAAAAAGAGTTCAAGTTACTGGTATGAAAGGAATAAACCAAGGCCTCAAGCAATGGCAGAAGCCTCTCCTTACAATTATCGGTGCATTGCCTTTAATGGCCATAAACGCAGGAGTCAGCACAGTTCACATACCATTTCTGGGATTGGTGCATTTCGGGATCTTCTTCCCAATAATAATAATACCCCTCAGCGTAATGTTTGTCACTAATTCATACAATCTGCTGGGAGGCTTCAACGGCCTGGAAGCAAGCACAGGGCTTATTGCAGGGGTTGGCCTTATGCTGTATTCGTTCTTCTTCGGAAATGCGATAGGATTGTTCCTTTCAAGCGTATTGGTAGGCTCGCTTCTTGCCTTCCTATGCTTCAACTGGTATCCAGCCAAGCTGCTTCCGGGAGATAGTCTTACCTACTGCATTGGAGGTGCAATAATAGCCATAATGATAATAGGCCATGCAGAGGCATTCGGGCTTATCATATTCATACCATGGATAATAGAGTTCATACTTCACTTGAGGGGAAAATTCAAGGTAACTGACCTTGGCATAAGGCAAAAGGACGGAACGCTTAAGGCGCCCTATGGAAAGAAGATATTCAGCCTTACCCACATAGCAATGAATCTTAAGAAAACAAAGGAAACCGATGTGACCATAATGTTAGCAGCGTTTGAGGTGTTGTTTGTAGTTATTGCATTGGGTTTGGCAGTGGGAGGATTGCTTTAAATGAACGTTTTTATTTATGTAAGTTCAAAGGATATTGATAACGTATTGCAGGGATAACTGGTAATTTGATGTTCGAGAATAAATTTGACATGGAGTATATAGGTAGACTATTTACTGTAATTATATTCTCGCTTCTTTCAGTTGCAGGATTCGGGTTCTCCATATACTTATTCCTGGTGGCAAAAACAGTATTCATATACCTAATAGCAATAGCATTCCTGTTCCTTTCCATAGTTTCAGGATTCTTCAATATACTAGCATCGTATTGGTATTACAAGTCATTTGACTATGAGAAATACGTTGAAAGCGTGAAGAAAAGTCTCAAGCCCATGAAAGTATATCCAAGCGTAAGCCTGGTAATGCCCACTCATGATGAAGACATAAACATGATAGAGAGCAATGTCACCGAACTTAAAAAAATGAAATATCCGAAGAATAAATTGAACATATTCGTGCTTAATGATTCATCTGACCTGAAGAACAAAAAAGCAGTCGAGGGCATTTGCAAAAAACTGAATGTTAAATTCATATACAGAAACAGCAACAAGGGCTACAAGGCAGGCGCACTGAATAACTTTTTAAAATACTCAAAGGATGAATTCGTAGCAATTTTCGATTCTGACGAGCATTTGGAGGACAAGAATTTCCTAATGGAAACAATGCCCTACTTCCAGAACGAAAAGATAGCCTATGTGCAAACAGAGAAAAGATACTCGAAAGGCACGTTCTTCTCAGATTCAGTTGACATATTCGATGCATTCTTCTTCAAGTTCATAGAAACTTCAAGGGCAATGGACAAGACAGCAATATTCTCAGGATCATCTGGTGTTGTAAGAAGATCGGTAATAGACATGGTGGGAGGCTTCCCTGAAGTTGCAATAGAAGATACATTCTTCAGCCTAGAATCCGATCTCAAGGGCTACATGGGCTTTTATCTTCCGAAAATATACGCAAGAGGCAAGCCAATAGATACATTTTCAAAACTGGTAAAACAGCAGTGGAGATACAACTTCGGTGACACTCAGTTCATAGCCTTTTTCTTCAAGAAAAAGGAATTGAAGAAAAAATCCTGGTTCCCGAAAGTGAACTACATGGCCCACGGCTTCGGTCTGAATTACCTGTCAGTAGTACTTATCTTCTTTACGATACTTTCAACGGCAATTGTGTTCTCATCGCTTCCGTTCGCGCACATAAACCTTACTATTTTCTCAATTACTCACCTTAGCGGATTGGAAATTGCAGAATTATTGGGACTTTTTGCGTTCCTATTGTCTATGTTCGCACCTGCAATACTTACAAAAATGTACTTCAAATCATTCAAGAAAGGAGTTATGGTATTCCTTCTGAATTACGCGCTTGCTTTTGTAAGGACAAAGGCCGCACTGGCTGCAGTATTTGGAGACAAGAAATTCAAGTGGATAAGCTCCAGCAGCAAAGCCGCAGCGGCAAGCCCTGAAAAGAAGAAGGGACTATTGTATTCGATAAGCAGGACAAAGGTAGAGGTCGCATTTGTTGTTCTGCTTGTATTTCTGGGATTGTTGGCACTAATCAGATTCAACAACATAGCTGGAGGCATCTGGCTGCTTTGGTATGGAGGAATGTACTCTCTTGCTACAGTATTCTTTTATAAGTATGGTTGATTAATCCTATTGGGGGTTTTTTGTGGTAGTCAAAAAAGCAATAATTACCAGTGCTGGCCAAGCTACAAGAATGAGACCCATATCGAATATTGTTCCAAAGGCTCTGCTCCCGGTTTTCAAAACAATTGATGGCAAGAAATACTCTGTTCCTGTTATTGATTTAATTACCGAATCACTCAGAAATGCAGGTGCAAGTCAATTCTGCTTTGTTGTTGGAGCAAAAGGCCGAATGCTAATGGATTATCTTTCTGAGACAAATGCAACCTATGCAATCCAGAAAGAGCCCAAGGGATTTGCAGATGCGGTGCTTAAAGGAGAGGAATTTGCAGGATCTGACCCTTTTTTCCTTCACTCGGATGATGACTTCATAACTGGAGGTTACAAAGAAGCAATTGATATATTCGATGAATTGGAGGAAATAGACTGCCTTTGTTTACTTACAAAGGTAGAAGACCCAAAACCATATGGCGTTGTAGAAGTTGAACCATACAAAGAGATGTTTTCACATCAGGTCTTCAAGATAAAAAGTGCAGAGGAAAAACCGCTGAACCCGAAATCAAATTTTATTTTAAGTGCTGAGTATATATTTACACCCAAAATATTTGATACGATTAGAGAACTTACTAATGAGATAAACAAAGAGGTTTACGTGAGCACCTGCGTTCAAAAGGTTATAGAAAAAGGTGGAAAGGTATATGGCATGTATATTGATGAAAAGGAAACCTGGCTTACCGTAGGCACTCCCAACACTTATTTTGAAGCACTGGATTATTCCTATAAAAATCTATAAAATAAAGGTATATGATGTACAAAAAAGATACAGTAAATGTAATAATGCCTGTTTACAATGAGGAGAATACTCTTCAAGAGATTATAACAAGAGTATTGGAGCAGAAGGTCGTAGATAAACTAATAATAGTAAATGACAGCTCAAAGGACAAAAGCCTTGATATAATAAAAAATTTATCTCAAAAAGATAAACGTATAATCTACATTACAAACAAGTCGAATATGGGAAAGGGCTATTCTGTAAGGAAAGGGCTTGAGCTTGTAAAAAGCGGCATAGTGATAATACAGGATGCGGATCTTGAATATTATCCAGAAGATTATGGAAAAATGATTCCTTTGCTTAAAGAGGATACATTTGTGCTGGGCACAAGAATAAGGAATAATCAAAAAGGGCATAATTATCTTCTTGGAGCATTTGTGAATTCCTGCCTTACTGCAGAGTTCAATTTATTCTACAGTACACGCATGGAAGATATCAACACATGCTACAAAGTATTCAAAAAGGAAATGATAAGCGAATCTGAACTCAAGCAGAATGGATTTCTTCTGGATCTTGAGATACTGATGATACTTATCAGGAAAGGTTACAAAATGGCTGAGGTAAATGTAAGATACACCAGCAGGACATTCAAGGAAGGTAAAAAAATAACGGCAAAAGACGCAATAAAGCAGTTCGGATTCATAATAAGTAATAGACTCAGTTAACTTGCACTCTTTTTAAACTTGCTTCCGTAGATATAATATGCAAAAATTAAGCCTTTTGATATTCTCAAAGGATTGCCTTGACGAGACGCTAAGCCTAATCAAGGATATGTATGATTATGTTGACGAGATTGTGCTAATAGACCAATCAAGAAAAAAGGAATTTGAGCTTATTCAAAAACACAAAAAAAATAACAAGCTGGGCAAATTAAGGCTCTTTTATACAGTTTCGTTAGGTTATCCTGACCCGTTGAGAATGTATGCGCTTAAAAAATGCAGATACGACTGGGTTATATTCATCGATACTGATGAACGACTATCAGATAAATTAAAATCGGATCTCAAGGAACTAATCAACAGAAAAGTCGATGCCTATGCAATAAAAAGATACGAAGAGGTTAAAGACCCAAATAATCTGCCTCTGTTTTCCACATGGCAGACAAGACTATTCAGGAAAAAATCAGTTGAATTCATGGGAACTCCGCACGAACAGGCAATAGTGAAAGGAAAATTCAAAAGAATAATGGAAAATGATTGCTTCATGATGCATTTATCGAAAATGATGAATAGGAAAGCGCAGCAGGCATACGGTGAAATAGAGAAGTTTGAGCGCCTCACCTACAAAATGCAAAGGGAAAAGATGTTATCATATATTTCCAAGATAGATTCAGATTCTAGCAAAGCAGAGCAGAGCAATTTAACCAAGCTGGTTATCAACTATATGAGGCTCTACAAATCAATAACTTTTAAAGAGGATAATCAAGAGTTATCAAACTTTGATTATTTCATGTACTATGCAATGCTTGACGCAGTTTACTACACGCTTGAAGGCAATTTGAGCGGATTTTTTAATATAATACCATCTGAACAGAAGCACATCAAGCAGATAAACAGATGGCAGCGCGAAAAAGACGGAGGCAAAGTTCTTGAGATATCGAAAATAATAAACGAAATGGGATTAATAAAATTTTTAGGCCTTGAAAAGGAAAGCGTAATTGAAAATTTGAAGAGGAAATACAGCTACGATGATGGAGGGATAACCCTTCTCATGAAACTTATATACGAAAAATACGACAGCATGAAGTAATTTTATCTTATGGTGCATTCCTGAATGCTTGGGTTGATCTCTTTTGAAATGGAGCCCAATTCAATTGATTTAACCCATTTACCCTTGGTTATGTCCATGTTTACTAGTTCGCTGGTCGCCATGAACGGCTGCAGGAACCATCTTTTTGCAGGGCTTATCTGGGTTGCAATTTCTATCAAATCCTCTCTTGTGAGGTTTGGCCCTGCCGTTGTTCTGAATTCATAGTCGATCTTTGAATCTTTTATAAGGTTCATGCTTTCCTTTATATTGGCTATGTTTGCGTAGGTTCCCGTTATGCTTTCATACTTATTCCATGGCGCCTTGATGTCCATGGCTATGTATTCAACGCTTTTTTTGTTTATTATTTTTCTAAGCATTCCAGGATTTGATCCGTTTGTATCCAATTTTATGTGGAATCCTAGTTCATGAAGAGTTTCGATGAATTCCGGGAGGTCCGTCCATATTGTTGGCTCTCCTCCAGTAATTACAACCGAATCGATTAGCTTTTTCCTTTTCAATAGATAGGATATCATGCGCTTGTGATCCGTGGAAATATTTCTTCTGAATACCAGATCAGGATTGTAGCAATAGTGGCATCGCATGTTGCAGCCAGATGTAAATAGTATGGTTGCCACTCTGCCCGGGAAGTCCACCAGCGTTGTTTTCTGGATTCCTCCGAACTGCATTCATACCACGCAGTCGTTCTTCAATACATATACTTTCCTATGCGTGAATTCAGATTGCTTTCCCTGGTTCCACAGGTCCACAGGCCTCAGATAGCCTACAACTCTGCTGTATACTTCGCACTTCGTTCTTTTGGGTTCATCCATGTTTTCACCTTAGCATAAATTCATAATATTTGCATTTGACTCTTGTTTTCAACTAAAATCCCTAATTCTTCATCGCATTTGGGACAATACTCGTGCTCTCCGGCAAGATATCCGTGCTTAGGACATATGCTGAACGTTGGGGTAAGCGTGAAATAGGGTAATTTGAAATTGCCTGATATGCTTTTCACAAGTTCTCTCACAGATTTCCAGTCAGTTAGCTTTTCTCCAATAAATCCGTGCAGTACAGTTCCTCCCGTATATTTTGACTGAAATTCATCCTGCAATTCCAATGCCTCGAATATGTCGTTGGTATAATCAACGGGAAGATTTGATGAGTTTGTATAGTATGGCGCAGCTCCTTTTTTATAGGCTGATTCGTTTGCTACAACTATGTCAGGATATGCTTTCTTGTCTATCTGCGCAAGTCTGTAGGAAGTGCCTTCTCCCGGAGTTGCCTCAAGGTTGTATATGTTTCCAGTATCAAGCTGGTACGCACCGAGCCTTTCCCTCATGTGGTCAAGCACCTTAAGCCCGAACTTCCTGCTTTCCGGTTCAAGTATGTTTGAGCCGAGAAAATTGATCAGCGATTCATTCATTCCTATTATGCCTATGGTAGCAAAATGGTTCTTCCAGTATTCGTTGAACCTGGTTTTTATGTCTCGAAGATAATATTTCGAATATGGGTACAATCCATTCTCGGTCCATCTCTCTAGTATGTTCCTCTTTGCCTCAAGGCAGTCCTTTGCAGTGTCCATGAGCGCATCCAATTTTTCGAAATAGACGCTTTCCTCATTTGAAGTTTTTCCGATCCTTGGCAAGTTTATTGTGACTACTCCAACGCTACCGGTAAGTGGATTCGCTCCGAAAAGGCCTCCGCCCCTTTTCCTAAGCTCCCTGTTGTCCAATCGCAACCTGCAGCACATGCTTCTTGCATCTTCAGGGCTCATGTCGCTGTTTACGAAGTTAGAGAAATAGGGTATTCCATACTTTGCGGTCATTTCGAATACGCTTTTGAGCATTGGCATCTCCCAGTCGAAGTCCTTTGTTATGTTGTAGGTAGGTATTGGAAACGTGAATACCCTTCCATCGGCATCGCCATCTGCCATTATCTCGGCAAAGGCCTGGTTCATCATGTTCATTTCCTCCTGGAATTCTCCATAGGTATTGGAGCTTGCCTTTCCGTTTATTATTACAGGGTCGTTTTTCATAAAGCTTGGAACGGTCAAATCCATGGTTACATTGGTGAATGGTGTTTGGAAGCCCACTCTTGTGGGTACGTTTATGTTGAATACGAATTCCTGCAGCGCCTGCTTTACCTGCCCATAGTTTAATCCATCATATCTTATGAAAGGTGCAAGATATGTATCAAAATTGCTGAATGCCTCTGCGCCTGCAGCCTCTCCCTGAAGGGTATAGAAGAAATTTACAACATGACCCAATGCGGATCGGAAGTGCTTGGCTGGCTTGCTTGAGATTTTGCCTCTTACATGGCCGAAACCACTAACAAGAAGATCCCTGAGGTCCCAGCCTACGCAATATGGACCTAGCGTGCCCAAATCATGAAGATGAAACTCGCCATTGGCATGGGCATTTCTAACTTCTTTAGGATATACCTTGTTAAGCCAGTAATTAGATACAACTGCAGAGGATATATGGGAATTCAGTCCCTGCAATGAATAGCTCATGTTCGCATTCTCCTTTACTCGCCAATCGGTCATGTCAAGGTATCCTTCCACTAAACTGCTGGAGCTTAGAAGAGACTTCATTTCACGTATGTCTGCATGCTGCTTTCTGTATAATATGTATGCTTTAGCTGTTTCCTCAAGATGATTATGCATCAATATCTTTTCAACAAGATCCTGTATTTCCTCAACAGTAGGTGTTTTATTCGTGTAGTTTTCGTTTAATTCGCTTAGTATTTGTTCAGTTAGCCTTTGCGCAGTTTCGGCTCCACCTTCACCCACAGCCCGCATGGCCTTAAAAATGGCCCTTGTTATCTTTGTCTTATCAAAGGGTACAATCTGACCGTCTCTCTTTTTTACTTCCTCCAAACAATTCACCCTGCGTCGTAATGGATATTAGACACTTTCACTTGCCCCCTGGTAGCATACGTTTATCTACTGAAGGGTAGTGGGATCCTTTGCAAGAGGAAGGAAAGTGTAAAATAATCCATTGTATCTAGAAAGAACTTGCATGGATATAAGAATAAGAGTAACCGTTTGGGTAGTGCTAAATTAACAGTCGTAAATTATTGGCCTGTTGAAATGCATACGCTGCATTTCCTGTTTACGCATGAGGAATCAACGCCATATATGCAAATGCCAAGTTTTTTCGCGTCGAGTATGAATTTTTTCAGCATTAATCCTTTCGCAGTTAGATAATATTCCGTATGCAGTATCCCATTTTCCTTCTTCTCGTGCTTTTCTATCAATTCCGCATCGGATAATTCTTTCAAACTTCTGCTCAGATTTTTCGGGCTTATGCCGCCAAGAATCGCCTGCATCGCATTGAATTTGATGTGCTTCTTTGTAGAGTCGAATATCTCAATTATGGGAATGGTCCATTTTTTACCAAGGACATGCATCATCGATAGAGTGGGGCAATAATCCTGCTTATTATCCATGATTTTATATGCACGTCATACTATAAAAGATTTTGCATGTTAATATTTCGAAATGCCTGTGCAATTTTGACCCATTGATTCGTTGGCGTAAATTCCTCAATAAAGAAAGGTAAAGCTTTTAGCCTTAATAATCGATATAACCGCATGGCAAAGAAAAAACTCAGAGTAGGCTGGTTCTCCTTCACCTGCTGCGAAGACAGCACCATGGTTTGGATAGAACTTATGAATGAGAAATTCTTTGAGTGGAAAGAGGTTCTTGAACTGGTAAACGTGCGCGTCATGAAAAAGAAGAACAGATTAGAGGACATAGACGTTGCATTTGTTGAGGGAGCCATAACAACAGAAGATGATGCAAAAAAACTAAGAGAGATAAGAGTAAACACAAAAAAGCTAATTGCCATAGGATCCTGCGCAATAAATGGAATGCCTGCCGCGCAAAGAAACATGTTCGATGAAAAATTGAAAAACGAGATTCAATTCCTTATAGAAAGATTCAAGCAAACTGACAAGGTCCGAAAAGTTACAGATATTGTGGTTGTTGACGATGAGGTGCCAGGATGCCCAATGGAAGAAGAGGTTTTCATTAAAATTTTGGACAAGTACCTGAAAGAATTTGGTGTGGTAAAATGATATTTCACATTGATCCAGTTGATGAGCACAAGCACGACGAAAAAGGAAATCATATCCGCATGAATAATCTTAGCAAGATGGAAGGCCATGGAAGCCTCGACATAAAAATAAAGGACAAAAAAGTAGTATATGTAAAATTAGGTATTACTGAAAGCAAAAGATTTTACACGCAAGCAATAAGGGGAAAATTCGCTCTTTCGCTGCCGTTGATGACCTCAAGGATATGCGGAACCTGCAGCATAGCTCATTTGACTGCATGTGCGGAAGCTGTGGAAAAAGCATTGGATTACAAGCCATCGGATCAGACAATATTATTGAGAAACCTTTCATGCAACGGAATGATGATAAGGGACCACGCACTGCACTTGTTCATATTCTGCCTTCCTGACATTTACGGAAAAGATTCTGTACTAGATTTCGATAAATCACAAGATGAACTGATACAAAAGGCATTCGCGATAAAAAGCGCAGGAAACAACCTTTCTAAGGTAATAGCGGGCAGGGCAATTCACGCAACATACGCAGAAGTAGGAAAATTCAGTCATGTTCCGGAAAAGGAAGCAGTAGCAAAAGTGGTAAAAGAATTGAAATCAGTACGAGACTATGCAATTGAATTCATTGAGATATTCTACAATGCGGAATTCAAGCTTGAAAGAGAAGTAAACTTCGTGTCATTGGTAAATAAGGATTACTTGTTCACTGGAGGAGACATACAAGATTCAGGCGGGACTATAATCAAAAGGGAAAAGTATTTTGATTACTTGAACGGAGTAGTAATACCTTATTCGCAGGCAATGGGCTACAGCTACAAAGGAAAGGAATACATGGTAGGCGCTTTGGCAAGGATGAACCTAAACAAGAATAGTCTAACAAGCACAACCAAAAAGGACGCACAGAAATTCATCAGTGCATTTCCTTCAAATAATATTTATTCGAACAATCTTGCACAGGCTATAGAGATATTGAACTGCATAGATCAATCGATTGCGCTTTTGGAATCTAACGAATTCAAAGAGGAAACAGCAGAACCATTAAAGATAAAAGCAGGGGACGGCGTTGGGCTTATAGAAGCGCCGAGAGGAAGCTTGTATTACATGCTTTCCATAGACAAGACAGGAAAGGTAGATTACGGAACAATTGTTGTTCCAACGTCTCAGAACCAGATAAGCATGGAAAAGAGTGTTGGAAGAGTAGTAGAGGAAAACATAAACAAAAGCAAGGAAGCAATCGAATACGAAATAGAGAAACTGATAAGAGCATATGACCCATGCATGAGCTGCGCAAGCCATTTCCTCAAAATAAAGTGGAAAACTTAATAGATGTTCAAATTTCAGACTCACCAATACTGAAATGGGATATAGGTATTGAGAAAAAATCGGAGTCTGTTACCCTATTTTTGGCTATTTTTTAACCATTTTTTGATTGTTTCCTAATTTAGCGGTTTTTTATCGGAGTTGTTTGTTTCCTAGAGTTATTTGGTAATTTACTGGTTGTTTCCTTGACCTATTTAAGTGGATTGTGACTTTTTATTAGAGTAGAACTAGGTTGTTTCCTTGACCTTTTTGAGTAGAGGTCTACTTTTTTGATTGAGGGGAACTGTGTTTTTGTATCAAACCTTGCCAACAACAGGTCAAGAAAATGTTTATATATTATAAGAAACAGAGTATTTTTAAGTGATAATAATGAATGGATCAATACAGATAAGTCAAAAATTACCTAATGTATTAATATCGGAACAAACAGAAGATCGTAGATACTTAAGGCGTTCTAATATAATACCTATTGGTTATAGAATGGCAACACTTTCAGAGGTTGCTCTATGTTTTGCATACAATCCAAGTTTTAATGAGGCGTTAAAAGCAGTTTCTTTTAGGGAAGTAAATCCAAATGCTACTCATTCAATATTCGTAAAGAAAAGAGTTTGGAGTATTAAAGGACCACACGTGATAGAACCAGATGGTAGCTTTTTGGCTATAAGTAGATCAACTTATGATGCTCTTCCTAAAGAAAAAAGGATATTTTTTGATCTTAATGATAATCAAGTTGGAGGTCTTAAGGTTTGGGTTCGCGACGGTGAGTTACGTGTATCTGTAGGTCATAAACGTGGTGAAGCATTTACCGCATATATTAAAGATAAAAAACCTAAAAAATTAGTTGAAGATTTAAGAAGAACTCTATATCTAAAGGAAGGAGACGTTCTAAGAGTAGTTATAAAGAAACATAAATCTAAAAGAAACGAGATAGTTGAAGAAAGCGTTACAAATTTAAAAAACATATCTGAAGTACATATCCTTCAAAGAAAATAAATGAGTTGATAAAATGACAACAATAGAATCCAAGACTAAAGTTAATGCGACACAAGAAACTAGGACAGTTGGACTACGAGAAGTTCTTAGGAGACCACATTATAGGGTTGGTACTGGTATCGATGATCATAGGATTGAAACACCAGAAGATGCTATTAAAAATGAACGAAAAGTCAAACCAGTAATACTTAGTGGTAAACTAATAACAAATAGTTATAGTATTGATGCCAATTCGGATGGAGATGTTGTATATCATGCGGTAATGAATGCCTTATTGCAAGCTGATGGTAAGAGAGATATAGGATATTATTTTCCTGATAAAAAGGGAGGAGAATGGACGGATAAGAATAGCGATGTGATGGTAAGAATGGTAATGGACATGATAAAACAGGACGGTTACAGAGTAAACAACGCTGGCGTTATGATTACGTGTAATAAAATAATTAGGCTAAATGCACACATAGAAGATATGAGAGTTAATCTTGCTGACTTATTAGAAGTAAGAGATTTAAGTTGTATTGCCATAGGTGCAACAAGTGGTGAGAATCTTACTGAAGTAGCTAGAGGTAAAGGCATTAGTGCATTATCAACTGCAATGTTAATAAGGGAGCAGAGAAAATGGTTCTATGATATGTTTAGTGCATTAAGAAATTAAAAAGATGTTAAAATTGACAAAAGGAACACGATTTAAAACAGATGCACCAGCAAAACTCAATATAACTTTAAATGTAGGTGGAGTAGAGCAATCAAGTGGGTATCATATATTATCCAGTGTAATGCAAACGGTTTCTCTTAGCTACCCTGTCTTTTTAGAGAGGACCAATAATAGTGAAGTTAAAATAAGAGGATGTGAAAATATTCACAAAATACTAAGAAAAGCTATTGATAAGTTATCAGAAGAAACAGGAAAAACCCTATCTTGCATAATTACTATAGAGGATAAACTACTTTTAGGTTCTGGTATGGGTATTGATAGTTCTCATGCTGCAGCTGTACTAAGACTTGCTAATGAAGCCTTTGAACTTAATATGCCTATAG
>Ga0187851_10002376_pt1 | contig 16740 bp, 15 predicted proteins | sample June2016WEW_6_10_FD_132997 | JGI IMG/M metagenome (GOLD analysis project Ga0187851, IMG submission 132997) | Peatland microbial communities from SPRUCE experiment site at the Marcell Experimental Forest, Minnesota, USA - June2016WEW_6_10 | ecosystem: Environmental > Terrestrial > Soil >...
CAACCGATCAGGAGTATGGCTCTCAGCGGAATTCAGGGGAAACCTACGGGCCCACTCGCCTTGAACGACTGCTACAAGCGATGCCAAATTATATCGTGTGCCGAACTTGGAGGGTCGGCGGCAAAAAATGAATCCGGTTGGGCGGATTTCTGCCACACTTCAGAACGTAAACCGGCCGGCCAGTTGAATCTGGCGCCCGGTACCGGCGGTGGTCAGGATTTGGCCCACATTATCGGCCAAATCACCCGCGGCATCCTTGAAGACGGCATCTCCGTTACCTCCAAGGGAAAACGCACTTTGTGTATTGCTCGGAACTCCGAAATTCGGATGGTTGAACAAGTTATAAGCTTCCACTCCAACCGTAAGCTTTCGTTCTTGACTGATTGCAAAATCTTTGTGCAGCGCTACGTCAAGTTGCGCGAACGCCGGCCCCCGCAGCATATTTCTTCCTGCATTGCCAAACTGCCCCGCAGGCGGTACCGCAAAAGCACCTGGATTGAACCAGCATGACAGGGCACCCACTTTGGCCCCGTTCGGACAGATACCCGCGTAAGGGTTGCCGACAAGGTTTGGGCGTTCCGGGATAAGCAGCCCTTGCAAATCGGCATTGTCGAATGCGAGCACCGGGGTAAATGGGGGGCCGCTATGAACATCGGCAACAGCCGAGATCTGCCAGCCACCCAGAAGACGTCCGGATCCTGGCAGTTCGTACGCCGCATTCGCCACGAAGTTATGCCGGATGTCGAAATCTGACCGGCCACGGCTTCCCTTGCGATCGAAGATGTTTTGAGATTCGGGGGGATCGTTCACGGATTCCACGGAAAACTCTACCGAAGCATCATCGGTGGAGTGGGCTAACGTGTACGACGCCTGCCAGATAAAGTTATGCGTGTAGTGTTTCGAAACAGAAACCTGAGCGGAGTTATAGAAGGATTGCGCGTCCGTCAATATTGTTGTCAGAGGGGATGGCAGGTTTGGATTGTAGCGATGGCCTAACGCGGGCTCAAAAGGGTTCCCTTCGCCTTCGCGACTGAGGTGGTTGCCCCGTGTCCCAAAGTATCCCGCGGTGAGAATCATACCGTGCGCGAGTTCACGTTCCACGTTGAGGTTATATTGCATTGCATAGGGAAACTTCGGGTGGAAGGTCATTGTGAAAGGGTCGAGCGGCTGGGTCACCAGAGCATTCTGTGGGTTGAGAAACTGAGGAAGAACGAATTCCTCCACGCTGAAGAATGGCGGCAGTAATCGGTCGAGACCATACACAATTGCCGGTAACTGATCGCGACAGATGCCGAATCCGCTGCGCAACATGGTTTTGCCATCACCGAAGACGTCCCATGCAAAGCCCGTTTGGGGTGACAAAAGATCCAGAGGTGTCCCGGCAAATAGTTGCCCGACGGTTGGCGCGGGGTCCGTCGCCGGGTTTCGAAAGGCGGATTCGCGGCCGTGTACTTCGGTCGGGTTGGAGTAGAAATCGTAGCGCAACCCGATATTTACCGTGAAGCGGCTGTTGACGCGCACGAAGTCCTGGGCAAACCCGGACGCGATGCTCTCACGGTATCCGCGCTCGGAATCGGCGTTCGAGGGATTGACGCCAACGTACGATAGAGGCACGCCTTCAAGGAAAAATTCGAGAGCAGGGTTGTTGCTGAAGGCAGGGAGCCCGAAGGGAGTCAGGTCCTGGAAGCTATACAATCCGTTGACACCGAAATCCAGCGGCCCGTTGAGTTGGAGCCTTCGGAACTCGACTCCGAATTTCAAGGTATGACGACCAATCGAACGCGAGAGTTGGTCCTGGACCTGAAAAACGGTCGAAAAATCACCTAAAGGAAACACCGGGCTATTGCCAAACAAGCTCATACCTGCAATGTCGATCATTCCGAACGGCCGATCAGGAACCAACGAAATAGAGAGGCCCGGATGCGTATTGTCGATCGAAGAAGATGCGGTTGTCCGGTTGACACCGAAACGCAACTCATTGATCAGTTCGGGTGCGAGTGCCGCACGATCCTGAACAGTCACATACTGATTCCGCGCCAGGTGAAGGGTTGGGAATCCCGGAAGATAGGTGCCCGGCGGTGTTCCGACGTATGGCACCAGAGAAGAACTGTCATCGATGGTGTAGCGCGCGAAGACCGAATGCGTATTGGAAAAGTTGTGGTCGATGCGAGCCATACCGTGATCCTCACGGGTGTTGCCTTTGTCACCTGTGATCAGTTCGCCGGTTCCATCTCCATTGTCCGCTCCGTTCGAAGGAGGCATCAGATTGAGAAACTGTTGCGTTTGAGGGTTGATCGGAATGGCGGCACATCCGCTTGAATTGACGCTGGTGCAGGCCGCCGGGTTATTCGCAGAGGGCAACAAACCTTCATGTGCGAGAGCATCCGGCGCGGTGGCAATTGCCGTGGATGCCTGGACTTCGCGAAACCCCTCATAGTTGGCAAAGAAGAACGTGTGATCTCGCTTCAGTGGCCCTCCGATTCCAGCACCGAACTGATTGCGGATGAACGGGGGTGGCGGGTTGGCGCCCAAGTCGAAATAGTTCTTAGCGTCGAGTGACGCATCCCGATGCAATTCCCACAATGACCCGTGAAATTGGTTACTGCCTGACTTGGTTATCATCTCGATCACGGCGCCACCATGCCCGCCGTACTCCGCGTTGAAGGTCTGGGTCAAAACGCGGACCTCCGACAACTCATCGAGACCGAGAAAAAATCCTGAGGCGCCCGCGGGCGAAAAGCCCCAGACCGGGTCGGTCGCATCCATACCATCGATCAGGACGTTCGTCATACTGGGACGGATACCGTTAATCGCCACTTGCGCTGTCTTACCGCTCGAAAGCAACGAGGGTGCACTGCCGGGATCAGGAGCGACTCCAGGCTCCAGCGCAACTGCACTAAACAGATCCTGATTATTGAGAGGCAGTTTCGTCAGGCTCGGCTCTGCCACGAGTCCGCTGACAGTTGAGGTCGTACTGTCGATGCCGCTGGCGTTCGCGTTGACCGTTATCTGCTGCCGTAGGTCGCCTACGATCAGTGAGAAGTTGATGACCGATTCGGAACCCGAAACGAGCGCAACACCTTCGCGAACCTCTGCGTGGAATCCTGGTTTCTCTACGCGAACGGAGTAGTCTCCTGTTGGCAAGCCGGCGAAACGGTATTCACCTACCCTGTCTGTAAGAACGCCACGTTTCAATCCAGTACCTTGACCGACAATCGTCACGCTGACGCCGGGGACAACGGCGCCACTGGGGTCGGTGATGGTGCCGGAAACAGTCGCAAGCTGGGTTTGCGACCACGCGCATGTTGCTGGCAAGACAAGTGACAGGACCAAGAGTAAGCACGCCCTCGAACTGAAAAAACGCACAAACGTGCCAATATCTCTGCCACGGTGGAGACTGAGGTCGGCCCCCTCGCGAAGCGACTCCAACACGTACTCGGAATCCTCTGCCATTGAGAACACTTTTGTGGTCAGGAAAACAAGTCGCTTTTTTCACAGAGTGAAGAATGGGCCCCCGAAATTTCGCAATGGTGTGTGATGCAATTGTCAATTTTAACGGAAGCGCCAACCCTGGACGGGCTGTTCTCCCCATCGCCAGACCTGAAGATTGTCTCATACCCACCCACCATTCCAGTCCGCATCAGGAAGTAGAGTGTGATTCCGCTAAAATGGATTCCGGTAGAGTGACGGGCTGACCTGCAGTAATCCGCCCTGGACGAAGGAACGAAGACCTGCCGCCTAAGAGTTTGCTGATCAAGTGGCGAAGTCACGCTGGCTGCGAATTCAATTTGTCAACCATGGGTTGTTTGCTCTTACACTTACCTGAGGTCCCCCAGTCAGCGGGGTGCTTGATCGCCCGTCGGCTCCGGATTCGTTCCGTGCCAACTGGCGTGCATGAACATCGCCGTCAGAATCGTGATCCAGTGATGGCCTGACGTTATTTGGGCGGGGATCGCCGACCACGTGCTCACGAATGCGTCGCCACCCACATCGGAATTCACTGGATGCCGTAAGGTAGCATAGAAGAAATTTGTGCGTGCCAGCTCGGCATCCAAGGTCAGCGCTTTCTCTAGGACTGCCCGCGCGCGTTCCATGTCGCCTTCCTGAATCGCGACGCGACCAATAGAAGACCGGAGATAAGAAGTGACATGCAGTACTTGCCCAGTGATGATCCAGAGGCTCGGCTCTTTGCTGCCGACATCATTGGGTACTTGGTCGGATACGCAAATCTCACGAACACCCGCTCGCTGGCGCTCCTCGGCGATCCTGACGCCAGCGCTTACGAGCTTCTATTTTCCTTTTCGTCTCCTGAGGAGAAAAACGAGTTCCTGAGCTTGGTCTGTTCGAATGAAAACATGGGGAAGGACTACATCATTGAGCTTATACCGCTCGCCACTGAAGAAATTAGGAATGCTCGTCCACTCGCAACGGTCCTACCACAGGATGCCCAAGATGACTTCGGCCCGGTTCGACTGCGCGCACCACGTCTCAGGAACGCCGTTGCACGATCGACAAATCCGCGGCTGAGCCTGTCGATGAGCTAGCGATCGGCGGCTAGTACTGTGTCAGGAGGGTGGCGCCAAACCTGGCTTCAGACAGCTAGGGGGTGTGAGGGGTCGAGGACGACCCCCAAGAGTGAAATCGAGGCATCGATGTAATGCCCGGCAACGTGCAACGACAGCGATTCCTTCTCGATATCCGAATTCAATTGCACACTATAAGTTCTTATTGTCAGAGTGTTCTTTCACTTTATCGAACTTCTTAAACATAGCTTAGAGGCTTTCGCCCCTAAGCTATTGAATTGGCGTCCCCGGGATTCGAACCCGCGTCGGCGCCGTGAAAGGGCGCTGATTGGTTGTATCACGTTGTAATTACAAGGCAGCGGTCGCTCTGCAACGCCCTGTAAGGAACGACTGAGAGCTCGATGGAACAGGCTTTGGTTGTACCGTTCTTGTACCGCACCTATGCACAGCATTTGAACCATTGGGGAACAGCTGAAGGGATGAACCCTTTGGGGCCCCTGGAAATCCTGTAGTAAAACAGAGAAGCCGCGAAGTTGGACGCTTCGTGAGCTGATTTCCAGGAGTCACCCAAATGGTAATAGACAAGAAGAAGGATAGCGACAAACCTCGCCTGAATCAAGGGTCCTCAGCAGCTATTGCGGAGCCCAATAAAATTGCGGCTTCCACCCACTTTGACTTCAAGGGCAAGAATCTCACTCCCTACGGTGGACTGTTTCCGGTAGCCACGATGTTAGAGAGGCTGGGCTTTGAGAAGCTGGTGAACGAAACCCTGACGGTAAGGCGCATCCCGCGCGTCATGACCATCTATCAATTCGTACTGGGGATGGTGTTGGCGATTTACGTGGGGTTTGCTCGCCTCAACCACCTTCGGTTTGTGGCCCGGGACCCGATGCTGACCGGGATCCTGAAGGTGAGCGGGCTGCCGGGGCAGAGCGTGTTCTGGCGGTTTCTGGCCTCGCTGAATCTGAACTTGTCCGGGCAACTGTTGCAACTGCAGCGCATTCTGCGCGAACGGGTGTGGGCAGCGGCCAACGTAGGGCTGAAGTCGATCACGCTGGATACCGATACCACCGTGCACACGCTCTATGGCCGGCAGATGGGGGCGCGCAAGGGTTATAACCCGAAAAACAAAGGCAAGAAAAGCTATCAGCCCATTCTCACGTTTATAGCGGAAACGCACGAGTACGTTGGAGGAGAACTGCGCAATGGCGATCGCCCCGATGGGAAACAGATCGCGCGCCACCTCCGCAGTGTGATCGCGGCCTTGCCCAAAGGCATCGAGCAGATCTTCGCGCGGGCCGATTCCGGTTTCTACTGTTGGGAGGCCGTCGAAGCCTACCAAAAAACCAAGGCACACTTCATCATCGTGGCCCGCAAGACCTCGCGTCTGCTGCAACAACTGCAAAACGCCGAGTGGAAGCCCTCGCCCAAGACCGACGCCGATCAGCAGTGCGAGTTCCGCTATCAGCCGGAGGGTTGGGGCCAGCCCTACCGCTTCCTCGCCTTGCGCTACAGGAAGAAGGAGGAGGACAAGAGCCCCCAAGAGCGCGAGCAGTATCAACTCTTCGACACCCCAGAGTATACCTACCGGGTGTTTGTGACCGACATGGAGCGGGCCATTGATCTGCTGGTCTGGTTCTACAACCAGCGGGCCGGAGCCGAGAACCTGATCAAGGAATCCAATAATGATGCCGGCTTGGCGGCGCATCCTTCCCGACGCTGGGCCACCAACTGCGTGCATTTTCAACTGGTGATGCTGGCCTACAACCTGAATTGCTGGTTGCTGCTGTTCCAGCGGGAAGAGGGAGTAGCCGTGGACGACTTGGAGCATACCCGATTGGCTACGGCGCGTTTGCGTTTTCTCTTTGTGGCCGCCAAGATCTGGAAGCACTCCGGGCGGGTGGGGATCAGCTACAGCGACCAATATGCCGAGCGCGGATTGTTTCAGCGCTTGATGAAACGATTGCGCCAGATCACCACCGGGCCGACAGATTTCTTGCCGGTGCTCGCAACATCACTTTCTGGCTGACTCAGTGCATAGAATTCTATGCTCCACGAACCCAACAATCACAGACTCTTACAGGCGACTCAACCAACGGAGCATGAAAGTCCAGAGCGGAAGATACTCAGTCGACATCCCGAACACGATCTAGCAGAAAATGACGAGGGCCAAAGTTCAGCAGACAACCTCAGACAAGCCGAATTCTGTGCATAAGTCAGGTTCCTGCACGGTTTTCCACTGAACAGTTTCCAGTGGCGAGGCGTAATTCCTCAACTTTCAAAAATAAGACGGTGCATCACCCCGGACTTATTGGCGCTTGGCTATACCGAGGTCGCCCAGGGACAAAGCGTGGCCCCTCAGGCGCAGTTGAAGATGTTGCTCGAGCTTCTGGACAAGTTGTCGATTTCCTCCGTTGATATCGTTGCGAACGATAGCGGGGGCGCAATCGCACAACTGTTCATGGCGCACCATCCCGACCGGATTCGTTCCGTGCTGCTGACCAACTGTGACACGGAGCCGGACAGTCCGCCTGCGGCCGTTTTGCCAGTGATTGAATTGGCGCGGGCAGGAAAATTCGCCGACGAGTGGCTGGTTCCCTGGCTTTCCGACAAGGCACTCGCGAGATCGGAAAAGGGCCTCGGGGGGCAATGCTATGCCAATCCGGCGCACCCGACGGATCAAGCCATCGAAACCTATCTTGGACCTCTAGTGAGTTCCCCCGAGCGAAAAAAGCTCACCAACGCTTATGCCATTGCTCTCGCACCCAACCCGTTAGCCGGAATTGAATCGGCGCTTAGGAAAAGTTACGTTCCGACGCGGATTGTGTGGGGAACGGCCGACAAAATCTTCTCCCAGTCAAGCCCCGATTACCTGGCTCGCACGGTGGGCAACTCGCTCGGGATTCGCCGTGTATCCGGAGCGAAGCTCTTCTTCCCCGAGGAAATGCCGAACTTGATTGTCGAGGACGCGAAATGGTTATGGAGTCTCTGAAATGAACCGGAAAGGACGGTGTCATGAATAGATTTCAACAGCGAAGGACGATTTCGTGGCTCAGCGTGCTCTTGGTGGCGGGCACTCTGGTCATTTCACAGTTTCAAACCGCATTGGCTTCCGACCACTTGGACACGCCCACGGTTATTGCAGATCCTGCGGCCGACATTGGCGACATCTTTGTATGGACTTCATCGGACGGAAAGCGCCTCAATCTGGTGATGGACATCGTTGCCCATCAGTTCTCCGATCGTCTGCAATATGTATTTCACGTCGATAGCGGCAGCAGCTTCGGCAAGACAACGGCGACGACATTGATTGTGTGCCGTTTTGACAAAGCGGGCGCTGCCGAGTGCTGGCTCGGCGACGCGGATTATGTTCATGGCGATGCCAGCAGCACCTCTGGCATCGAGGGGAAAAACCGGCGGTTTCGACTGTTCGCGGGCTTACGCGATGATCCGTTCTTCAACAACGTCAAGGGCACAAGGACAATGTATGGAGTCGCGGGTTCTGCCCTCAAGCAGGGAACGGCCGTGGATGGCGCCGGCTGCCCACAGTTCGATGAAGCGACATCCCACTCGATTCTTGATACCTGGCGACACACCGATGGCGGGCCGGCAACCAACTTTCTTGCCGGCTGGGAGTCGTCTTCACTGGTGATCTCGGTTGATCTCGATGTCATCACCAAGGGCGGAAGCCTGCTTGCAGTATGGGGCGCGGTTCACAAAGCTCCGCGCGCGTCATCATTCCATGCAAACAGCGCGGCGAACAAGACCCCGCCGATTCCGAAACTCGGCGAGCCGATCGAGCGTACTGCGCGGCCGTTAATCAAAAACGCCCTTGTAGGCGGGCCGCTGGCGCCGGACAACGAGAGCGATCAACGGAAGGAAGCGTACAACCGTGTGGGGCGAAACGGCTGGACCAAATTCTCCTCTGACATCGAGAAGACGCTTGGATTTTACGACGGATTTGACGGCAAGTGCGGCAATCAATGGCTCGCTGACCCCAAAGCGGAAGCGTCTCATCGTTATGACCGGCTCGCCAGGGTTCTTGCCGATGATCGTGTTTGGGTGAACAGCAAATCGACGGTGTGCACGCAGTTCCTGGCCGTCGAGCTCACAGAATTTCAAAGCCCTGGCGCACGGAGCAACGACTGTGGGGGGAGGACGCCAAACTACGACGCGAGCAACATATTTCGGTCGTTATTGGTCAATGGCACGATGGCAGGAGCGATCGATGGTCTCGATCACGATGACAAAGTACACTCCACCATGGACTTTCCGTTCCTGGGGGCGCCCTCTTCAGAGCCAAAGCGGAAAGCAGATCGAAGCGAAGCTCCGCAACGCTACTCAGATTGATCTCACTACCATCAATGATCGTATCAATCGTATCAATGGAGCGTTCAACGACGTGAACTTCATGAAAATACTCCGACTCTGGAAGGTATACCTTGCAGTTGTGCTCGCATCGACGGCCTGTAGCGCTAAGAATGGCGCAAATGTCGTCGATTCCACCATCAACACAACCCACAGTGCGATTGCATTCGCGAATCTCGATCAACAGATCCGCCAGGCGGGTAACGAGATGGGCGTGGAGGAATTCCTGCTCGTGCGTTCGCGGTTCCTGGGGGACTACGACGCTTTGGATCGGGCGAGCGCGCTTGGTGAGGGGCGATACGCGACAGGACGGGAGCTCTTGTTACGCGCTCGAACTCGCTCCGCGGTGCACCACTTTGCGGACGCTCTTGCAGACGTTGAGGCAGCGGAGCGGGTTGGAGCGAAACCGGACGAGATCGCAGCGCTACGAGCATCCATTCTCGTGGCGATGGGACGTGCAACGGAGGTGATTCCACAGCTCGAGGCGAACCTGCTCCATCACCCGGGGTTCGCCTCGCGGAGTGCACTGGCGGTGGCGTACGCGGCGGTCGGTCGCATTGATGATGCCGATCGCTTATACGCAGAAGCTCTTTCCAGTCTCGATACGACTCTTCCGTTTCCCTATGCGTGGATCTACTTCGCCCGGGGTCTCATGTGGTCTGAGCAAGGGGGCGATCAAGCCCGCGCGGAGCGACTCTATGCGCAAGCACTGAAGTACGTGCCGGAGTTCGTCACGGCGAATATTCATCTGGCTGAGATCGAGGCCCTGCGCGGTGACACCGCGTCGGCGATCAGGCGCCTCGAAGAGGTCGTGCAATCGTGCCATGAACCCGAGGCGCTGGCACTGCTCGGAGTACTGCATCTGTGGTCCGGCGATGCACAGCATGGCAACGATGAAATTACAGAAGCGCGGACAAGGTATGAGTTGCTTTTGAGTCGTGATCCCCTGGCGTTCGCAGATCACGGCGCGGAGTTTTATCTCGGCCCCGGCCGCGATCCGGAGCGCGCCTGGGTCCTGGCGCAGCAGAATCTTGCCAATCGTGAGACGCCGCGCGCGGCTCTACTGGCTATCAAGGCCGCGGAGGCGAGTGGACGCTATTCAGACGCGTGCACGCTCCTCAAAAAATATCCGGCTTCTGCAACCTCGGTTCAGCTGCAAATCTGGAGTCTAGATCCAAACATCGTTCCATCAAATCGGCAATCGGGAGGCGAAGGTGCCTTTGATCCACGTCACAGTCATTGAGCATGTGTTCTCGCAAGCACAAAAGCAGGAAATGATTCAGAAACTGACCGATGCGATGGTCTCGATTGAAGGAGAAAAACTGCGTTCCCTGACCTGGGTGGTGATCGAAGAGGTTAAGGACGGCAACTTGGGGATTGGCGGGAAGCCGCTCTCGAGCTCGGAAGCTCGTGAGCTATCGGGCGGCGAGACGCTACGCAGGTAAGGACAACGAAGCAGTACCAATTGAAAGGAAGCTTATGAGAGTTTGCAAGGATGATACGCAAAGTACAGTTAACTGCGGGGACGAAACTCGAGCCGAACAAAAGCGTAAGGCCGAGACATTCCACAATTTGCACATTCGAGGCAATCCGGTTGTGCTCTTTAATGCCTGGGATGCAGGAAGCGCCAAGGCCGTCGCCCGAGGGGGAGCGAAAGCGATCGCGACCAGCAGTTGGTCCGTCGCCGTTGCCAATGGTTTCGTAGATGGCGAGCGGATTCCGTTCGATCTCGCGATAAATAATCTGCGCAGGATTGTGAGTGCTGTGGAAGTGCCGGTCACAGTCGATCTCGAGAGCGGCTATGGTGATCGACCCGAGGCCGTGGGCATGACCATCCGTATGGCCATCGCGAGTGGGGCAGCAGGTTGCAATTTGGAAGACAGCTTTCCCGCCGATGGGAAACTGCGGAAACCACGCGATCAGGCAGATCGCATTGCCTGCGCTCGACAGGTGGCTGATGAGGCGAACACCCGGTTCTTTCTTAACGCCCGGACAGATGTGTTCTTCCAGCGGTCCGCAGAGCACCACGACAATACGATGCTGGAGGAGGCGATCGATCGAGCGCGATTGTATGCCGAAGCCGGTGCAGATGGACTCTTTGCTCCTGGCCTTGTGGATGTCCATCTGATCAGACGCCTAGCGGACGCCTCCCAGTTACCCGTCAATGTCATGGTCGCGGATGAGAGCCCATCCGTCGGCGTACTCGCGCAAAATGGAGTCGCCAGGGTAAGCTACGGGCCCCGCCCTTACTTACTCGCGATGAAGGCGCTCGAAGAGGCAGCGCAGGCGGCGATTTGATATCGATGTCCGGAAAGACGTTTCGATTGTCGTGCGCACGAAAAACAGGCCTGCGCAGAAGTTGGATCGCTCTTGTCCCTGTGATAATTGGGCCTCTGCTCGTCATCGCGCAAGATGCGGCGATCAGAGGCCGGATTGTCGATCCTGCGGGAAATCCTCTTCCGGGCGTTGCAGTGCAACTGTTGCAAGGAAATCAAGTCCTCGTCGAGAAGCGATCCGCGGTCGATGGGCGATTCCAGTTCCCTCTGCATTCGGCTGGCGAGTTCACAATCAAGGCCGAAGCTTCCGGCTTTCGGCCCGTCACCAAGTGTCTTACCATTCAGCAAAACGGCAATCCAGAGATCACACTCAGCATGGGTGAGCTGGCGTCGAGGTTTGAGAGCGTGACGGTTACTGCCGACGCGGGCGAAGGCGACATACTCACACCGGATCCGGCGATGAAGGTGTTCTCCTCCGAAGATCTCTTGGACGCAAACCCAGGCCGCCCGGGCGCGCCGGTCTCGATCCCCGGCTATCCCATCGAGACCGCATCTGGCGGTATCAAGGCGCCCCAGTATTTCGCTCCCGGCGTAGCCGGCGATCACGGCGAGCCAATCGCCCAGTACGTTCAGGTCGGTTCGTATTTGGTACCGAACAATCTTTCGGCGAATGCGCACGGTAACGGTTACGCCGATCCGAACATATACATCGCCCACGTCGTCGAGAGTGTGCAGGTCGAGGGCGGCGCCTTCAACGTGCGCGAAGGCAATCATGCGCTGAATCTCGCCGCGATTTATGGGTTGCGCTCCTATCTGAATCCGTTCTTTACCCTGACGACCGATTATCGCGACGCTACCCTCACGGCGGGCATGAGTCCGTCGGCCAATTCATGGGTCGCGATGGAAGGCTCGTGGGGCAATGGATTTCTCGATCGCCTGGAACATCGCAGGCAGTTCAAATTCAACGGCGGGCGCGTCCTCCATGCCGGCGATCACACGCTGACCTTGTTTGGCATCGCCTATCTTGGCTACGGCTATGTTGCCGGATTGAGGCCCATGTTTGGCTTCAACTCTGTCGACGCCGCTGCCGGATGGACCGTGTATCCCGATACGATTGACCCACGGCAGAAGGATCAAACCCACACGGCGCTAGTGGCCTTGAACGACGTGTGGAAACTGAGCCGCAACCAGGAACTCCAGCTTTCCGGTTTTTTTCGCACCTACAATCTATCGCTCTTCTCGGACTTTGGGCTGGGCTTGATCCGCCAGAGCGAGTTCCGCACCGTCGCCGGGGGCAATGCTATGTATGTGAACCGGATCGCGAGGAGCTTTTCACTGCTGGCGGGGACGGATTATGAGCGTGAAGCCCCGCGCCGCGACGATCTCGACCACTACAATTTCTTCAATCCTGCCGCTCCCAGTGATTACGGGCCGTTCGTTGCCATCGACGGCAACAACGTCACCATCGCTCCCGTCACGCCCTTCATCGCTGGTGAAGGCGATCTGGGTAGCCGCTTCCGCTATTACTTGGGCTGGCGCCGGGATGAGATCAACATCGCCAATCAGGACCTGATTACTCCCGCAAATTCGTGGAATCGATGGGTGGGTCTGAATTCGCCGAAGGCGACCATCACCCTCCTGCCCGGCGATGCCCAGATTGTCCCTTTGATCTCGTTCAGCTTGGGCAAGTCATTTTTCACCGAAGACCCGCGCCTGGGAACAGACTTAAACAATCCCATCAAGCCGAATCCGGTGGAGATGGCGCGCTCTTATCAACTGGTGGCCAGCAAGAGTTTTCACCGCACCGACCTGAAGCTGACATTAGGTCACGAAACGCAGAGCGCAGAATACGGCAAGATCGATCCGGATCAGGGACTGCAGTTTGATCTAGGTCCCGGCCGCATCCGTTACCTCGCATTCACGCTGCGGCAAAGGATTCCCAGCGGTTCGCTCGAGGCCACGTTCGAGCAAGCTGATGCGCGCCTTCTCAACACGTCTTATTCCATCGTCCCCGAAGCGCCGCGCCTGATCGGCGATCTGGTCGGGACGTATCAGAAGCTGCCTCTTCGCCTGCAGGCCAAGGGAGAATTCGAGTACGTGGGCCGGAAGGTGGTGGGCAATGGCTGCAGCGAAAGCGCCTACCTGAGCGGCGACCCAAATGCGCTGAATGAGTACTGCCTCGGAGTCGCCAACAAGGAGTTTCGTCTCGCGCTATCGCGGCCGCTATTGGAGGGAAGGTTGAGCGTCGGCGTCAATGTGATGATTGCCAGCGGCTGGACCGGACAAACCACGGAGAACTTTGCCATTGCTGACGTCTATGGGCCGGGAAAGGTGGGCCTCGGGGGGAACGGACTGGTTCCAGAAAATCCGGTGAGCGAGGTGGTCGGGGTAAGAATTCCTTCCTGCGCCAGCGTGAATATCACCTATCGCTTTGGCCGGAATCCTGTCCGATAGGCGGGGCTGAGTTTTTCTGCAACAACGAGAGATATTTAGAGCCGGTGACCGTCAGTCGTAGGCTTTCGAAGAATCGCTCCCGCCCGGCGTTGCGAACTCTTAGTCGTTGAAAAACTTCCCTGATAGTGTCCACTACGAAAATGAATGAGCCTGACTTTAAGGCCGTTGATTCCGGGCAACAGAAGGTTTTAGCAGGCGGAAACCCTGTGCTGGACACACGTCCGAAAACTCGGTGTACTCGAACGTTTTTCCGTCCTTCGGCTGGAAGTCTTGTAGCCAATCCACCACCTTCGAAACCGACGCAGGAAAGGGTTGCTCTCCGTTGGCATTGAGCCACTGTGAACGCCACGCTTCGGGTTCCAGTGCACCATCTTTATGCCACCGGTCACCCAATGGAATCTCTACCGCAAAGCTCTGCGCCTCTTCGCCGATTAAACCCGCATGGTCATTTGGCCGGTTGCGGAAGTCAGGTGCGGAAAGCAGTTTGGCAAGTCGACGAAATTCTTCCTTAGGAATCATGCCTTGCATCTGCTCCGTGTTTCCGTCCTTCAACAACCGGACCATTCGATACTCGCCGTCCTTAGCGACTGCCATGCATATCTGGCGCACATTCTGTTGCGACGCAATGCCGGAGTCGTAGGAAATCTTAGCCATCACGCTCGGTTGATCCGAGCGTAGAGGTTGCTGGGCGAAGGATGGGATTGCGATAAGAAGTATCGTTATGGTGATCACCGTTCTGTGGTACCGATACATTGCGGCCTCCTGAGCTTTAAATATTTTACGACTTCTCGGGCAGAACGGATCTCAAGTTGATGCTTGCATTGCAGCTTCATCAGACAGTTCGGCTTGCAGCCATCGCACGACCGAAGGCAGATAGGCACATAGATGTTCCTTGCGCGTGATGCGAAGGGACTGGCAAGGTAGTAAAACGCCGTAAGGGAGAGCACGTGGGGAGAGCCTAGCACACAAAATTGAATCGGCTGGGCCGTCCGAAGACGCTTCGCCGGGTGTGCCACCAGCGGCTGGCTGAGATCGGTTCCGTCACGCCTGCGAAATACGCGTAACCAGGTCGATGGCAAGCGGGAACGCAGCATGGGAAACATGGATGAACATCCAACTGTAAAGCGCTTCCACGAGCGAAGTGCGATGGAAGGCCCCGCGCAGCCGCCTGAGGTACTCGATGCGGCCTGGCTGCGAAAGGTTTGCGTTGACGCGGGAGGCGACGATGTCGGTTTCGTCGAGAGGGATCGGCCGGAGATTGCCGACCAGAAGGCCGATATTGAATTCGTTTTTCCGAGGACAAAGACGCTGATCAGCTTTGTCTGCCGCATGAACCGGGAAAACGTCCGCACTCTGGCCCGCTCGATCGCCAATTTGGAATTTCACCATAAGACGGATGAAGTCAACGAAGTGGCGCAGCGAATTGTGGCTCAACTGGAGAAGATTGGGGTGGGCGCAGTCAATGGCGGAGCGGCCGGTTTCCCCATGGAGGCCGACCGCTGGGGCGCAAAGATGTGGGTGATCTCCCATAAGACCGTTGCGGTGGCCGCCGGTCTGGGGCAGATGGGAATTCACCGGAACGTCATTCACCCCAAGTTTGGCAATTTCATTCTTCTGGGGACGGTATTGGCCGACGCCCGCGTGAGTGAATACTCTCATCCCGTCAATTACAACCCGTGTGTCGAGTGCAAATTGTGTGTGGCCGCGTGTCCGACCGGGGCGATTGGCTCGGATGGGCACTTCAATTTTTCCGCCTGCTATACCCACAATTACCGTGAGTTCATGGGCGGCTTCAACGACTGGGTGGAAAAGATTGCCGACAGCGGCAGCGGCCTCGAGTACCGAAAAAAAATCTCTGCCGCCGAAACCGTCTCGATGTGGCAAAGCCTGTCGTTTGGCGCCAACTACAAAGCCGCCTATTGTATGGCCGTGTGCCCGGCGGGCGAAGACGTCATCGCACCCTTCCTTACCGATCGCAAGCAATACTTGGAGGCGGTCGTGAAGCCGTTTCAGAACAAGCCGGAAACCGTGTTCGTCGTCCGCGAGTCAGACGCGGAGGACTATGTGGCCCGCAGGTTTCCTAACAAGAAGACAAAGCGCGTGTGGAATGGATTGGCGGGACAAGGCTCGATTCGAGCTTTTTTGCGCGGCTTGAACTTCGCCTTTCAGCGAGGCCGATCCGAGGGGATCAAGGCGACCTACCACTTTACTTTCACCGGACAAGAAGAACTGAAGGCTACGGTGGTGATTCAGAACCAGACGCTGCAAATATCCGACGGGCACTCGGGTAGACCGGATTTGCGAGTGATCGCGGACAGCGAGACCTGGCTGCGTTTTCTGCGGAAAGAAGCGAATCTCGTCTGGGCGTTGCTGCGCCGCAAGATTCGGATCCAAGGATCGCCCAAGCTGCTGCTGGCTTTTGGTCGCTGCTTTCCGTCATGAATCTAAGGACGGGGAAGCGTTTGGTTTCTTGCATGGGTTTGAAATTTTGAGTTCAGAGAAGGGGGTAGAAAATGCAATACCTGGTCCAAATGAAACTGGTGCCTCAGGGTCGTCCTATGAACCAGGAAGAAGGAGTGGCGTTCTTTGCGGACTACATTCGCCCGACGCTGGAATTAGGCAAGAAGCTTCTGGAGGAAAAGAAGATTCTTGCCGGCGGACCCATAAGCGGTGCCATTGGGCTGGCAATGATCGTGAAAGCCGAGTCCGCACGGGAACTGGACGGCCTTATTACCAGTCTGCCGGTTTGGCCGCGGATGGAGGTGGAGGTGATTCCGCTCAGCACCTTTGAGGATCGCGCGCTATCAATTCAACAAAGGTTGAGTGATGCAGGACAGAAACGTGTTAGCCAAGCGAATCCTGCGGGCGATTGAGGATTGCTCAAACCGTAGTCGGACTGAAAGTCAGAGGGATTACTTTGTGGAGGATACTCGTCGTCGCCTCCTTCGAACGGTCCGATCATAACCGCTGGGTAGCCTGATTGGCGGTGGCCCGTAGCAGCAATCGCTGGAATCCTTGGGAGGTCAGGAGATCCGCAATGAATACCCGACCGGAGAAGAACAAAATCATGAATGGCAAAGTCAGAAGATCTGTCGTTCCGCACGAGACAGTCCGGCTCG
>Ga0187851_10002378_pt1 | contig 16733 bp, 15 predicted proteins | sample June2016WEW_6_10_FD_132997 | JGI IMG/M metagenome (GOLD analysis project Ga0187851, IMG submission 132997) | Peatland microbial communities from SPRUCE experiment site at the Marcell Experimental Forest, Minnesota, USA - June2016WEW_6_10 | ecosystem: Environmental > Terrestrial > Soil >...
ATATATGGCAGTCCCGACACTTACTGGTACAGCTTCAGATAATGTCGCTGTAGCCAAAGTTGATTACTCTACTGACGGTGGCCAAAATTGGTTGCCAGTGGATATTCTGACGACAGCCGGTCAACCCAAAGTAACTTTCGCTTTTACGCCATTGCTGCCGCTGGATGGCAACTATGTAATAGTAATTCGGGCAACCGATTCTAGCGGCAATACGACGACCACTGCCCCGCAAACGCTTTTTATTGATAGCTTACCGCCATTAGTCGGTGGCAATATTGTCAGCGTTGGCCCTCAAGTATTACAACCAAGTGCTAACGGTACTATCCAGGCCCAAGCCGGTGTTAACGAAAAAATTACGCTTAGTACCATCGGTGCACCGACAAATGTTTCGCTTAATGCCAGCATGACTACTAATTCAAAAGCTGGTACCAAAACTTATAATCAAACATTTATTTTAACTCCCTCGTCTAATTCTGGGTTGTGGTCAGGTATGATGGGATTCGTTAAACCAGGCATTTATTCATTAACTGTTAATTCCTTAGATGGAGCTGGCAACCAGTCCAGCCGAACATTGACCAGTGTCTTCGTATCCGAACCCGGGCAAACACTTAACAGTGTTACCGGTAAACCAATTGTCAGCTCCGTAACCGCATACTACTACGAACCTTCGGCCCAAACTTGGGAGATATGGGATGCCGCAGCTTTCGGTCAACAAAATCCGCAAACGACTAATAAAACCGGCGATTTCAGTATGTTCTTACCGGCTGGTAAGTATTATCTACAAGCTACCGCCCCCGGCTATCATAAACTTATCAGTAGTATCTTTACTATTAAACAACCGACACCGTTATCAACTGATTTAAAGCTTAACCCGCGACACGGTTTACATATTGGTCCGCTTTTCTTGTCGTTGCCAACATTTTCGATTCAACACATCTTGACGCCAAATTCAACACCTAAAAGCATTGTCCAAAATAGTCTTGTTGGCCAGCCGGCACCTGATTTTAATTTGACTGATACTACTGGAAATACGATTAACCCGACGGCTTTACTTGGCCGTCCAACTTTACTTAGTTTTAATTCCACTTGGGCGCCAACTACTATTGAAGAACTCTCAGCCTTAAGTAATTTACAAGCCAACCCCAATTTAAACATTATCCCCGTCGCCCTTCAGGAAAACAGTGGCGTTATCCAAGCATACACTTCAATCGCCGATGTAAATTTAAAATGGTTACTTGACCCGAACAGTACGTTGAGTACCAGTTATAACATTCAAAGTTTACCGATGAATTATTTCATTGACCGGAACGGGATTGTTCGACAAGTGGTAGTTGGCGTTATGAGTGAACAGCAGATGCTTAATGATCTATTGGGGCTATAAACAAATGCGTTGTAGAAAGGATAGCGCTTACGGTATGATAAGGATGAGTCAGGTTATATTAATCCGGTCTGTCGTAACTAGAATTGGGTAATATGTTACCAACGCAATTTTTCGACCAGGATATTCATTTTGCCATCTGCTTATTCGCAGCCTTAGTTTTTTTTGCTGTTTTTTGGCTATATTTTGACGCTTGGACAACCAGTCATAAAAATAAAGAACTCGTTAAATGTGGCGGCTTTTTATTGCTGGCTTTATCGTTTTTACTGGCCGGCACAATCGTTGAGCAATCGGTCTTGGGTAAATCCTTGCTGGGATCTGTATCGTCAACTATTACTCTGATTTTAAGTGGCGTAGGTTATGTGTTAATAATTATTGGCCGGGTAGTTGACCCTGTGCAGAAAAAACCGAAATTAACCGGTCTGGATGCTACCGAATTTAGTGATAATAGCCCAAAAAAAGATACTTCTACTCCAGCTCCCGAGGCAAATACTAAGAAAGTAGCAGCCGTCGGCTTAAGTGGTCTGGCTAACACTTCGCATTTGATACTGCCAGTCGGCGCCTTAACAATTGCCGTTCTTTACTGGCGACGAGCAACTGCCGGGTTAGAACGCCATTTAAAACCAATTGCCTATGCCTTTTTGTTTTTAACAGGTTACGAGGTATTATCTCTAGCCAGTCTTTGGAATAATTCTACTAATCCGAATATAGCCAAGCTAGTTGTTTCATACAGTCCGTTATGGGTTACTACGCAAGTATTATTGTTTATTAGTTCTGCCATTTTAGGCTGGTGGGTCTGGCGATATTTAACGAAGCGATTTTTTACGCAATTATTTATGGTTTTCACGATGTTAACCTTAGGAATATTTTTGATAACAACCATCAGTTTTACATTTCTGCTGGTTAATAAGGTCCAGAATGAGTCAATCAGTAATCTTCAGACCGCCAATAACGTCCTGGGTTATGCTATAAATGCCAAGAAGGCCGAAACCTTGGCCGATGCCAATGTTATAGCCGAGAATCCCAATATAGTTAATGCTGTACTTATTAAAAGTAATTCAACGCTGGCTAATCTAACCAGTACATTCCTTAGTAAATACAATGTGTCGTCGCTGATTATTACTACCGCTGACGCTCAAGTACTGCTGCGTGGTCAGGATCCGGCAGATTATGGGGATTCATTATCTTCAAATGCTTTAGTGCGCCGGGCGCTTATTGGTCAGTCCAGCTCCAGTATTAATACCCAAAATGGAGTGCTGGCGCCGGTGATTTATATCAACTCAATCACGCCAATTATGGGATCAAACAATCAAGTTATCGGCACGGTAACTGTCGGCCTAACAATCGACAGTGCTTTCGTAGATGGCATCAAACAAGCTACCGGACTGGAAAGCGCGGTCTATGCCGGGAACGTAGTGTCGGCGACAACTTTTGTGGCATCAGATGGCATAACACGAATGACCGGAGTTTCGGAGACTAACTCCTCAATTCTTAATGCTGTACTTAAAAATGGCCAGGATTTTGCTGGTACTGCCAATATTTTGAATCGTCAATTTTTGACCGTCTTTTCTCCCCTTAAAGATGTAAATAACAATGTTATCGGCATGCTGTTCATTGGTGTTCCTCAAACCTCGATTCTCCAAACTGCCGGGCATGCGGTCGAACTTACCTTTTTAGTAACTGCTGTTTTATTAATACTAACGACTTTCCCGGCCTATATCATATCTAAACGGATAGCTAAACAGCTTGATTAAATGAAAAGGACTAGCTGGTTTATCTAAAAAAGTTATGCAACCCGATATTACATCTCAACCCATATCTGCAAATACTAGCGAAGACAAAGTTTCTCGATATTTTAATTTCATAATTACAACTGTAGCAACATTATTTATATTGATTTTAGTTGTCGGTTTAGCGACAAATAATAGGTCCGTTACCCTTGATCTACGTTTCAATTTTTATGCAATTTTATCATTTGGCGCTTTTGCTGCTAATACTATTGCTTTTATTTTGATCGCCCGTCTTAAGGAACGGACAGATGTATTGAAATGGTTCTCAGTATTTTTAATGAGTATTTCAGCATGGGCATTGGCTGAAACAATGGTGCGATTAAGTGCTACTCCGGCTACTGCTTTATTTTGGGATCACTTCACATCTTTTGGGTCGGTTTTTTTCCCGGTCGCCCTGTATATGTTTGTCCTAACTTACATCAGATCAAAACATTTTTTAAGTTCTTTCGTGCTCCCGATGCTCATCCCGGCGGCTGCTTTATTTGTATTTACCGATACACTAACCAATTTGATTAAAGTCTACCGAGTCAGTTCAGTCCAATCTACAGCATGGGGATTTGTTGCTAAAACTGGATCACTTTATATAGTTATTGCCACATGGGTTTTTATTCTGTCATTAATCTCGATTCTGCTTCTTATCAAGTTTTACCGACAAACAATCGAGCCTTCGTTGCGCCTCCAAACCAAGCTTTACATTATTGCTTTGATCATTCCGCTGATTGGCGGTGGCGTAACTGATGGGTTATTAGCGACACTTAACATTAATGTTGTCCCAACTTTAGCCGTTACGTTACTGGCTGTGACAGGGGTTATTATCAGCTATGGCATTATAAAACATCAACTTTTCCGATTTACTCCTAGTCTTATTGCCGCCCAAATTCTGGACACAATTAGTGAGGCAGTTATTGGCGTTACTCCAGAAATGTATTTAAGTTATGCTAATGCAGGCGCGGAGCGAATGTTGGGTTATTCCACTAAAGAATTAATAAATCGTAAACTATTTGATTTATTTGCCGATAAGTGGACGCCAGAACAATTACAAAAAAAGTTGCTGGAACCACTTACCCACCAGGACTCTTATGCGATTGATTCGATTAATATTTTAACTACTGCCGGGAATTCAATAACAACTAAGTTGTCAATTTCAAAAATTAATGTTGGCTTACAAACTGATGGTTATCTTATGGTCTTAACTGATATTACCGCCATTGCTCAGAGTCAAACTTTAATTGAGATAAAAGTCAAAGAACGTACCCATCAGTTTAATGAAGAACATGCGCGGCTTCAATCTGCCATTAATAGTCTTGACGTTGGTCTATTAATGACTTTCCATGATAACCAAACAATTTCTTATAACACGATGCTGCAACATATGTTTGGTATTTACAAGGTTTCCGAAACAACTTCTGAAGTCCAGACAGAAGTTACTTTAGACACAATTGAGAATAAACTTTTAAAGTATAATTTTGATTTAAATAAAGCCATAGAGAAATGTCAGTATACCGGTAAATATTTTAATATCAGTGAGATAACCTATGAAAATCGGATCTTAAGTATCTATGGCGCGCCAATTAGAATTCATAGCAATACTATAATTGGCACTGTCATTCTGTTCAGCGATATTACTGAATCAAAAATAATGGAACGATCGAAGGATGAGTTCTTCTCGATTGCCTCTCACGAATTACGAACACCATTAACCGGTATTCGTGGCAATAGCAGTATGATTCTTAGCTACTACCAGCAGATACTCGATGATCCGCAATTAAAAGAAATGATAGAAGACATTCACAGCAGTTCAGTCCGGCTAATTGCGATTGTTAACGATTTTTTGGATGTTTCTCGATTAGAGCAAGGAAAGGTGAAGTTTGCTTATACTCCAGTTTCAGTTGAAAAAATAATAGAAAATGTAGCCTACGAAATGCGGGCGGTATTGACTGAGAAAAAAATCTATCTAAAAGTTGATAAACTGACGCTCGGTTCGCTGCCACTTGTCTGGGCTGACGAAAACCGGCTTAAACAAGTAGTCTATAACCTAGTGGGCAATGCCAGTAAGTTTACTGAAGAGGGCGGCATTTCTATCAGTGCCAAGTTAAGTGATACCAAAGATTACATAAAAGTTCTGGTAACTGACACCGGCCGCGGTATGTCAAGCGACTCTCAACAACTGCTCTTTCATAAATTTCAGCAGGCTAGCAGCAGCTTGTTAACTCGTGATACTACTCGTGGTACGGGACTAGGCTTATATATATCTAAGATGATCATTGAAAACATGGGTGGACATATCGCCCTAGAATATTCTGAACCTAATAAAGGCAGTACTTTTAGCTTTACTTTGCCAGTAGCCACCCCCACCCAGTTAGTTTCAATTAGCCGTCGCTTAAATAACTAGTTAATCCTTTTAGCTAAAGAATTTCATCCTGCTGGGACAAAAATTAATTATATTCCCGCATTGCCTAATAAAATATTTCGTTGCTTGAACGTTTATTAAAGCTTATAATTACGGATATGCCTAAGGTGTTTATTGTTGAAGATGATCCGCTAATGCTGCGGATGTATCAAAAAATATTTACTTTTGAAAAATATGAGGTAGAAACCGCTGCTGACGGTGAAGACGCCCTAGTTAAAATACCTTATGCTAACCCTACCATTATCATGCTTGATGTCATGATGCCAAAAATGAATGGACTACAAGTACTTGAAAGATTAAAAGCTGACCCAGCCACTAAACATATCCCGGTAATTATGTTGACAAACTTGGCGGGACAACAAGATGCTGAAACGGCTCTGTCTAAGGGTGCGGTTAAATATATCGTTAAGAGCGAACACGAACCGAAAGAAATTGCAGACATGGTTAAAGAAATCATTGCTGGCTACACTCGCAACGATGTTCCGGGCGCTACCCCTGCTGTTTGATGTATAATTGATTTTCAAAAATTGAGTAATTATGTCACGTTGTTGCAACTGAAGTGCATAACTGACTTGATTTCGATACGGTTCAATTCAAAAATTTTTAGGAATGTTAAGCGCAGTAGCCCAGTTTTCTGACAATAATTGGGTGGTCAACCTTTTGTGCATGCTATTTATATAATATTTCTTTAATGTTTCTGGAATTTCTTGATTATATGAGAACGCGTGCAACCATCTTTTTTTAGTAATTTGTGACCTTGTTTTTGCTTCACTGCTAGTCAACTCGCCGAAATCTAACAGGATGACTCGACCATCGTTATCAACCCCATTATTAACTGTAAAGTTATAAACTACGTCTGAAATGCCATACCTCCAATGGAATATAATAAGTTCTATATAGAGATCAATTAACAGCTTGCTCTCTGCTATAGAACTTTTGTTTAAAACTTCACCTAAAGTCGGTACTTTATCTTGAGTGTAGACACCTTCACCTTCAAAGATTGGATTCCCAAAGGTATAAGCAATACCAGGGTAATCTTTTATTAGTCTTTTTATCTTACGGCACGCTCTTTTAGTCAATTCTATGTAATTTATTGGCAACTTTGACTTCGGCGCCCGATTAGTCCCGTGCCAACTAGCAATAACTGCTTGAGATTCTTCTATAGAAAGTGGAATTTTCTTAACTCGACCATCGGGCGTGTCGATTACTTTGTATTGTGCTCCTCGACCAATTTCCATAAAGCCAGCATATCATATTAAAAAACCTCCTTTGATATCTATAAACCATAAGTAATTTGAATGCTAATAAGTAAGTTACCTATAAACTAAAACACCGCCTAAAAGGTAGTTTTTTTATATATGGTACGGGAGTGACTACTTCTCACTCATCAATGAGTGGTCTCCTGCAATCCCCAATACACACTCCACCCCAACCAAAACACTTTCTATCCTTCTAAGTGTAGGTACACCGCAAGCATCTCCATATCCTACCTTGTGACAAAGCGCTATTCTGCCGGCACCTAATCTCGTGCCAAACCTAACATCAATAAGTCTTCTATCACCAATAATACCTAATTCATGGGTGTGAGCGCCCAGAAGTTTCGCCACCCTAAGACCCATTGCTGGGTTAGGCTTACTGGGGTAACCATCGCTCTGACAGACCGTTAGGACGTCCACCCCTCCAAGCCTTTTGCCTAGGTCGGACCCAACACCCTGCATATACTTAGGATTATTACTGTTTGAAACCAATGCAATAATAGGGAATAGATCAGGCAAACCATTGGCTATTAACCCCTTGATAACCTCATCAATAAATTGGGAATCATGAAAAGAAGTAAGAGTGTTATCTTTGTCAAATACTGGTACCTCTATTCCTGAACTATGCCATTCGTTTAACGGAATTTGCCCTGCATGATCATATACTTCATATCTCGTCATTGCGATCATCATACCTATTTAAAATATGTATTCCAAGCACAAGAGGATTGTATATATCAATGAAAACAGTTCAAATAAAATCGCTGGTATTATTATTTTAGTTATGGGGTCTTATGTAACGCTGTTGCAACCGAATTTAAGTCCAACAGCTATGATATGATTCAAATATGAAGATAAATAGGAAAAAATTATTAACAACTATGGTTAGCTCTTTTGTTCTTACGGTAGTTTTGGGGATTCTAGAAATCATATCAGTTTTTGGTATTTATAGATGTCAGACAGCTCAATGCTTGAATCATGATGATAGTCATACAAAATTGTTAACTTTTGAGATTATTGAATATTTATTAACGTTTGCTTTTCTTATTTCACTTATTGCTTATATGGTTTTCGTGGTTAAGAAAAAACCTTAGCAATGCTTATGGTTGTAGAGGCCCAGCGATCAAGTAAGTTACACACATTGATAGACGAATTGCAGCGCTGGAGATATATTATTGGCGAAAATTACTATAAATATAAGTTGCTAGATCTTAAGTAACTTATTGGGGATCGATATATTCTCTAACCTTGGATACGATTTCCCTGTAATAAGCATACGAGGTACTGAGTCGGCCAAAATGAATTAGTTGGTGGTATTTTACCAGTTTAATTAATTGTGGGAGAGTTAATAAGTAAACATTAGCCACTTCTGAGCGTTGCAGTAAAAAATTAAGTTTTTGATTAGGTAATTGAATCAGGAAACTATATAAAAAAGTTCTTGGATATAGTTTTCGACTAGGGTAATCATTGTCAATTTTGCTTATCCCTAGATCTATAATCCTTGCCCCATTAATATCTAACCCTAATTCTTCTTTGGCTTCACGAGCTAAAGCCTGGCGGGGTGTTTCGCCACTATCTATACCGCCTCCGAATGAAATATCAAGTAAATCCGGTGAAAATACTATTTTATGGCTACGTTTTTCGGTAATTATTTTATTATCATAAGTTATTAAAACACCGTGACAGGAACGATGTCTAAGTCCTTTTCTGTCTGTCCAAGCTAGTGGGATGGCATAGCCTAATGGATCATTATTATCATCTACTACGTCTACTATTCCCGAATCTACAATGTCATGTATAAGTCTATCGACTTTAACATGAATTCTCTCTACAGTTTTTAGGATTAAATTATCAACTGCTCCTTTATTGGTGCTTGTCACGTTACTTATCAACATTGCTTCATCGAGATTAATAATATCCCAAATTTCAGCTTTCTCTGGAATGTAGCTTAATCTCGCAGCAGTATCTTTAGCTATATCGTCATTCATAAAAATCACCATATCTGCTGAGTCTAGTAACTCTTGAGTGGTTTGTTGGCACGAAAAGTCTTGCCATGTATTAAGACCAAGCTGATTAGCAATCAAAATTGGTAGTATTTGAATATCAGAAGCGCTAACTTTATTAGCTTCGATTCCACTTGAAGAAATTTCTATATCTGGCAACTTTTTAGATCTTAAGTAAGTTTCAGCTAGACGGCCACGATAGACGTTGCCACGACAGACAAAGTGAATTTTTAATTTTTTCTTCATTCCTACATGATACCAAAAAACCTCCCAATGGAGGTCTTAAAATGGAGGGCCCAGCGGGACTCGAACCCGCGACACCCTGCTTAAAAGGCAGGTGCCCTAACCAACTGAGCTATGGGCCCATGTATAACTTAACTGCTCAGGTTAGATTATATCGTGTCAAGTATAATTGTTTCGTACTTTATCTACAAGTGGTGGATCTCTATAAATTTCAAAATTAACTAATCCTCGTGTTTTGATTTATGCCCATGACCACTGCTCCAAGATTTTCGATGTAGGAACCATAAATAAAAAAGACTAATCAAAGCACTGACACCAACAATCAAAGCTCTAGCTTGGATAACATTCTGCCATAGGCTTTCTTTGCCTAAAGTACGCTGCATGCTCGGTGACAACAACGGTTCAATTAATAGGGCCAATAGTAATCCCGTTCCGATAGCTGGTAGAATATTTAATATCAATCTAGACCCTTTTACGCTGTGAAACATGAATATCATAGTTAATATGGCAGGTAAGAATAGCAATATAATTCTGATTGAGCTGCTGCTAAATTGGGTACCGTGCGATGAAAAGGCGGTTACAACCGTCGCCGCATCACTACCTAAATATTGTACTAACACTTCGCCAACACAGATACTCATAAACAGTATAGCTGCATTTACTCGGGTTAACATTATTAGAACTATTGGGGCGGCAACAATTATGCCAAATAAAACCAATGGTGTCATATTCTCATACTATAGCATGGGCGTTTAGAACTCGAGTTTATTCCCATTTATAAGCCCAGCTTCTTTGGCTTGGCCGCTGTTCAACTCAATTACGTATTTAGCTAGAAAAGGTGGGCAAAATGATTCTGGATAAGTATTGGGTGATACGTCCGGTTGGATATAAAGAATGTTTTTTGTAGCGCTTAGCCAAATTATATCTATTGGGAAATGCATGTCTTTCATCCAAAAACATTGGATCGCTGGTGTATTAAAAATAAACAACATACCCTCATTAGTAGGTAATGAGGCTCGATTCCCTAAGCCAGTTTCCAATTGTTGGGTTGTCTTAGAAACTAAAAGCGAAATATTCTTCCCACCAAGGCCGAGAGAAGTAGTTTTTTGGGGGGTTGTCCTGACACTTAATAGCCCTAATACTAGTATTATCAAAGCTAACGCGATAATAACTAGCCAGCGCCTTTTATGCGCCAATACGGTCTTTACGACGTCTGCCCTTTGCGTTTTGTTCAATATATTCAATGATCTTCCCTGCAACATTATGACCAGTCACCTTCTCAATTGCAAAACCTGGACTGGCATTGACTTCCAGCACTAACGGCCCGCGATTTGAACGAATTATATCAACGCCACATATCGATAAACCCATGGCCCGAGCGGCCTTCTGGGCAATTTTACGTTCTTCGTCGCTTAACCGGGTTGGCTTACCGGTGCCACCTTGATGAATATTGGATCGAAAATCTTCATTTAAGCTTTGTCGCTTCATGCTGGCAACGACTTTACCGCCAACAATAAAAACACGGATGTCAGTCCCGGCGCTTTCTGCGATATACTCCTGGACTAAGAAAGAAACGCCTTCAACGTAAAAAGCCTGCATTACAGCGCGTGCTGCTTTGGCGGTTTCAGCAAGAACAACTCCATTACCATGTGTGCCACGGGCAACTTTAATTATCAGCGGTGCGGCGCCGACTTGTTCGATGACGTTTTGCAGTTCGGCAGTTTCGCGGGCAAAAACCGTTTTAGGAATATCAACTCCGGCTTTCGCCAAAAGCTGGATGCTGCGCAATTTATCGCGTGATCTGACTAGAGCAATTGAACTTGTAGTTGTAAAAACATTCTGCATTTCGAATTGTCGGACAATTGAACCGCCATACATCGTTAAAGATGCCGCGATACGCGGGATGATAACGTCAACATCTTTTACTTCTTCACCTTCATAACGAACCACTGGACTGTTTCTTTCAATGGTCACATAACACTTGCCATAGTCAATAACCCGTACTTCGTGCCCCCGGAGTATAGCCTCTTCTTTTAAGCGTCTGGTTGAATAATTACCTCGTTCTTTAGACAAAATTATAATTCTCATGTCATTTCTCCTGATACTTGGTTTAAGCAACTGCTTAAAAAACGTTACGAATTCCAACTCTATTAAGCGGTAGTAAACTTGAAACTAAACGTTGGACTTCGCTAACTCCCAAACAATACCACGAACCAGTATTTTTGTCTCGCCTAATTTCGTCGATAACGTTTTTACCGTTTTCAGCTACTGTCGGCGCTTTTGAGACATCAACTACAAAACGACTTTGCAGTGTGCGCCGTCCAATTAGAATCGGGAACCGATTAGCTGAACGGTTGGATAGCGTAAATTGTATCTTCATTAACCGGTCTTCTATCTTCACCTTTAGGGGAACTTTGTAGCGAACTTCAGTGTGACCAAAAGAATTTCTGATAGTAAGGACTTTGTAGACTTTGGTTGTAATTTCCTTGCCTGTATAAAAAGATGATTGCTTGTTAAACAGCATAAACTTTAACTCACCGTCAACTTCGCTGATGTTACTTGCCCAGATCGAAGAACTGTAAGCACCAGTATCAATTTTAGCCGGTATATCAACCAGTTGAAAATCTGGCAGAGTAATTAATGTATGACGACCGATGATCCGAATTTTACGTAAATTTAACGCAGCCATAGAATTAACTAATCCTTATCAATTAATGACATTATTTTATATTATAACACTTTTTATTTATTTTCCTAGCATAAACAGGTTAAAAATTATCGTCTATAAGTTAATGATTTTAAGTAAATTGCTACTTGTTTTGCTATAATTATCCCATAAATATCCGCTGTAATGCCTAAAACTCAAGATTATCTATTGTCTATTGTGGTGCCTGTATATAACGAAAGTGCAGGCTTACCTGAATTTCACTCATCTTTAATTAATGTTTTGCAACAATCAGTTAAAGAATTTGAAGTAATATACTGCGATGATGGCAGTATTGACGATACAGCAAAGTTAATTAGTGAGTGGCACCGAAACGATCCGCGAGTTAAATTAATATCTTTCTCGAGGAACTTTGGGAAAGAAAAAGCTCTGTCAGCCGCTATCGCTCAATCTCGTGGACAAGCTATCTTAATGCTAGATAGTGACGGACAGCATCCAGTCGAGTTGATCCCTGAATTTATTAAATCATGGCAAGCTGGTGCTCAAGTCGTTATTGGCTTACGGACCGACAGTAGTGATTTTGGATGGGTTAAACGTCTAACGGCAGGGTTGTTTTATAAAATTTTTAATCGCATAGCCGGACAAAAGTTAATTAGAGGTGCCACTGATTTCCGACTGATCGATAAATCGGTTCAACAAGTTTTCTTAACCCTACCTGAGACCGATAGAATTACTAGAGGGTTAATCGATTGGGTAGGTTTTAAACGTGAGTACATCGAATTCACGGCCAAACAACGGCAAAGCGGAACGCCAAGTTACGGTCTGCCTAAACTAATGGGGCTGGCAGCTAATAGTTTTACGTCGTTGACACCAAAGCCGCTTTATATGTTTGGCTATTTGGGAATATTTATAACCATCGCATCATTTATCCTAGGGATAGTGGTCATCATTGAACAATTATTACTTAACGATCCACTGCACTGGAAATTCACTGGTACGGCCATGCTCGGAATCTTATTATTGTTTTTGGTAGGTATAGTTCTGATGTCGCAAGGGATTTTGTCGCTTTATGTCTCACGCATCCATAACCAAAGCTTGCATCGTCCATTGTACGTTATAGATTTCGCCAAGTCAGCCGGCATCGAGACGAGAAAGCCTAACCATGAGAAATAAATTTCATTCATTATTTGAGCGAATCGGACAACGTTATATTATAATTGGCGTTAGTGTCTATTTATTTGAAGTATTAACTATTGTTGTTGCTCAAAAGCTTGGAGCTAGCGCCGTGATAGCAGTTGGTCTAAGTTTTTGGTTAGGACTAATCTTATCGTTTATACTCCAGAAAATCGTGACGTTCCATGACCGGGAACTGCACCACCGTATATTGATACCGCAAATTTTAGTTTTTTCTATCCTGGTACTTTTCAATTTTGGTTTTACGCTGTTAGTTACCAAATTATTATCGCCGCCGGTACCAGCCGTAATCGCTCGAACAATTGCTCTAGCGATTACCACTATCTGGAATTTTTATATCTATAAACGGCATATTTTCCGGACTATGCGACTGGACAGCAAATTATGGTTTTAAAAACAAAAACGGAACTTAAAAAGATTAGTAAACGTTGGACTCGTAATCCAAGCTATAAGAATTTTATAAAATTTATTAGTTCATCTTATTTTGGCCAAGTCTACATGGCTCTATCGGTGGCTATTATTTTTGGTTCAACGTTATTCTGGTCGTTATTAAGCGCCCACTTACAAGTTGGTAATGCCGACCAATTAATTAATACTGACTTATTAAAAAATTCCACAACTTTTCACGCTGCAACTTTTCCTAGTGCGCAAAGTTTTCTAATTAAATGGCCGGTCTTTTTACTTATAAAACTTTTTGGTACGACAAACTTAGATTTTACTGTTTTTACAGTAATCCTGGTTATGCTTACAGTTATGGCCCTAGTAGCGATCATCTATAAAATAGACCGACGACCATTAATCTTTGGAACTATTTGCTTAGCGTTAGCTTCTGTTCTATTACTAGTACCGGCCCAACCCTATGCCGGCGGCGTCTTACCCGTTAATATGGCAATGTTAGCCACACGCAACATCGAATACATTGTCTATATCCTGAGTCTCATGATAATTATTCGTTCGCCGCGAGTTAAAAGTCGGGGATTTTGGTTGGCGGTAGCCTGTTTAAGTTTGTTAATTGCCAGCGATAAATTATTCTTGGTAGTAAGTATTGGTGGAGCACTCATCGCCCTGGTCGTATATGGTAGTTGCCGAGCCTGGAAGTTGGTTACAACCTCTATCAGCTGGTTAAGTTTAAGTGTGGTTGCATCGGTAATAGCCATCGGCATATTGGCTCTGCTTAACTCCAGTCATATTGTCCATTTATCAAGCCAAGCGAACCTTAGTCCATACGGTATTGCTAGTAAGGTTCCTAACTTTTTTCTAGGAGTTTTCTATACAATTTTTGGACTATTTACTAATTTCGGGGCGAATCCGGCTTCTAACTCTACCGTTGTAAGTAAAATCCCGCATGCATTATTAACTAGACTTGCCGGGTTAAGCGGTCCTGAATACGTAGTAAACGCAATTATTCTGATATTTGGCTTATATATCGTTGTTCGCTTACTCCATAAAAGTTGGGTCAATCGCCAAAGTAAATTTTTAACTGATAAACCATCCCTATTATCAATCATGCTTATTTGGACAACTGCCATAGCTTTTATTAGTTTTATATTGACTGATCATTATTACGCCGTTGATGCCCGTTATTTAACAATCAGCTTGTTTGCGGTCTTTATATCAATAGCAACCTATGCTAGGAGCAAAAAATGGCAACCCCAGTACGTTGTTGGCTTAGGTGTGGTAATTATACTGTCTGTGGTTTTGGGCGTGTTTACGGTACTGCGTAACTATACTGCCGACAATAATGCTCTAGCTAACCAAAATCAGCGTAATGCAATTATTGCTAAAGTATTAGCCATTCACCCAGTCGACGCACTGGTGGGTGATTACTGGCGGGTTGTACCGATTAACCTAGCTGATCACAACAAATTAACCGTTACGCCGCTTGCTAGTTGTACTGAACCGCAACAGATGCTCAGCAGTACAACTTGGCAAACTAATTTAAATAAACATAGCTTCGCTTATTTGTTGACTTTAGAAGGTAATTTAACGAATTATCCGAATTGCACGCTAAAGCAAGTCGTAAACTATTACGGCCGACCTAATGCCAGCGTATTAATAGCCGGTACTTTAAGCCAACCTAAAGAATTACTTATGTACTATGATTATGGAATTCATACCAATAAACCAAAAAATCCTCAACCGCCCCAGGGTCCGGCTACCGTATTACCTATAAACCTAAGCCAACTACCCGATACTTCCTGCAGCACTCTCACGGTTATGAATATCGTCGCCCATGAGGACGATGATTTATTATTCATGAACCCGGATCTGACACATGAGATTCAGGCCGGTTATTGTATCCGGACAATTTACCTAACGGCCGGCGATGATGGACGGGGAGAATATTATTGGTTAAGCCGTGAGGAAGGCTCCGAAGCGGCTTATGATAATATGCTCGGTAAAAGTCCAAGCACGATCTGGGTCCAAAGAATTGTCGAGTTATCAAGTCATGAGTATATTGCAGTTTCCAACCCGAAAGGTAATACCAATATTTCATTAATTTTTATGCATCTTCCGGATGGTAACTTATCGGGCCAGGGATTTAACTCCTCGGGATACGAAAGTTTAGCTAAATTGTATTCGGGTAAAATCAACGTTATAAATTCCGTTGACCACCAATCATACTACAGTTCGGCGCAATTAACGGCCGCTTTAAGCGCTTTGATGGATGCCTATCAGACAACAGAAATTAATACTCAATCCGATTTTATAAGTACCCAGTACCCCGATCACAGTGATCATATGACGGTCAGTTTATTTGTCAAACAAGCTTATAAGCAATACGAGACCCAACAATATGCCAATCAAGTTGTTATTCCAATAAACTTCTATATCGGTTATCCGATTCGGCAGATGCCATCTAATGTTTCAGGGAAAGACCTTCAAGAAAAAACCGCAACTTTCTTTGCCTATGACAAATATGATTTTGGTAATTGCCAATCAATGCAGCAATGTGTGAACAATAATAGTACCTATGTATTTTATTTAACAAGACAATACAAAAATAGCTATTAATTGGCGATTTGCTAACGCCAAAAGCCAGACTTCTCGTTATTATCGCGAAATGCTTCAAGTACTTCTTTCTGGTATTTAGTCAGCTTGGTTGGTGTATCTACTATCACAGTAACAATATGCGCGCCGCGTGAATTGCTGCGTAAGTGTGGCACACCATGGTTAGACAGTTTAAAGTCGGAATGCGATTGGGTGCCCGCTGGGATTTTCATGCGGACCGGTCCATCGACAGTTTCAACTGTCGTCTCAGAACCAAGTGTTGCGTCAACCATATCAATATGCTCTTCGCTTAGTATTAAGTCACCTTCCCTGGTGAATTTTTTGTGCGGTTTAACCCTAATATTTACGAATAGATCTCCTTTAGTGCCATTAGCTATCGCTTCGCCATGTTCGCGCAGACGAATTGTGGCGCCATCATCAATCCCGGCTGGGATTTTCAAGACGATTTTTTGAGCAGTTTTTTGCGTTCCCTTGCCGTGACATTGACTACATATTTTTTCAGGTACCTTACCATTGCCATGGCAAGTTGGACATACGGTTGCCTGTTGGATATTACCAAAAATCGTGCGCGTGACATTGACTACTTGCCCACTGCCTTGGCAGGTCTCGCAAGTCTTAAGTTCATAGCCCGGTTCTGTCATGGTGCCCTTGCAGTGTGGGCAACTGTCCTCAAGGTTTAAATGCAAATCGACTTCGGTGCCAAAAACTGCTTGCTCAAAGCTAATCTCCACCCGAGTTTCGACGTCATGCCCAACCGCCCGTTGGCTTCGGGCCCGGTGTTG
>Ga0187851_10002379_pt1 | contig 16726 bp, 9 predicted proteins | sample June2016WEW_6_10_FD_132997 | JGI IMG/M metagenome (GOLD analysis project Ga0187851, IMG submission 132997) | Peatland microbial communities from SPRUCE experiment site at the Marcell Experimental Forest, Minnesota, USA - June2016WEW_6_10 | ecosystem: Environmental > Terrestrial > Soil > Wetlands...
CGTGCCAGCAACCGAATCACGGCCGGAGTTGACGGTTCGGGCGCTGCTGTTGGGCGCGGTCTTCGGCGTGCTCTTTGGCGCTGTGACGGTGTACGTCGGGCTGCGTGCCGGGTTGACGGTCGCCGCCAGCATCCCGATCTCCGTGCTCTCGATCTCCATCCTGCGCGCCTTCGGACGCGCCAGCATTCTGGAAAACAATATCGTGCAGACGACGGGCAACGCGGGCCAGTCCATCGCCTCAGGTGTCATCTTCACTCTGCCCGCGCTTGTTTTCCTCGGGTTCGATCTTGAGGCGAGCCGGATCTTTGCGCTCGCGCTCTTCGGGGGATGGCTCGGCGTGCTGTTCATGATTCCGCTGCGCCGCCAGCTCATCGTAGAGGAGCACGGCGCGCTGATCTATCCCGAAGGCACAGCCTGCGCCGACGTGTTGATTGCTGGTGAGCGCGGTGGCAGCTTCGCCTCCCGCGTCTTTCTCGGTCTCGGACTCGGCGGTGTCTATACCCTCTTCCAGAACGACGGTCTCTTCGGCCTGTGGCCCGACACGCCAAAGTATGACCCCGACCTCGGTCCGCAGCATCTGCTCAAGGGCGCATCGATCCGCGCCGACTGTACGGCGGAGTATCTCGGCGTGGGCTACATCATTGGCGCGCGCGTGGCGGCGATCATGCTGGCCGGCGGCATCTTTTCGTGGCTGGTGCTGATGCCCGCGATCTATTTCTTCGGCTCGCACCTCTCTGGCCCGCTTTATCCCGGCACCGTCCCTGTCAGTCAAATGTCTCCCTCCGATCTCTGGCGAACCTACGTCCGACCGATGGGCGCGGGCGCAGTCGCGGCGGCAGGACTCATCACGCTGGTCCGCACCCTGCCGACAATTGTCAGTGCGCTCACTCAAGGCCTCAGGAAGGGCGGGGCAAAGCTGGCTGCGGCGCGGCCTGCGCGCACCGAGCACGATCTGCCTCCCATCGTGGTCTTCGGCGGCAGCGGCCTGCTGATCGTGCTGATGTTCCTCTTCCTCCAGTTCAAGCCGATCCCCGGCGCGTACGTCGGGCCGCTGGCGAACGCTGCGGCTGCGCTGCTGATCGTTATCTTCGGCTTTCTCTTCGTCACGGTCTCGGCGCGAATCGTCGGCATTGTCGGCTCGTCCGCGTCTCCCGTCTCGGGAATGACGATTGCGACCTTGATGGCGACTAGCGCGATCTTTCTGGTGAAGGGTTGGACCGCGCCGGCGTTTGGCGCGCTGGCCATCACCATCGGCGGAGTAGTGTGCATCGCGGCCTCCAATGCGGGCGATACCAGTCAGGATCTGAAGACCGGCTACCTGATCGGCGCGACGCCGTGGAAGCAGCAACTGGCGCTGATGATCGGCGTCATCGTCTGCATCTTCTCCATCGGAGCTACGTTGAACGCGATGAACCGCGGTCTGGAGCAGTTCCAGCGGATGCCGAAGCCGGTTGCCCTCTCGCTGGTGCAACTTCCCGACGGGGTGCAGAACAAGGGCTATTTCACTCGCGACAGTGTCTCGCTCATCTCGCATAACGCGGACAACCACACCAAGGAACAGCTTGGCGGAACACGGCAGTACATACTGCTAAACGCCATTGGCTCGAATACGCTGGACGACGGCAAGTATCTCTACAACCCCGCCACCGGGCTGATCGAAGTGCAGTGGATCCAGGGCATCGGGAGTGAGCGGGCCGCCGCGCCGCAGGGACGCCTGATGGCCACCGTCATCAACGGCATTCTGTCGCGCAAACTGCCGTGGACGCTGGTGCTGCTGGGCGTGGCGCTGGTGATCGTCGTCGAACTGCTGGGCGTTCGTTCGCTGACGTTTGCGGTCGGCGCTTATCTCTCCATCGCTACGACGCTGGCGATCTTTGTCGGCGGCGTGATGCGCTGGATGGTCGACCGGGCGATGATCCAGCATCGCGCGCGAGCACGCGTAGAAGCCAATCCCGACGTCATCGATCCCGAAACCGGCCTGCCCATTCCCGGCAGCGTAACTCCCGACCTCGACAGCGAGAGCGAGATTTCGCCGGGCAGCCTCTACGCGTCGGGACTGATCGCGGCGGGCGGAATCGTCGGGCTGCTGGGCGTCTGCGCGCGGCTTCTGGAGGGACTCTCCGAACAGCACGGCGGTCATTGGCAGCTCTTCCGCTTCAGCGATGCCAACCCGATGCACCACGACTGGGTGAGCGTGGTCATGTTTGCCCTGCTCGCGTTCAGCCTGTACTACTTCGCGCGCAAGCCGCTCGGGGAGAAGCAGGGGTGAGTGCGGTTCTGGTCCGGCGCGGGCTGCGGCGGCTGGGGAGCCTCCCGGAGACAGACGGATATTGTCGCAACGGTCAATTCCGCTCAGACCTCAGGAAGCCACGGGACTACAAACGGGATAGCCCTCAGAGCACTATCCATAACAACGTGCAAGAGGCGGAGGAAATTGTATGCCGCAGTTTGGATCGCCCTTTTCAGAGTTGGCGAACAGCAGGAAGCTCACGGACCAGGAACTCGTCCGAGCGATTCGGTTCATGGTCGCCGCGGAGTATGAAGCGACCCAGATGTATGTGCAGCTTGCCGAGTCAACCGGCAACAAACTCGCCGTGGCCGTGCTCAAGGACATAGCGGACGAGGAAATCGTACACGCAGGAGAGTTTCTGAAGCTGTTGTACGAGCTTGCTCCCAATGAAAAGGCGCTCTACGCCAAGGGGGCAAAAGAAGTGGGAGAGATGGCGAAGTCACGGCATAAGAAGAAAAAGTAGGGAGCGCAGGAAGCCAAGCTGCCGGTGGCGCAGCCACTATAGCATTTTGGGTGCCCCATTCATCGCGGTTGGATCGCGATGGGTGGGGTCTGCTTAGCCAATCTCGGTGAGTTTTTCGGTCTCGCGGGACATGGTTACGGTGCGTTCGAGCTTGTCCCAGGCGAAGGGCTTGCCGTCGATGGCGCGCTTGAGCGTCTTGAAGAGCACGATGGAGAAGACCTGGCGGTAGGTGAACCGCTGGATCCATATGTGCCAGAGCAGCCATGCGTCGCCCTTGCACGCCGGGTGCTTGCGTTCCAGCGAGAAGGCCAGCGCGGAGGTGACGAAGTCGATGACGAGGAAGCCGAGGAAGAAGGCCAACAGCTTCTCGAAGCTGGCCGCCGAGGCCGCCTCGGGATGAAAGTGTTTGTTGTAGAAATAATTGCCAACCCCGGCGAAGAACATCAGGTCGATAAACGGCGAGAAGAGTGGAAGCAGGATCTGGAAGATGAGCGTGTTGGGCAGGGCGAAGAAGCCCATGGCGCGGCGTTTGCGGATGGCCCCGCGATGCTTGAAGATGGCCTGCAGGATGCCGAAGGACCAGCGGAAGCGCTGGCGCATGAGGCCATTCATGTTGATGGGGGCCTCGGTGAAGGCCAGGGCGCAGTCCTCATAGATGACCTCGTAGCCCTGTTCGAGGAGGTTCATGGTGAGGTCGGCGTCTTCGGCGACGGTGTTGGTGTGGTATCCGCCGCCGTCCTTGACGGCTGAGGTACGCCACGCGCCGATGGCTCCGGGCACCACCATCACCACGTCGAAGAGGTCCAGCGCGCGTCGCTCGAAGTTCTGGCTGGTGATGTACTCGAGCGCCTGCCAGCGCGTCCACAGGTTGACCCGGTTGCCCACCTTGGCGTTGCCCGCGACGGCTCCGATCTTCGGATTGGCGAAGTGGCAGACCAGGTTGGCGATGGCGTCGTGGGCGATGACACCGTCGGCGTCGATGCCGACGTATATCTCCTCGTTGGTCTGATTCAGGGCGAAGTTGAGGGCGTCGGCCTTTCCACCGTTGGGCTTGGTGAGCACGGCGAGGCGGCCTGAGTCGATCTCGGCCGGATAGGCGTCGATGGCGGTCTGATATGTCTTGTCCTTCGAGCCATCGTCGATGACGATGACGCGAATGTTCTTGTAGTTCGACATCATCACGGAGCGGATGGTGCGCACGATCACTTTTTCTTCGTTGAATGCGGGAATGAGCACGGCGACGCGCGGCGCGTACTCCGGGCCGGCGAAGTTTTTGCGCTTGCGGAAGCGGTCGATGACGGCAAAGACGCCGATGATGATCAGCCGCGCGCTCATCAGGATGTCGCCGACGAAGAAGACCGCGACGACGAAGTGGTTGAAGAAGGCCCAGACGAAGAAGGCGATCAAATCCACACGGGCCTGCCAGAGCTGATGAGCGTTGAGCGGCGGCATGACCTCGGCGCGGGTCTTGCCCATTAACTGCGAGACGGGAACGATGGTGTATCCGTGGTCACGCAGCGCCTGGATGAGTACGGGAAGCGCGGCGATAGTTGCCGAGCGGTCGCCTCCGCCGTCGTGCAGCAGGATGATGGAACCCTGCATCCAGGGGCGGGTCTGCATGTCGTGCATCTGCTGGAAGACGCTGTCGGTGATCTCCTGCGGAGTCTTGCGTGGATGCTCATCCCAGTCGTTGGTGTCGATCTTGTCACCGACAATCACATAGCCCAGATTCTGAATGCGGTCCGCGGGCGCTGCCTGGTCGTTGGTGTCGGGCTCCTGGTCGATGGAGTAGGGAGGCCGGAAGTAGAGCGGCTGCACGCCCAGCTCCGCTGCAAACAGACGTTCCGTCAGGTTCAGCTCCAGGTCCGCGCTGGAGATCGAGATTTCGCTGATGTCGGGATGGGTGAAGGTGTGATTGCCGATCTCGTGTCCTTCGTTGTATATCCGCCGCATCACCCCGACGTTGTTCTGCGCCTCCTCGCCGATCAAGAAGAACGTCCCCACTACGTGGTACTTCTTCAGGATGTTGAGGATGAGCGGAGTCCACTTCGGGTCCGGCCCGTCGTCGAAGCTCAGGGCTACTTCCTTCGGGTGATAACCGGTCTGTTGCACGGTGTAGGAGAGCGGGTAGGAGGTCATCGTCTCTGCGGTGACGGAGCGGAAGGGCAGCGGCACCGAATCGTCGTCGTCCATGGTCAGCACGCGCGTGCCGGACTGCATCTTGCGCGTGATTTGCAGAATGTCGCCTTGCCCCTCAGTGTCGACGTCGAAGCCGGGGTCCACATGCGCCAGGTCGATGACGGGATTGGCACGGATCGGCTTGTCCCATATCTTCCACAGCGAGTTGTCCTCGGAGCCCAGCCGCCACAGCGCGAATGTCTCGATGCCCAGCGCCCGCGCCGCGCGCATCTGGTTCAGCACCGTCACTGCGTCAAGGAACCATATCTGATGACGGACGTGCTGGTCGTCATCATCGTAGGCGAAGTGTACGTTGAGCGAGTCGGGATCGAGCTCAATCTGCGCTTCGGCATCGTCGGCGGCCTGCCATGCGTCCTGGGTGGACATCTCCTCTGGCACCCCAAGCACCTTCGGCACGAAATTCTTCGGCACTCTGCCAGAATGCTTCGGATCCACGGGCGGCAGCGACATGGTCCAGTCGTATCCATAGCTGCCCAGGGAGCAGATCACCTTTTGCTTGGGCACAACCTTCAGCACGGTCTTCAGGTTGTCGAGGAACCAGTCCTCGGCGGCGATCGGTCCCGGACCGCTGCCCTCCTGGTGCTGGTCGTAGTTCATCAGCAACAGGCCATCGGAGTGGTCCGCCATGTACTTCAGATCAAGGCTGTCGTCGCCCACCGGCGTGTTGACATACAGTTTCAGGTTGCGCTGCTGAAAGTTCTGATAGAGCGTGGTGAGCAGTGCCATGTATCCCGGCTGTGCCTCGTCGGGTATCTCCTCGAAGTCCAGCGAGATTCCACGATAGCTGGGGCTCGCGGCGAGGAACTGGTCGACCTGCTGGACAAAGTGGGCACGGGATGCGGCGTTGGAAAGAAAGTCACCGATGGAGGGCTGAAATATACCCTTGACCGGATCGTAGTTGTTGACCAGAGGAAAAACCTCCGTGTCCTCGTTCGCCGCCGCAATGGTGCGTGCAACCCTGCGCTCGTGATCCACGGGAAGCACGCCGGTCGCGTCCACCACGGCGAAGGAGCGATTGTCCATGCTGTAGGAGGTGATCGTGCCGTCCGGCGTGATCACATGGAGCCACTCCGGGAAGAGCAGATCGATCTGGTGGATGTGCTGCTTCAGCGAGGAGTAGCTGGCCGGATCGTCCTCCACGTAGTACGCCGCGCGCAGGCCTTCGCCCGAGTTCAGGATCACCTCGGAGGGCTTCAGGTCGGTCCTGCGATGCAGGGAGCGATTCAGCTTCTGGCCCGGTTTGACGGGCTCGACCTTCAGGGCGCTGATGTTCCGCTTGGGCGTCGCCAGCAGCAGCTCAGGCAGCGGCGTCATCTGCAGCAGGCCGATCACAAACAAAACACCGACGACGACGCCGAGCAGCGCGAGGCTATCGATAATTCGCCGCAACCGCTTCCAGCGCTTGCGTTGAGGATCGAGAAAGACTTGCTGGTTCATATCTCCCTAAGTGCCGTCTTCTGATTGCTTCTGATGGACTGCACGCGCTCGACAAGTCTACAGGCTGCGGCCCGCATTCTCCGGCGCGGGTTTGACCATCCGCAAAGCCGCCCCTGCGCAATCGTATGCAGCCCTCTGAACATAGTCAACGCACCTGCGGGAACGCGTTCCAGGTTACGCAGTAAGATGCTAGTTGATGAACAGAGAGCAACTCCGGTTCTGGCTTTGGGCGGGCGCGGCACTGCTGGCCGGTCTGCTTCTGCGTCTATGGTTCGTCGCCCACATGCCGATCGTCGCCGGTGACAGCCTTTACTACGGCAATATCGCGAAGACCTGGCTACAGCACGGAATCTACGGTGTCACCGAAGGGGGCCCAAGCCCCGGCTCCATTGTGGTGCGTCCCACACTGAGCCGCCTTCCCGGCTACCCGCTCTTTCTCGCAGCCTGCTTCCGGCTCTTCGGCATGGAAGACTATCGCGCCGCGCTGAATGTTCAGGTTGCGGTCGATCTGGTCACCTGCTGGCTGGCTAGTTTGCTGGCCGGACGTCTCTTTGGCCGCCGCGCACGGCTTTCGGTCCTGTGGCTCGCGGTTCTCTGCCCGTTCACCGCGAATTACGTTGCTACGGCCCTTGCCGAGACGTTGGTGTTTGCCACGATTGCGCTGGCTTTTTACGCCTTTGCGCGCTGGCAGGAGGCCGGCCTGGGCACCAACCGCTGGCTGTGGACCATTGCTGCCGCGCTGGCCTACTCCATTCTGCTGCGGCCGGAACAGGGACTGCTGGCCGCGGCGGTCCTGCCGGCGATGCTCTGGAGATCGCTGGCAACCCGCAAATTGCGCCTCCACCCGCTCCGTGCAGGTCTGCCGGTCGTGGCCGCCGCGCTCTGCGTCGCTCTGCCGCTACTCTGCTGGACGGGCCGCAATGAACACATCTTCCACGTCTTTCAACCGCTCTCACCGCGCAACGCCAACGATCCGGGCGAGGTGGTGCTGCATGGCTATGGCCGCTGGTACAGCAGTTGGGCCATCGATTTCGCAGCCGTCGACGAGGTCTGCTGGCCCATGGACGGCGGATCTATCGATATTGCCAACCTGCCGCCGCGCGTCTTCAGCGCCACATCGCAATCAACCTCGGCAGAGGTCCGCAGCCGCACCACAGCCCTGTTTGCCGAGTACAACAACACCCTCACACTCACACCGGACCTCGATGCACGATTCAATGCGCTCGCCGACGAGCGCATCCACGACCACCCGGTGCTCTACTACGTCGGCCTGCCCATCGCACGCGTCTTCGACATGGCCCTGCGCCCGCGCACCGAGTTGCTGCAGCTCTCCGACGATGAATGGTGGAAGTGGAGGGAGCACCGCGCACAGTCTGCCTTCGCCGCCAGCTACGCCGCGCTCAACCTCGCTTACTATGTGCTCGCCTTCGCCGGATTGTACGTCTGGTGGCGCCGCGCCTGGCTCTCGTCGATTCCGTCCGCGCCCAATGCACCCGGCCCCGGACAGTGCGCCTTCCGCGAGCTCGCCTTTGCCATGGCCGCCAGCGTGCTGTTGCGCGCTGCCATGCTGCTCTTCATCAACAACTCAGAGCCCCGTTACACGCTGGAGGTCTTTCCCGTCTTCATGGTCTGGATTGGCGCGCTCTTCGCCGCCCCGCAGTTGGCTGTCCCGCCCGAAGCTGAGCGCGAACTCTAGCTGCACTTCTTGCCCTTGCACTTGATCGCAAACGAATTCTGGTCGATCCGCTGGTTCAGCTGGATGTTGCTGTAGATCGCAGTCTGCGTGTCGCCCGATGGAGTAAAGAACTCCTGCTTCAGCGAGAGATCGCGCGCCGCGTCCACCCAGATCGTGATGTGGGTGAAGTTGCTGCGCACGCTGGCATCTTTCGACACCAGGTCGAGCTTCTCGACCTCGACTGGCTTGCCGCCGTCGCTTATCTTCTCAGTGCCCTGGTCGGTGATCGTCCAGGCCTTGGCGAGGTCGCTGCCGCTGCCGCCGAAGCCCAGCGTAAGAAACGTCTCAAACCGCGCCTGGTTCGCGCCTGTGCTTGAGTATTGGTCGATGTGGTTGGTGCCAGCCGAATACAGCCGCACCAGTCCGTTCTTGTACTCCAGCGTCTGCTCATTGGGAGGAGCGAACTTCGCCCCAACCTGCGTGGAGCCGCCGTTGCGCAGGAAGTAGATCGTGCCCGACTCGGTTGTTGTGTCGTTCACGATCTTCTCGAACTGCTGCTTCTGGATTGAAGCCTCGGCGGAGTGGAAGGTCTTGCTGCCCGCGTCCATCTGGGCCAGAACGGTCTTCAGGCGGTCCGGTTTGGCTTGCGCCGCCGTGGCGCGCCCCACGCCGTAACCTGCGGCAAGAAGAAGCGCGCAGGCAGCAACTCCCGCGAGAACCCGAGGCCGCATCATCGCACCACCCACGCGTTGTACGCGACGACCTTGCCGTGCGCGTCGAGTACCGGCTCATAATGATCGAGCGTCACCTCGCCGGAGATCGGTTCGACGACCCGCAGGATCGCTGCCTGCCGCTCGTCGTCGGTCTGGCTGGCTGTCGGCCCGCCCGCCTGGTCGCTGCGAATCTGGAAGACGAAGATGCTGTTTGTGCCTTCGTGCCCCGCCTCCTTCACCAGCACCTCGCTGCCATGCAGCGCTACGGTTTCCACCGGCCGGTCCTTGAAGTTGATGACATGCGGCGAGACGAAGAGAAAGACGATGATCAGCGTCACCATGATGTCAAAGTGAACGCTGCCGCGCTCGTAGGTCCAGAAAAAATAGTCGTGTAGAAGTTTGCCCATGAATTTGCTCCTGCCTAGCTCCTGCCCGTGTGCTTCCGCGGCGCGATCGCTGTCTCCCACTCCGCGCGCGGTTTGCTTGGATCGTTCATATATGGCAGCAGCGCCTCGGGAATGCGCACCGTGCCATCGGCCTGCTGATAGTTCTCCAGCACAGCCAGGTATGTGCGCCCGACGGCCAGCCCGCTGCCATTCAATGTATGCACAAACTCGGATTTTTTGCTCTTGCCCTGCGCGCTGCCGGAGGGCCGGAAGCGGATGTTCGCCCGCCGCGCTTGAAACGCCTCAAAGTTCGAACAAGATGAAATCTCGCGATAGAGGTTTTGCCCCGGCAGCCAGACCTCAAGATCGTATGTCTTTGCCGAGGCAAAGCCCATGTCTCCGGTCGAGAGCAGCATTCGCCGATAGGGCAGGCCAAGCCGCTCCAGCACCTCCTCGGCATCGCGCGTCAGCCGCTCGTGCTCGGCGTTCGAGTCCTCAGGCCGGCAGAACTTGACCAGCTCCACCTTCTGGAACTGGTGTTGGCGGATCATTCCGCGCACGTCCTTGCCGTAGCTTCCCGCTTCGGAGCGGAAGCACGGCGTGTAGGCGCAGAAGCTGGTCGTCAACTGCGACTCGTCGAGCGTCTCGTCGCGGAAGAGGTTGGTGACCGGAACCTCGGCTGTGGGAATCAGCCAGTGGTCGCCGTCCTGAAACTTGCCCGGCTCAAACGCTCCCTTGTCGTCACAGTGGAAGAGATCCTCGGCGAACTTCGGCAACTGCCCGGTGCCGAAGAGCGACTTCGAGTTGACCATGTATGGCGGCAGGACCTCGGTGTAGCCGTGCTCGCGTGTGTGCAGGTCCAGCATGAAGTTGGCCAGCGCGCGCTCCAGCCGCGCACCCTGTCCAAAGTGAACGACGAAGCGCGAACCTGAGATCTTAGCGGCGCGCTCGAAGTCGAGAATGCCCAGCCGCTCGCCGATCTCCCAATGCGGCTGCGCGGGGAAGGCTGGTGCGGCGGGCGTGTAGGCGGTGTCAGGTGAGCCGTCGGCAGTGAGCTTTTCGCCATCGTCCCAAACCTTTTCGATGCGGTTGGAGCGCTCGTCGGGGCCGATGGGGACAGAGTCCTGAGGAAGGTTGGGAAGGGACTGAAGCAAAGTGCGGTGCTTCGCATCAGCATCTTCGGCTAGGGCCTCAAGTTGCTCCACCTTAGCTTTGAGCACGTTCAGTTGCGCGGTGAGCTGTTCGGTGTCGTTGCCTTCGCGCTTGAGGCGTCCAAATGTCTCGGACAGATTCTTGCGATTTGCCGCCAGGCTTTCAGCTTCGGTGATCGCCAAGCGGCGGTGTGTGTCCAATTGGGAAAAGTTTCCCAGCACTGAGGCGGGGTCGGCTCCACGCGCACGGAGCTTCTCTTCCACAACCGGCAGATTCGCCCGTACATAGGCAAGATCAAGCATCCTTATAATTCTACCCGCCCGCGACGTTGCAGGCACGGGGTGCCGGTTATTCTACTGTAGCCATCAACCTGCCTTTCACACTTAAGCGGTACCATGCGGCCATGCGCAAACTTGTCGTTGCAGCCCTCTTCCTGCTCCTAATTGTCCCCGCCGCGCCGCACGCCCACGCCCAGGCCTACAACGCGCGGCCCAGGCTGGTGGTGCTCCTGGTGATCGACCAGTTCCGCGGCGATTACCTCGACCGCTATCGCGACTCCTTCACCACGGCCAACGGCTTCAATCTCTTTCTGAAGAAGGGCGCGTACTTCAACGGCTGTTACTTCGACTACGCCAACACCAAGACCGCTCCCGGCCATGCCACCATCGGAACCGGCGCGTACACAGACGGCCACGGCATCGGATCGAACGATTGGTGGGACCTGGGCCGCAACACCGACCGCGTCATCAGCTCAGTGGAGGACGAGCGCTACCGCATCGTCGCGAATTTTGACGACCTGCCCGTCCTGCCGGGCACGGTTATCCTGCCGACTGCGGCGCGCATCGGGGCCTCGCCGCTGAATCTGCGCGCAACCACCATCGGCGACGAAGTGCGGCTGGCGACCGGCGGCCAGGCCAGGCTCTACGGCATCTCGCTGAAGGACCGCGCCGCAATCCTGCCCTCCGGGCAGACGGCCAACGCCGCCTACTGGATCGACCAGGCGACGGGGCGCTGGATCACCTCTACGTACTACATGGCCCAGCTTCCCGAGTGGGTCACCGCCTTCAACAAAGGCCCGCGCGTGGCTCAGGCGGTGAAGGAGGCAGGGCTGGACGATACAACGCAGTTCTATGCCCTGGTGGGGCGAACGCCGGCGGCCAACAGCTACGAGCTGGACTTTGCGCGCTCGCTGATCGAGAACGAACGGCTTGGCCAGGGTACGGTCACCGACGTGCTTACCATCTCGCTCTCCGCCAACGACATCCTCGGCCACCAGATGGGGCCGGACTCCGACGACCAGAGGCAGATGGTGCTTGGCCTCGACCGCGACATCGACAGCTTCTTCACCTGGCTCGACCAGAAGATCGGACTGGCCAACGTCACGGTCGCCTTCACCGCCGACCATGGCATCGCGCCCATCCCCAGCGTGTCGGCGAAACTGGGCGTTGCGTCGGCGCGGATCGACCTCGACGACTTCGCAAACAGCATCGAGACGACGCTGAACAGACGCTTTACCGCTCCATTCGGCAAGAAGCGCTTCCTGCTTCCCACGCAGGAGCTGCCTTACATCGAACTCGATCCGCGTGCCTTTGGCAATATGACTGAGAAGGATGCCGAGCAGGCTGTGGTCGATGCCATTCCTGCCGCGATCCGCTCACTTGGGCCTCCGGCCACGCCGCCCAACAACAATTCGATTGTGGAGGGGAATCGCAAGTACTCCGAGAGCCGCGTCGACGCCAGTCCCGCACTCGCGTTCGTGCGCAGCCGCGTCGATCTGGCGGACGGCAAGATTCCCGCCACCGAGTTCGGTCGCCTCATCGCCCACAGCTACACGGCCAACGGCGGCTGGTACGTCATGGTCTTCCCCACGGCCTACCAGATGGAGTACAGCAGCGGCAGCCAGACCACCCACTTCTCGCCCTGGAGCTACGACCGTCACGTCCCGCTGGGCTTCTATGGTGCGGCGTTCGAGCCGGGTTATTATCGTGAGCAGGTTGCGCCAGTGGACATTGCGGCCACGCTCGCCTCGCTGCTCGGCGTCAACCAACCCTCGGCCAGCGTTGGCCATGTGCTGACCTTCGCGCTGCGGCCAACCATTGTTGCGCCAGCCCGGTAGTTCCAAGGATGACGCGGGCCTGGCAGACGGGAAGTGCGTTCGAACGCCGTTCGCCGTTACACTGGGAGGGATGCGAACGGCGGTGACAAGCTGAGCAAAGCAGATATGCGCGTGACAATCGCCGGGGTGGAGTTGCGCTCGCCCGTGATTGCGGCCAGCGGAACCTTCGGTTACGGCCTGGAGTTCGAGGAGATCGTCTCGCTGGACCGCATCGGCGCCTTCGTCACCAAGGGCCTCTCACGCGAACCGATGGCCGGCAACCCCAGCCCGCGGATCATCGAAAGCCCCGCCGGAATGATGAACGCCGTCGGCCTGCAGAACATCGGCGTACACGCCTTCGTCGAACAGAAGCTGCCCAGGCTGCGCAAGGTCCCCGGAGTGGTTGTCATCGCCAACGTCTTCGGCTATACCATCGAAGACTGCGTCGAGGTGATCCACGTCCTCAACGACGCGCCCGGCATCGCGATCTACGAGCTGAACGCAAGCTGTCCGAACACCAGCCACGGAGGCATGGTCTTCGGCACAGACCCGGACTCGCTCTATCAACTGGCCACGCGCTGCCGCCACGCCGCCGAGCGTCCGCTGATGGTGAAGCTCTCGCCCAACGTCACCAGCATCGGCCTGATGGCGAAGGTATGCGAAGACGCAGGCGCGCAGGCCATCTCGCTGGTCAACACCTTTCTGGCCCTGGCCATCGACGTGGAGACGCGCAAGCCGCGCATCGCCAACGTGACTGGCGGATTGTCGGGCCCGGCCATCCGGCCCATCGCGGTGCGCATGGTGCATGAAGCATCGCAGGCGGTCGGGATTCCCGTGGTCGGCATGGGCGGAATCGTGCGCGCCGAGGACGCGGTCGAGTTCATGCTTGCGGGCGCTACCGCGGTCGAGGTCGGCACGGCCAGCTTCGCCGATCCCCGCGCCGTGGAGAACATTGCCAATGGCCTGCGCCGCTGGTGCGCCAGCCACAACGTCGTCCGCGTCCGCGACCTCACCGGCGCAATGGTTCGGTAAGTTCGCCCTTTCCTCATGGTTCGGTTCCTCCCATTGCCGAGCTTTCCTCAGGCGGGTCAGCCGCGGCAGCATAAAATGGTGGCGTGACCACTGAATCCGTTCCCTCAGCCAGCCCTGAAACCTTGAGTGGCCTACGCCGCGTCCGTCGCGCCCTTCTCTCCGTCACCGACAAGACCGGCCTGGTCGAGTTCGCCCGTGCATTGGTGTCGCATGGCATCGAGCTGGTCTCGACCGGCGGCACCGCGCGCGCCCTGCGCGAGGCGGGGCTGACGGTGCGCGACATCAGCGACCTGACCGGATTTCCGGAGATGCTCGACGGCCGCGTGAAAACGCTGCATCCCAAGGTTCACGGCGGCATTCTGCACATCCGCGGGAACAAGGAGCATGTGGCCGCAGTGAGGGAGCACGGGATCGAGCCGATCGACATGGTGGTGGTGAACCTGTACGCATTTGAGAAGACGGCGAGCAAACCAGGTGCGGCGTTCAGCGACATTATCGAGAACATCGACATCGGCGGGCCGTCGATGGTCCGTTCGGCAGCCAAGAACTTCGAGGACGTGGCGATTGTCACCTCTGTGGCGGACTACGCGCTCATCGCCGATGAGCTTGCCGCAAACGCCGGCTCGCTCGGCCGTGCGACGCGCTGGCGGTTGGCGCGCGCGGCCTTCGCCGTGACGGCTGCCTACGACGCGGGGATTGCAACCACGCTGGAGAGCATTGCGGCGCCCGCCACGCACGGCGAGCCGGCGGTCTTCGACGCGGAGGCGATGCCGCAGGCCGTCCGCGTGATCGATCCGCTGAAGACGGTGCTGCGCTACGGCGAGAACCCGCACCAGAAGGCCGCGCTCTACATCGATGGAAGCGGTCGCGGAGTGGCGGCGGCGAAGCAGTTGCAGGGCAAGGAGCTGAGCTACAACAACATCGTCGATCTCGATGCCTGCTGGAACCTGGTCGGCGAGTTCGACGCCGCCGAGGACGCCGCCGTCGCCATCATCAAGCACACCAACCCCTGCGGCGCGGCCACCGGTGCGACCGTTATCGAGGCCTACCGGCGCGCGCTGGAGGCCGATCCCGTTTCGGCCTTCGGCAGCGTCATCGGCATCAACCGCGAGGTGGACGCGGAGGCCGCGGAAGAGATCGCCAAGTTGTTCGTCGAGGCGATCATTGCGCCGTCGTTCACGCCCGAGGCGATTGCACGCTTCGCCGCGAAGAAGAACCTGCGGCTATTGGAGATCGCGGCGAGCGACTGCGACGCGGGAAAGCCGGAGCGGGCGTTGAAGCAGGTTTCGGGCGGATTTTTGATGCAGGACGCCGACCGCGTCCACGTCCGTGAGGCCGATCTGCGCGTCGCTACCAAGCGCACGCCCACGCCCGAGGAGATGCGCGCGCTGCTGTTTGCGTGGAGCATCTGCAAGCACGTCAAGTCAAACGCCATCGTCTACGCGCGCTTCAATCAGGGTCACGGCCAGACCGTCGGCATCGGCGCGGGACAGATGAGCCGGGTCGACGCGGCGCGATTCGGCGCGATGAAGGCGATCCTGCCGCTGGCAGGAACCGTCGCCGCATCCGACGCTTTCTTCCCCTTTGCGGACGGCTTGGAGACCGTGGTCGCGGCGGGAGCGACTGCCGTCATTCAGCCCGGTGGGTCGGTGCGCGACGCCGAGGTAATCGAGGCGGCGGACCGGCTTGGCGTTGCGATGGTCTTCACCGGCATCCGCCACTTCCGCCACGGATAGAGTTCCGCAGGCTGCTCCAACGCGTTCGGTCTTCAGATATTTCGATCTACTGATACAGATATAATGGTAGTGTTCTGCCGGGTTGGTACATTCGCCGCCGCCCACAGCATCCAATGGATGCACCGCATCGTCTAACTGGTGCCTGTGTCCCCGACCCCGCCGGATAGGAACTATGCCCATGGCCTTGCTCGTTCGAGCTTCACGGATTCACCTCCTCCGGCTGGTGTGGGCCATCGCCCTGCTGATTGCAACGCCACAGCTTCTGGCCGCCGCACAGCAGACTGTTCCTCCGGCCAGTTCGAAGCCGCAGGACGCCCCCAGGCAGATGGACCCACCGATGCAGCAGAAGGCGCTGCAGCGGAGGCAGGCTTCTGCACCACCGGCCATAGCAGGCCAGGGCCAGACGGAACCCGACCGCTCCAGCGCCTACTACCACTACGGGTTGGCGCATCTCTACGAGGAGATGGCGATCAGCGCCGGACGCCCGGACTACGCGACCCAGGCGGTGGAGGAGTACAAGCTGGCGCTGGATGCCGATCCCAACTCGGTCCTGCTGGAAGATGGACTGGCCGATCTCTACTTCAAGATCGGGCGGATCAAGGACGCGGTGAGCGCCGCGCAGGATCAGTTGAAGAGGAACCCGGACGATGTGGCGGCCCACACCCTGCTGGGGCAGGTCTATCTGCGTTCGCTGGGAGACATGCAGGGCACACAGGCGGTCGAGATGCTGCAGTTGGCAATCGCCGAGTACGAGACCATCTCGCGCCTGAAGCCTGCGGACCTGGAAACCCAGCTGCTGCTCGGTCAGCTCTATGCGATGAACCACGATTCCGCCAAGGCGGAGGCGGCGTTCAAGGCCGCGCAAAAGATCGACGGCGACAGCGAGGAAGTGGTGCTGCGGATGGCCGCGCTCTACGGCGAGGAGGGGAATGCGCAGCGCGCGGTTGACACGCTCTCCGCCGTGCCGGTGGCGGACCGGACGGCGCGGATCGAATTCGCGCTGGGGGCCAGCTACGACCAGTTGAAGAAGCCGAAGGAGGCTGCCGCAGCCTATCGCCGCTCGCTGGACATCGACCCGGACAATCCCGATGCCGAGCGCGGTCTGGCCACGGCCCTGCTGGTGGACAGCCAGTTGGATGAAGCGCTTAAGGTGTTCAACCAGCTAGTGGCAGCGGATCCCACGGACGCGCAGTCGGAGATTCGCATCTCCGAGATTCAGCGTCGCCAAGGCCACTACGACGAGGCACTGGCAACCTTGGAGAAGGCGAAGTCGCAGGTGCAGGATTCGCTCGAACTCAGCTACAACGAGGCGCTCATCTACGACGCACTGGGCAAATACAGCCAGGCAACCGATGTACTGACCGGCATTCTCGACTCCTCCACGCACCCCGATGGCAAGTACTCCGAGCAGGAGAAACAAAACCGCGCGACCTTCCTGGATCGGCTTGCCATCATCGACCGCGAAGAGAACAAGACCGCGGAGGCCGTGGAGGCATACAAGCAGATCGTGGAGCTTGGCGGCAACTGCGACAGAGCAGCCTCCAGTGA
>Ga0187851_10002382_pt1 | contig 16717 bp, 13 predicted proteins | sample June2016WEW_6_10_FD_132997 | JGI IMG/M metagenome (GOLD analysis project Ga0187851, IMG submission 132997) | Peatland microbial communities from SPRUCE experiment site at the Marcell Experimental Forest, Minnesota, USA - June2016WEW_6_10 | ecosystem: Environmental > Terrestrial > Soil >...
ACGCAATGCCTGCTGCAGCAGAAATCGAAGACGTTTCAGGTGAAAGTGGATGGCGCGCTGCGGTATGGCGTGGGCGCGAAAGACATCATTCTCGCCCTGATCGCGAAGATCGGCATCGGCGGCGGCACCGGATGTGTGTTCGAGTATACGGGCGCGGCCATTCGTTCGCTGTCGATGGAAGAGCGCATGACCGTGTGCAACATGTCCATCGAAGGCGGTGCGCGCGCGGGCCTGATCGCGCCCGACGACACAACGTACAACTTCATCCATGGCCGGCCGTTCGCACCAGGAGGTTCGGCTTGGGAAACAGCGCTGAAGCTGTGGCGGCAGCTTCCCACCGACGACGGCGCTGTTTATGATCGATCGGTCAGCATCGACGCGTCGGCTCTTGAACCGATGGTCACGTTCGGCACCAACCCCGGCATGGGTATGGCGATTTCCGGCGCGGTTCCCGATCCGTCCTCGATGTCCGATCCTCTCGAACGCGATTCCCTGGCGAAGGCGCTTCGCTATATGGACCTGCAGCCCGGCACGCCGATTGAGGGCCATGCCGTCAACGTAGTGTTCATCGGTAGCTGCACGAATTCGCGGATCTCCGATCTGCGCAGCGCGGCTTCAGTGCTGAAAGGTCGCCACGTCGCCGCGGGCGTGCGGACGATGGTGGTGCCCGGATCGCAGGAGATCAAGCGCCAGGCGGAAGCCGAAGGGCTGGACCGTGTGTTTCGCGAGGCCGGCGCAGAGTGGCGGGAAGCCGGCTGTTCCATGTGTATCGCGATGAATGGCGATCAGCTCCAGCCCGGCGAATACAGCGTCTCAACCAGCAACCGCAATTTTGAAGGCCGTCAGGGGAAGGGAGGCCGCACATTCCTGGCCAGCCCATTGACCGCTGCCGCCAGCGCCGTTGTGGGCGCGGTAACCGATGTTAGGAAGCTGCTCAATGGAAAAATTCACGCCGTTTGAAAGCCAGTTCGTTACTGTGCCGGTGGACAACATCGACACGGATCAGATCATACCCGCGCGGTTTCTGAAGACCATCTCGAAGGCGGGCCTTGGCGACCAGCTTTTCTATGACTGGCGCTATGACGCGTCCGGCGCGGCGAAACCCGATTTCGTGCTGAACAAACCGGAATCGAAAGCACGGCAGATTCTGCTGGGCGGCGACAACTTCGGCTGTGGCAGCTCTCGTGAGCACGCGCCGTGGGCGCTGACGCAGTACGGTTTTCGCGCGGTGATCAGCACGTCGTTCGCCGACATCTTTCGACAGAACTCGCTGAAGAACTCGCTGGTGCCGGTGATCGTGCCGCGCGATGTGCACGCGTGGCTGTTCGCGAATCCCGAAGCGAAGCTCGCGCTCGACCTTGCGTCACAGACGTTGGTCCTTCCCGACGGCCGGCGCGTCGAGTTTCCCGTGGAACCATTCGCCAAGCACTGTCTGCTGGAAGGCGTCGACGAACTCGGCTACATCCTCAACCAGGAAGCGGCGATTGCGGCATACGAGAGTGGGCGCGCGATTTCGGTGAACACGCGGCCTTAGCGGGTCCGCCAGATCGCCATGCCCAGACTTTATCGCAATTCGCGGCGAACTGGGGTCGGCAGAGCTCGGGGTTGCTGTCTAACCCCGCCGCCGCCCGCAACCGGAGGAAGAGGCGAGAATTCCACGGGCCGCGCCGAGCCGCGGGCCACTCCGTCGGGTTTGGCGCACGCCTATGGTGCCGTTAGTGAGGCGCGCCGACGAGCCACAATCGGATCAACGCCATTGAGAGTGCAAAGATCGCTCCGCCCCAGAACGTGCTTAGATTACTAGTTTGACGTCCCAGGTGACGCAGTCTTTTCCCAACAAGGTGCATCGCGATTCCCGTGGCCAACGGTGCCAGCAGGGCACTCACTCCGGGAAGAAGGACATGGGCAGTAATGAGCCGCTGTGGGAGCATCCAGGCGGAAAGGAGTCCGGCAGCCCCGCCCGCACCTGCCAGCTTGATCGCGGACGCTGTCGGGTGGTCCTGCTCCTTGCGCTCAACCAGCCCACTCAGGGCCTCCGCGCCCAGCCCGAACAGCCATTCCAACAGGAATTCGCCAAAGATCTCCAACAACCCGAGGACCAGATCCTCCACGTCTACATCTACGCGTCGGAGCCAGCAATGTTCCAACTCAACAGCCCGAGAGCCGGCGGGCGATCTCGGTTAACACGACTTCGGGCTTCGCCCACTAATCACCGCTCTTACTGCGTCGCTACCAGGTTGTGAGTGAAAAATCCGAGCGAATCGAGGGCGAGCTCCCGCCGCGCTTCCGGAGTCTGGAACGTATGGACGTCGTTCACTTTGATGAATGACACGGCGACCCCCGCAGCCAGCAGCTTCTCATAGAGTTCCTGAGCTTGCGCGATAGGCACGCTTTTGTCCTCGATTCCGTGCACGATGAGAAACGGGGCGTCATCTTTGGCGGCATGATACGCGGGCGATGCGTCGCGCCAGACCTGATCCTTTGCGTATGGCGCGCCGAAAAAACCGGACAGAAACGCGAGATCGTCGGGGTCCCTCTCGGTGGTGAAATCGGTGGGCCCGCTGACGTCCACCACCGCTTGCACTTTGCTCGAGTATTTAGCCAGAGCGGGATCTGCGTTGTCGCGCGTGTCTTCCATGCCCAGCAACGCCGCAAGTTGCGCACCCGCCGAGTGGCCGAACGCGCCGATGCGAGCGGGGTTCACTCCATAGGTAGCCGCGTTGGCGCGCACCCAGCGGACCGCCCGCTGCACATCGTCCAGTTGCGCCGGCCAGCGGTTTTGGGAATCGTGAAAGAGACGATAATCCACCGCGAAGGCCACGAAACCATGCCTTGCGAGCAGGTTTCCCATGGATCGCATGGTGCTCTTGTCGAAGCTGATCCATCCGCCTCCGTGAATCAGCACGACCGCCGGACGCGGCTCGGCCGCACGGGCGGCGGGTTCATAAACATCAAGGTGCAGATCGGCCGCGTTCACCGATCCATACACGACGTTTTCATGAACCGCGATCGCTGGCCCGGTGGCCGGCTCCTGAGCCTGTCCAGCAAACAACGCGAATGCCGCGGACAGAATCGCGGCCAGCACTACTTCATGCTCCAGAAATAATAGTGGGCGGTGTAGGGAACCTCGTCCACCTCTCCCGCCGAGCAGCTTGAAGAAGAAGCTTTTCCCAAGCCGGTGTACAGCCTTTGAATAATGGCTACGTCGCTGAACACGCCCGTGCGGCTGGCTTTGTCGGCGTCGAGCCGCAACCAGTCGATGGAGGCGCCATCGGGTGGGGCGAAGTGCACGGCCGGCCCGCCGACAGCACGAATGGCGCCGCTGCCATCCACCATGGTCCACGTCGGCCCCGCGGTGTGATGGGCCACCAGATTCGAATCTTTGTCGTAGAGAGCCGCGTCCGGCGCCGATGTCTTCGACCATGCGCCGTTGTCGCACTTGTAGATCTGCTTGCCAACGGCCACGAAATGATACTTCAGCTTGATATGCGCGTCAGGAAGAACCTGAATATTCTTCGCCGCATCGGGGAGCACGGGAGTGTCCAGCGATTGCGCGGCAAGCGGGAGTGCGGCTAACAGCAGGAGATGTTGGATTCGTAAGGTCATGGTGTTGTCTGTGATCTAGCCTCAGTGGTCCAGGATAGCATTCGCGGGTCTGCTTCGAGCACACGCACAGGACGCTAGAAATCGATAGACGCCAGCACTTCCGATGGTCTCTTGTCGAAGGCCTTGCAGATGGCCAGAAGGCTCTCGACGCTCGGCATGTTCGCGCCGCGCTCGATGGAGCTGATCTGTGAAACGCTCAGCCGCGTGATGGCCGCCAGATCCTTCAGGGACCAGTCCCGTTCCACACGCAACAGCTTCACGCGATGGCCGAGGCGTTCGCGGAGCCGGTCCGGCATGGTGCGGCCGAGGCCAAACTTCTCAATGGCATTGCTGAGCGTCTGGCGGAGTTGAGCGAGAGAGAACGGTTTCGACAGATAATCGAACACGCGCAGCTTGAACGTGGCCCGCATGTCCTCAAGCGACGGATACCCGGTGGCCACAATCACGCACAGCGCCGGATACGAAGCCAGCACCTGTTCCAGGACTTTTTCGCCAGGGAACTCGCCCATCTTCATATCCAGCAGCAGAATGTCCGGCACCCGCTGCTCCAGGTCGGCGAAGAACTCCTCAGGTTTTGCGAACGTGCGCACGCTGTACTGGCCCTCGTCCTTCAGCGTGTCTTCAAGGTACGTGCGGAAGTCCGGATCGTCGTCCAGAACCGCAATATCCACCAGGGCGGTATTTGTGAGTACGTCAGTCATGTCGCTCGTTCACAGGTTCAAACGCGAATGGCACAGATTATTGCACATGTTGCAAAGCGCCCGCAAGAATCATCGCCAGTCGTTTATCGGTATTCATCGGGGCAGCAACGGTGAGAGCGTTGGGGACTCGAGGTTTGGGCCGGTGGAAGAGGCGTTGAGACCGGGATATACCAGATGCAGAAGGGGAGTTGTCATGAACGTGGTAATCAGGGCCATGAGGACCATCATCGAAAACATTGCAGGTGAGATGATTCCGAGGTCGAGACCGATGTTAAGAATGACCAGCTCCATGAGTCCGCGCGTATTCATGAGAATGCCGAGCGCCGCTGAATCGCGCCACGCTATGCCTGCCGCACGCGCCGCCAACAGCGAGCCTCCCAGCTTGCCCGCGATGGCGACCACGACGATCGCCGCGCAATAGCCCCACATCCCGGCTCCCCGGATCGCGCCGACGCTGGTGCGAAGGCCGGTGACGGCGAAGAACAGCGGCAGCAACAGCAGGACTGTGACCGATTCGAAGCGGCTCTGCAACTCCCGCACGAACGCCTGGTTTCTGGGCAGGACGCTGCCTGCCAGAAACGCGCCGAACAGCAGATGGATGCCCAAAGCCTCCGTAATGAGCGCGGAGGCCAATACAAAAAGGATAATCGTCGAAACCGAACCGTCGGTCAGCGTGGCGGTATCGAGGTAAGTCGTTTCGAAGCGCGTGCACAGGCGCCTGACCCCAAAGACCATCGCCAGAACAAAGGCCGCCGCGCCGGCCAGGGTCACCCAGACTGGAATCGGCGAACGCGAGGCTCGAATCAGGGCGACGATAAACGCCAGCACGCACCAGCCGGTGACGTCGTCCACGGCGGCGCAAGCGATTGCCAGAGTGCCCATGCGGGTGCCCAGCAGAGCGCGTTCGGCGAGAATTCGGGCGAGCACCGGAAACGCGGTGATGCTCATTGCCGAACCCATGAAAAGCGCGAAGCTGGTGAATTTCACTCCATTGCCGGAAAATTCCGGATAGAGGAACAGCGCCATTATGAACGCCAGACCGAACGGCAGGACGATACTGACGTGGCTTACCAGGACGGCGGCCCGTCCTTGCTTACGCAGTTCCGCGGGGTTGATCGAAAGCCCCACGAGGAACATGAACAGAACCACACCTATCTGGCTCAGTCCGCTGAGATAGGTCAGACTCGCGGGGGGAAAAACGATTGTCGAAGCGCGTGGCGCCAACCACCCCAGCAACGACGGGCCCAGCATGATGCCCGCCGCCATTTCTCCCACCACCCGAGGTTGATGGATTCGCCGGAACAGCGCCCCGACAATACGCGCGGCAAGGAGAACGACACCGATCTGCAGGATGAGCGTGAAGAGGTTCGGCATTGTTCGCTCACCGCTTCCGGTCAGCCTGCCGCCGCGGGCAAAGCTACCTCAAGACACGCACCGCCTTCGGCGCGATTCGATGCGGTAATTGTGCCGCCGTGCTGATGCACAATGCCCTGGGCGACGGTGAGCCCCAGGCCCGTGCCGCGCGCGTCAAGCCGCGTCGACACGAATGCCTCGAAAATATCCGGCAGCACCTCCGGCGGAATGCCCGGACCGTTATCTTCAATAGAGATGATCACCCGGTTCTTTTCCGTTCGCGCGCGCACTGCGATGCGTCCATCCTGGGCCGGTACCGCGTTCAGGGCGTTGCGGAGCAGATTCACGAAGACCTGGACGAGGCGGTCGGCATTGCCCCGCACTGCAGCGTTTGCGTCTACGGCCACGAGGAACCCCGCGGATGCCGCCTTGCCGGCAAACGCCACCAGGTTCCACGCTTCTTCCACCACGGGACGGACCAGAACCGTTTCGGTGCTCTGCCGCCGCACGCGCGAGAAGCCCACCAGACTCTCGCTGATCGTGCGCAGCCGCTGGGTGACACGTAACATGCGGGCCAGGCGATCGTGCGTGTGCGCATCACTGGTGACTTCGAGCAGCTTCTCGAGCGAACCCTGGAGTACAGCCAATGGGGTGTTCAACTCGTGGGCAACGCTGGCGCTGAGAATTCCCAGGCTGACCAGCCGGTCCTGAGCTTCGAGCTGTTCGTTCTTGAGGCGCAGAGCCTCGGCTGTTCGGGTGAGCTGCTGCAAAGCTTCTTCGAGTTGCTCCTCCTGGCGCCGCAGCTCCTCCACCGTGGTGTTCCGCGAGCGCATGATCTGGCCAATCTCATCGCCGGGTATCTCCGAAACGTCGATCAGTTCACGAGCGCGGTCGTCATGCTGGCTTGCTTCATCGGCTCGCAGCATGGCGCCCAGCGGCCGGTAGACATAGAGCGGCATGATCGCCGCCTCCAGCAGCAGGACGGCAGCCGCGTAGACCGCGCCAAGGACCCAGAAGAGATTGATCTTGGCTTGACGGATCACCTGGTGGTATTCGGCCTGCGGCTGTTGGGATGAGGCTCCGGCATTGAGCGATCGCACCTGCGCCTGACGGACTTCCTGCTCGAACACGGGTATCAGAGCAAAGTAAACCGCCACCGACAGAACCAGGAAAAACAGGTTGTGCAGCACCATCAGCTTCGGCCTGACGCGAAGATCGCCGAACAGGCGGACCACCCCGCGCGGGCGGGCCGGGTGCCGGATGGAGGGGGACTGGGACGGGCCGCTCATGGCGTAATGCTGGCTGTATTGTAACCAGTTACTAGCCACGGGCGATTGGCCGGGCCGCAGGACCCTATTACCTTCACCGGCATAGTACCCTAACGGCGGCAAGGAATCCTGTCGATCATGCTGTGAGATGCGCCTTTGGCGTGACACCGGCAGAAGTGTGGGCTTAGTCGGCCTCATAGCCAGTGCTGCGGCCATCGCCGGTGGGATGTTCCTGCTCAACTGGTACACGCATCGGGTGCCGGACCGCGTCTACCGCATTGGCGCCGACAACGCTCCTCCTTATTACGTCATCGGCGAGGACGGCAGGGTGCGCGGATTCGCCGTCGATGTGCTGAACGAGGCCGCCCGGCGGCGCCACATCCGCCTGCAATGGGTAATCGCCAGCGGCCCGACCCGCGCGCTACGGGCCGGGTACGTCGACCTCTGGCCTCTGCTGGCGCCCAATCAGGAACGGCTCCCGCGCTGCTATTTCACCAGACCGTGGATCCAGAACTACTACGCGCTCATGTCCCTGCAGTCGAAAGACCTGGCCGCGCCGACGGACGCCGCCGATGCGCGCGTGGCCGTGGCGAAGCTGCCTAAACGAGCGCTGGCGCTGGCCAGGCAGTACTTTCCGCACGCGCAAATCATGGTGGAAAGCGACAACGCCGCGATGCTGAAGTCGGTGTGCTCGGGCAAGGCCGACGCGGCCTGGGCCGAATCGCGATATCTGTCGGAGATGCTGCTGGCTCGCCCGGCGGGCTGCGAGACGGCCCGCTTCTCCGTGCACGTGGTGCCCGCTGCGGTGGTCAGATCCGGAATTGCCGCGCTTCCGGAGGCGGCGCCGGCCGCCGATTCGCTTCGGGCGGGAATTTCGGACATGGCGCGCGACGGATGGCTGGGCGAGCGGCTGGCCTTGTGGTCGCCGGTCTCGAGTTCGGAATTGAAATCCCTCATGCTGTTCCAGCACGACGAGGAACGGCAACGCTGGTTTCTGTGGACCACTCTGGCGCTGGGGATCATTACGGCGCTGCTGGCATGGCAGACCGTGCTCGCGCGCAAGGCGCGTGCCCGTGCCGACCAGGCGAACCGGGCCAAGTCGGAGTTCCTGGCCAACATGAGCCATGAGATCCGGACTCCCATGAACGGCATTATCGGAATGACCGAGCTGGCGCTCGACACCGAACTGACCCGCGAACAGACCGAATATCTGACTGACGTGAAGAACTCGGCGAACGCGCTGCTGCGCGTGATCAACGACATCCTCGATTTCGCGCGCATCGAGGCACGCAAGCTGGCCATCGAGACGGAGGCCTTCGATTTGCGCGAAGCGGTGTTCGACATTGTACGCACGTTGTCAGTGCGCGCTGCCAGGAAGAATATCGAGCTGCTCTGCCGGATTACCCCGAATGTGCCTGAAACCGTGGTGGGCGACTGCGGGCGGCTGCGCCAGGTGCTCATCAATCTGATTGGGAACGCCATCAAGTTTACAGACAAGGGCGAGGTGGAGACTGAGGTCTCGTTGTCATCTTTGCTGCCTGGCGGTTGCCGGCTGATGTTCTGCGTCCGCGATACCGGTATTGGTATCGCCAGAGACCAGAGCTCCCGCATCTTTGAGGCTTTTGGCCAGGCTGAGACGGCGACTTCGCGAAAATACGGCGGAACCGGGCTGGGGCTGACCATTTCGCATCGCCTGGTGGAGTTGATGGGAGGGCGTCTGGAGCTGAAAAGCGAACTCAGCAAGGGCAGCCGCTTCTTCTTTGAATTGCCGCTGGGTGTCGCCCAGCAAGAAGTCGCGGCGTCTGGGGCGCTGGAGCTGATGCAGTATCGCGGATCGCGCGTACTGGTGGTAGATGACAATCCCACCAACCGGCAGATTCTTGAGGAGACGCTGGAGACCTGGAAGCTGGAGGTGGCCAGCGCGGGATCGGGCGAATCCGCGGTGGAAGCGTGGCTGGCCGAGGAGGAAAGAGGCTCGCCATTCCGTTTGATCCTGATGGACGCGAACATGCCCGGCATGGATGGCCTCGAAACAGCGGAGCGGCTTCGGCTGATGCCGGGTGGCGAGGACGTGGCGATCCTGATGCTGAGCTCGGCCGAGATTCCGGCGGACCGGCGCCGTCTCGATCAGGCGCGAATCGCCGAACGGCTGCTCAAACCGGTGAGCCAGTCCACCCTGCGGCGCGCAATTCTCGGGGCTTTGAACGATGTTCCCAGGGCGACTACGCCGCCGGAATCGGTCGAGCTGGCGCCGCCGGTGTCTCATCGAATCCTGCTGGTGGAAGATAACGCGGTCAATCAGAAACTTGCCCGCCGACTGTTGGAAAAATCCGGCATGATGGTGGAGACGGCGGTGAACGGGCGCGAGGCAGTGGAGCGCTGGGCCAACGGCGACTATGAGGTTGTGTTCATGGATTGCCAGATGCCCGAGCTGGACGGATTCGAGGCCACCGCGCAGATCCGGCGCCTGGAAGCGGGCACCCCGCTGCACACGCCAATCATCGCCATGACCGCTTACGCTCTCCCACAGGACAAGGAACGCTGCCTGAAATCGGGCATGGACGGTTACATCAGCAAGCCGATCAGCGAAGCCGAGCTGAAGAAAATGCTGGACAACTTCCTTCCTGGCCGGGCGAGCGGCGGCGTCCCGCAGACCGTTCAGTCGTAGGCACATCATTTTCCGGGAATTCCGAGACCAAAATCGCGGGCGATGGGGCGAAAATGAAGGGGTGCAAGTTCTCCAGGCATACACCCGCCACCTTTCCCTCATCGTCGGTCTGTTTGACGAGTATCGCCAACATCACGCGCAGCCTCCAAATCCGGAAGGGTCGCGAGTCTTCCTGGCGGAACGCCTGGAGCGCCGCGATTCCACCATTTTCTTCGCGAGCGAGGGGTCGGGAAGTTTCCAGCGCGCTTTGGGCTTCACGCAGCTTTATCCGAGCTACTCCTCGGTCTGGATGAAGCGCGTCTGGATTCTCAGCGACCTCTTTGTGCTTCCGGATTTCCGGCGGCGCGGGGTCGCCAAGGCATTGCACGACCGTGCGCGCCAACTGGCCCTCGAAACCCGTGCCAGCGGTCTGGTCTTTTCCGGGCCGCTCGATAACGACGCCGTGCGCCATTTCACGGAGGCGCTGGGCTACCGCTGTGATGGTAAGGCGAGGGAGTTTTTGCTTCGGGTGGACGAGTCCTGAATCCCGAGAGCAGCATGAGCATCGATTGAGCATGAAAATCGGCATCATCGGATCGGGCCACGTGGGAGGCACACTGGGCGCGCGCTGGGCTCAGCTTGGGCATGAAGTCACCTTCAGCTCACGCAATCCCAACTCGGAAGTCATGAAGCAACTGGTGGCCAGAGCGGGCGGCAAGGCCAGTGCCGCAACGCCGGCGGATGTGGCGCGGGACAACGAAACGCTGCTGCTGGCCACTCCCTGGCAGGCGGCCCGAGAGGTCCTTGCGAGCCTCGGCGATCTTACCGGAAAACCCTCATCGACCTGACGAACGCTTTGCAGCCAAACCTGCAAGGGCTGGAACTCGGCAACATCACGTCGGCGGGCGAAAAGGTCGCGGCATGGGCGCCTGGCGCAAAGGTGGTCAAGGCCTTTAACACGGTGGGCTTCAATATCATGGAGAATCCGGCATTTGGGTCCGACAAAGCGGTGATGTTCTATTGCGGCGACGACCCCGGCGCCAAGGAAACCGTGAGACAGCTTACGGAAGAACTCGGTTTCGACGCGTGGACGCTGGTCCGCTTAAGCAAGCCCGTGTTCTCGAGCCTTTTGCGCTGTTGTGGATCTCGCTGGCGTACGGCCGCGGTTACGGGCGGGAAATCGCGTTCAAGCTGTTGAAGCGCTGATCGGATTATTTTCAGGTGGATTCCTGGATGTGGGGGCAGCCGGAACGGCGCTACAATATCTGGTATGGCTGCCGCTTTACTTTTCCAGGGAATGCGTTTAGGATGATCTCATCCCCCCCGAGAAAGCGGATGTGTGGCCTGCGTCCGAAGAGAGAACCGGGACGTCATTAAAGTGGAAGGGGGCGTGAACCGTTGCTGAGACTTAAGCGCGTCGAGATTCAGGGTTTCAAGTCGTTCTTCGATAAGACCGAAATGCGCTTCAACGGCACGGGCATCGCCGCCGTTGTGGGACCGAATGGCTGCGGCAAGAGCAACCTCAGCGATGCCATCAGTTGGGTGTTGGGCGAGCAATCGGCTCGCATGCTGCGCGGCACCCGCATGGAAGACGTCATCTTCGCGGGCACGCGGGATCGCAAAGCGCTGGGGATGGCCACTGTCACCATGACGCTGGCCGATCCGAATCTGCATGTGGACCTGCCTTTGAACGGCCACAACGGGCATTCGAATGGCACGTCCAATGGCCACGCCGCGGCTGAGGTCGTGGAGGCCGTTGAGGCCGCGCCCCGGAAGGCCCAGGAGATCACCATCACGCGGCGGCTGTTTCGCAGCGGCGAGAGCGAATACCTGATCAACGGAAAGATCGCCCGCCTGCGTGACATTCAGGACCTTTTTCTGGGTACTGGTCTGGGGCCGGAAAGCTACGCCATCATCGAGCAGGGCCGCATCGGCCAGATCCTCAGCAACAAACCTTCGGACCGCCGCGCGGTGATTGAAGAGGCCGCGGGCATTGGCAAATTCAAAACTCGCAAGCGGCTGGCCGAAGCGAAGCTGGAAGGCGCGAAACAGAATCTCGCCCGCGTGTTCGACATCCTGGAAGAGGTGAGCCGTCAGGTGAACTCACTGAAGCGCCAGGCCGCGAAGGCGAAACGCTACGACGAATACAAGAGCGAAATGCTGCAGATGCTGCGGCGAGCTCTTTCCGGGCGGTTCCGCACGCTCGAGCGTGAGACCACGAAAACAGTCATCGAGCTGAATCTGGCCACCGGCGAATATCAGGCGCTTGCGGCGAAGGTAGGCGAGCAGGAAACCGAATACACGGCCCTGCAGCAGGAAAGCTACCGGCTGGATGCGGAGCTCACCGGCGCGCGTGCCCGGCTTGGTGAACTGCGAGTGGATCAGGAGCGGACGCGCGGACGGCTGGAATCGCAGGCCGCGCAGATTTCCACCATCGAGACGCGGCTGACCCAGGGCGAAGCGGAAGGGCAGGAGCTCGCCAACCGGCAGCGGGAGAGCGAAGAGCTGCTGGAGCGGCAGGTGGCAACGCTCGCCGAACTGGAGGCGCAAACCGAAATCGTACGCCAGAAGCTGATCGCAACCAACGCTGAGCGCGAAGGCCTGCAGCAGCAGCTTCAGGAACATTCGCGGCGGCTGGAAGTGGGCCGGCAGCAAGTGCTGCGCCTGCTGGGCGAAGCGTCCACACTGAAGAATCAAATTACGCAGATTGAAGGCTATCTTGCGGCCAATGAAAGAGACACAGCGCGTGTCCTTGTGGATGAGGAGAGCGCGGCGCGCGAGATGGAGCGGCTCGGCGCGGTGAAGGCGGATCTCTCCGGCCGGATGTCGGCGCGGCAAATGGAACTGGCTGCAACCGAGGATCACCGCAAAACTCTCGACCTGGATCTGAACGATAAGCGGCGCCGCCTCTTGGAACTGCGCCGCGTGTTGGACCAGATCAGCGGTGAAGCATCACGGCTGAAGGCGCGCAAAGATTCGCTCGAAGAGATCATTTCGCATCGCTCCTACACCACCGAAAGCGTGAAGCGGCTGTTCACGGCCGTGGATCGCGGCCAGGCGGCGGATTTGAAACCGCTCGGCGTGCTGGCGGATTTCGTCGAGGTGGAAGGCGGCTTCGAGAAAGCCGCTGAAGAGTTCCTGCATGAAGAGCTGGAATACGTGGTGGTGAACGACTGGTGCGATGCGAATCGCGGCGTGGAAGTGATGCGCGCCGGACAGGATGGCCGGGCGACGTTCCTGATTCATCCCGCCGAATGGCCGGCTGCGCGCGAGCGGCAATATGACCCGGCATCGGAGACGGGCATCACGGGCCGCCTTGGCGATCGCCTGCGGTTTACGAATGGGCTGACGCACGCGCCCGCCGACCTCATTCCGCGTCTCGCCAGTTGCTGGCTGACGGAGAATCATGAAACCGCGCAGCGGCTCGCTCCCCTGTGGCCCGACGCGTACTTCCTCGCGCCGGATGGCGTCAGCTATCACGGCTACGCGGTAACCGGCGGGAAGAAGACGGGGGCCGGTCCACTGGCCCTGAAGCGTGAGTTGCGGGAACTGGCTGGCTTGGTGGAGCAGAAGCAGTCGGCTGTGGCGGAAACGCAATCCGCGATCGAGGAGCTGGACAAAGAAACAGCCGCGCTCGTGGAACAGGTGGAGCGGCTCCGCTCCGCGCAACAGCAGCAGGAAAAAGAGGCGCTGGCGCTCGATCACGAATTCCGAAAGATGGGCGAGGAGCTGTCCAGAGCGCAGTCGAAGCTGTCGGTTTCGCGTATGGAACTGCAGCGGCTCGAGAAGGAACGGCAGCGGTCCATCGAGCAGCGCGACAGCAACACTGCACTGCTCGCTGAAAAGGAACGGGCGCTGGTTGAGCAGGAACGGGCGCTCGAAGAAGCGCGAGTGGAACTGGAAGCTTTGCAGGTGCAGATGACCGCCGTCGGAGAAGAGCATTCGGCTTTGCGCGCGGATCTGGCCGGGTTCGATGAAAGGCGCAGGGCGGAGCGGGCGGCACAGTCGCGGCTCGAACAACAAATCGGCGAGCTGACATCGCGGCGGAGCGAAATTGCGCTCGAGATGGAACGCCTGGGAGTGGAGCGGGCGCGGCTGCTGACTGACAACATCGAACTCGACGCGCGCTCGGCGGCGCTTACCGAAGAGACCGGCATGCTGGAACAACAGGTGGAGACGCTGGCGGCGAACGAGACCGAATTGCGCGCCCGGCTCACCACTCTCGATGAGGACCTGAAGCATCTGCGCGCCGAGGTGCAGGCTGCGAGTGAGAAGCGATCGCAGATAGAGGTTGACCTAGTCCGCAGACAAGCCGAACTGAAGTATATGGACGAGACCAGCCGAAAGGAGCTGGGCGTCGCGGTGGCGGAATTATCGGCGGGCGAAGAAACCGTGCTGGAGGATGAGGCGCTGGCCGAAGCCGAACAGAAAGCCGCCGATCTGCGCGCACGCATTGAAGCGCTGGGTCCCGTGAATCCTGAAGCGCTGGAACAGCACCAGGAGGCGCAGCAGCGCTACGAATTTCTCAACGTGCAGCGGCAGGATCTTCTCGATTCGATTCGCGACACCGAGAAAGCGCTGCACGATATCGACGTCGAATCGCGTAAGCGGTTCACGGAGGCATTCGCGGCCGTCAATGAACACTTCCGCGAGATGTTCGTGACATTGTTCGGCGGTGGCGTTGGCGAAATGCGGCTTACCGATGAGGACAACATAGCGGAATCGGGCATCGATATTGTCGCGTCGCCTCCGGGAAAGAAACTGCAGAATGTCCTGCTGCTTTCGGGCGGCGAGAAATCGCTGACGGCAATGGCGCTGCTGATGGCCATTTTCCGTTATCAGCCGAGCCCCTTCTGCATTCTGGATGAAGTGGACGCGCCGCTGGACGAAGCGAACATCGAGCGGCTGACGCGCCTGCTGAAGGAAATGTCTCTACAGACGCAGTTCGTGGTGATCACGCACGCCAAGCGGACCATGGAAGCCGCGCAGGCGCTTTTCGGCGTGACCATGCAGGAGCCGGGAATTTCACGGCTGGTCTCGGTGAAGTTCAACGGCGCGAACGCCACGCCGGCGCCGCTCGCGCGAGCCGCGTCACAAGGGGAAATGAGGATGTAGTCGAGCGAAGGGGAACCTATCCTTCTCACCATCCCGGGGGCCGGTGCGAGCCGGTTCCCGGATTTGTTTTTTTGGTAACTGCCTAAGATATCTCTATGCTCGCCGCCCTCCCGAAGGTTGAACTTCATCTCCATCTCGATTGCTCGCTCAGCTATTCGGCAGTGGCGCGGCTGGCGCCGGGAGTCACGCACGAGGAGTACCTGAGCGAATACGTCGCGCCCGCACGGTGCACGAATCTGGCGGACTTTCTCGCGCGATCTCCGAAGGGCGTCGGTCTGATGCAGGAAGAGGAAGCGCTGCGCCTGGTGACTGAGGACGTTTTCCGTCAACTTCGAGCCGACAACATCGTATACGCGGAGATTCGCTTCGCGCCTTTGCTGCATCTGGATCGCGGGCTGACGGCCGAGCGAGTCGTCGAGATTGTTAATGAAGCCACGGAAAGTATGGTCGCGGAGACGGGTGTCGAAGCCCGGCTGATTCTATGCACTCTTCGGCATTTCACGGAAGAGCAGAGCATGCAGACGGCGCGGCTGGTGGAGGCATTCCGCGGAACACGTGTCGCGGCCATCGACATTGCCGGCGATGAGGCGGGATTCCCGATCACGGCGCACGTGAAGGCGTACGATTACGCGCGGGTACGTGGCTTGTGCAGAACCGCGCATGCTGGCGAGGCGTGCGGGCCGGAAAGCGTGTGGGAGACGCTGCGTCTCCTGCAGCCCACCAGGATCGGTCACGGCACGCGCAGTATTGAGGATCCGGCACTTGTGGCGCATCTCCGCGCACACGCCATTCACCTGGAGCTGTGCCCGTCCTCCAACGTGCAGATCATTCCGTCGCTTGGCGACTTACAATGGCACCCGCTGGACACGTTGTATGACGCTCAGGTTCCGCTCAGCATCAGCACCGACTCGCGAATGCTCACCCCTACGACGCTCACCCGCGAGTATGAAGAAGTGGAGCGAGTGTTCGGCTGGGGCTCTGAGGACTTCCTGCGAACGAATCTCATGGCCGTCGATGCTGCGTTCGTGGACGATGGGGTGAAGGTGAAGCTGAGCGAGAGGTTGGCGGCAGCGTACGGTGCCGCGGTGCAGTGAGGTCCCCGCGAAATACCGGAAAACCAAATGGCCCACGCGTTCGAACAAGCCACCCGTCTCGGCTGGCAGCACTCGATTCCGATATCTTCGCGCTCACCTGTCAGTAGATACGAAGATCCCGAAGTGTGACGCCTGGACGGAGCCAGCCCACTAAATCATGCTCTCCAGCCGGACATAGCTCGCTTCCATTCCGTGCTCCATACCGGTGGCGAGCATCTGCCGACGTGTTTCGGCATCGGGCAGGTTCATGCGCATACTCATTAGTGTGCCGGCGCCGTCGGGATCGAACCTTGTTTCGACATGGTTGTCCGGGGTCGCGTCAGGCAGATGCATCCGCTCAACGTGGACGATTCTGTTGTAAGGCTCCATCTCCAGAATCTCACCGGTCACATGGAACCCATGCCCTTTACCGTTCTTCCATTCGTAGCGGAACTTCCCGCCAGGCCGCGCATCGTTAATGCAAACGGGCATGGTCCACCCTTCCGGTCCGAGCAACCATTTCTGAATTAATTCGGGCTCGGTGTGCGCGCGGTACACCGCTTCGGGCGTCGCGGCGAAGCGCCGGGTCACAAGAATATGTGTATCGCCCTCGGTGGTCAGCGTCATTTTGCTCATCGCGTTCCCTTTCCACTCTCCGATTTCATGTCTGCCAGAACCTTGTCCAGCCGGTCGTAGTTTCGGGCCAAAGCTTTCCGCAGCATGGCGAGCCATTGATCGACAGCTTCCATGCCATCTTTCGCCAGCTGTGAAGGCCGCTTCGATCCCTCCACCCGCCTGACAATTAGCCCCGCTTCTTCCAGTACTTTTAGGTGACGCGAGACTGCGGGCTGGGTCATCTCGAACGGTTTCGCCAGTTCCAGCACCGTCGCTTCGCCCAGAGCCAGGCGGGAAAGAATCGCGCGCCGCGTTGGATCGGACAACGCGGAAAAGGCG
>Ga0187851_10002384_pt1 | contig 16714 bp, 17 predicted proteins | sample June2016WEW_6_10_FD_132997 | JGI IMG/M metagenome (GOLD analysis project Ga0187851, IMG submission 132997) | Peatland microbial communities from SPRUCE experiment site at the Marcell Experimental Forest, Minnesota, USA - June2016WEW_6_10 | ecosystem: Environmental > Terrestrial > Soil >...
AACCAGCGCAACCGCGAGAACAATCAGGTAGTCGCCGATCTTCAGCACCGCCTTCTGGAAGTGGCTGACAGTATTGGCCTCCTGCACCATTTGCGCGGTCTTGCCGAAGTAGGTGTTCGTCCCGGTGGCATACACCATCGCGTCGATTTCACCCTGACGAACGATTGACCCGGAAAACACTGCTCCGCCAGGTTTTGCGGTGACGGGCAAGGACTCGCCAGTCAGTGCGGACTGGTCCACCTCGATCGAATCGCCATCGAGCAGGCGCGCATCGGCTGGAACGATGTCGCCGAGCCGCAGACGGACGACATCGCCAGGTACCAGATCACTAGCTTTGGGATTCTGCCACTTGCCATCTCGCTTGACTTTCGCATTGATCGCCAACTTGGCCTTCAGAGCTGCGATAGCGTTGCCCGCCTGGTGTTCTTCCCAAAATCCAACCACGGCATTGGAACAAAGCAGAAGGAGAATGATCAAAAAGTCCAGCCAGTGTTGCACTGCTGCCGATAAAATGACCGCTGCTTCAATCATCCAAGGAATGGGACCCCAGAAATACGTGAGGAACTTGAGGAATTCATTGGTCTTCTTTTCCGCGATCTCATTCGGACCGTATTGCGCCAGGCGCTTCTCGGCCTCGGCTTGAGTGAGTCCGTCTGCCGATGACGCGAGCTTCTTCAGCAGCTCAGGCATGGGAAGGGACTTCAGAGCATCCTTGTCATCCTTCGAAGCCGGCTCGGAATCCGGCTTAGGCTCGGGTTTATCTGCATTGGGTGTCTGCTTCGGCTCGGGCATATCTGGATTCGATTTCACTTGTGACCGTTCTCCTGTTCTTGCTCCATCCGCCAGGCGCCTATCCAGGAAAGGCGCGGCAACTCGCTGCAGAGGCATTGAAGAAGAAGACTCATTGGGGCGTTTTGGATTCCAAGAAGTGGGCGCACTCCCCCAGTAATCCGTCCAGGTATTCCGGACCGGCTCCTGCAAGAAGTATCAGTTCACGTAGACGCGGACGCTGTGCTGTTTTGCTCAGGAATGGCCGAGCGGCCACTCACCTGGAGGTTGTGCGGGAGACCATTCGCGAAGCTGAGGTCCGTTGGGGCAACCACGCAGAGTTGCAACCGCGTGGACAAGACTTCCCGTTTCGAACTGACCTAAAGCCCATCTCTGCTGTGATGCAGATCTATTCTGAGATCGGCCCAGGAAATGGACTTCACCCAGCGAGTGGGGATCAGCATTGAGCGGCCGTGCAACCAGTCTCCGGCTTTCACATCTAAGTAGCCGAGATGCCAGGAAGCCTCGTCCATGATCAAGCCTTCCAGACGCCCAATCTCGCCGTCTGTGGCCCAGACCTCATAATCAAGTAAGTCCCGGACGCTCCGGAGATGCGGGTCTTCTTTGGTGTGGACAGGGAATTTCCTTCCGGTCGGAATTGAAGCTCCGCCCTCAAAGTGGGTGGATACCCAATAGGCCATCTTCCCCCAGTATTCCTCCATCGCAATTTCTTGCTGGCGAGAAACGGGCTTTTCGGTATCGACATCGGGGCTATCGCGCACTTGGTCTTTCGCCAAGCGGACAAGGATCGTTCTCTTCGTCCAATCAGGCTGTTCGACTGCTGAAATTGCGAGAACCACGTCTCGCCGTTTGAACCAGGTTCCCACGTCAACTACCAAATAATGAATCCTCCATGAAAGGCCGTCGAAAAGAAAGTTGCTGACAGTCCCTATCTCACCGTCCGAAGCTATCACGGAAGAGCCTTTCAAAGATTCCAGGTCGAGAAGCATATTCCTCCTGCGGGTCGAAGGTCATGATAATCATGCGTGGATGAGAAGACTGTTCCGCTTTGAACAGCATATGTAAGAGAAGGTCCCAACGTAGAACGGCTGATAGAATCAAGCATCTAGGAGGCCAATTCAGCCATCCTTCCGGACTGTCCCTCCCCGATGCTCGACCGCCATGAGCGATTACCGCCCACTTTTCTTGATAGTGGGTTTGTATGGAGAATGGTCTCGTTCTTAAAAAGCACACCGTCGTCATTCGCGCAGCATGGCACTTTGCGATTGAGTCTTTCGCATAGTATCTTCACTTCAGAGAATGAAGCGCATGGCATCATTTCAAGCCACGGTCAGGACTCTTGCAACGCCTCCTATGGTCTGAGGGTACCGTTCTGGTTTATCCAGCCGCCTCGATGAAAGCGGTGATGCACCATGCTCTGGGCAAGCAGAAAAACCGCGACGGCCAACCCAATCAGAAACAGGAACTGTCCAACTTGGAACAAGGGCGATTTTTCCCGTTCAGGGGCTGCCTTATCCGTATTCTTAGCCATCTGAGCAACCTCTCCGCCAAGTCAGGCGACTGTCGTGTTAATGCCATTCGTGCGCCTGGACTGACACAACAGTCTGCACTATTTTGCTCAATATCGAAAATGGTCGACCATGCTCCATAAGATGATTGCGGACCTCAGCTCAATCTGAAGTCCCCTCTTGCATTGCTAAACCGCTAAGATGGCACTTCGGTTGAGCGGCTTCGCTGTCAACCCCATACGTACTGAAGGTTGAGTCTGGCCGGGAAGACTTGCTCCAGTGCATCCGAGCCGTCTCACGCGGAGAAACATGGGTTCACCCACTTGCCATTGAATCAAAAGAAAATATCCCTGCTGCTACTCAAGCCTGTTATTAGAACCATTCATTGTTCCAATTTGCAGGTTTTTCCGTTCGGGCGCGACGATCGAGTCTTACGCGATCCCAATGCTATCAAGAGATATCAAGGCAGTAAGCTCTTCACGCCTTGATGAAGATCTTCTTGCGATAAAGCACCCAGACAGGAATGAAGCAAAACGCGAGAATCGAAACCGAGTAGGCAAACGCGGCCCAGCCGGGGTTGGGGATGCGCGCGAAGACATTGACGAAGACCCAACGCAGCACATCTGTCCGCTGTCCGCCGGCTGTGAAATGGAAATAGCCGAGCAAGTTGGGCGCCAATTCGCTGAACATGTATGCCGCAATGGCGTTTGATCCCAGCACCAGCCATGGCCAGGTCCAGCGCTTGCGCCAGCCGCGCACGTCGGCAAACCAGAAGGCGAGCGTAAGCACGGTCAGTGACCAACCGGCCGCCACCAGCACAAAAGAACTGGTCCATAGATTCTTATTGAGCGGGAACCAAATCGACCAGATGTAGCCCGTAGCCAGGCAAGCCAGCGCCCCAGCCGCCAGTCCCAATGCCTTGGCGGCCTGTGGTTTTCTCGTGCGCAGCCACAGGCCGGTCAACAATCCCAGCAGCGTGGTTCCCAGAGCGGGCAAAGTACTGAGCAGTCCCTCTGGATCGTGCAGGTTGTGGAGGTCCAACACGCCGGGGCCTGGCCATTCCAAATAGAGGTGATGAGGCATCAAATGGCGGTCGATCCAGGAGACCAAATTCAGACTTTGGTCCAGGAAGGGGATATCGCGCCCCGGCATCCCCGCGCCGGGGACGGGAACCCAGCGGAGCAGAATCCAGTAGCCAACGAGCGCCACCACAAGCGCCGCGACTTTAGTCCATACGCGCCTGTCCCACAGGTAAAAAAGGCCGACCAGAAGGTAGCAGAGGGCGATGCGCTGCAGGACACCATAAATGCGCAGATGAGCCAACTCGAAAAATGGGAAGCCGTTGACCACCACGCCAAGCAGGAAGAGTGTCGCCGCCCGTCGCAATGTGTGGCGGGTTAATTGGGCGCGCGTTGCGCCACGGGCCATGCGCGCTTCAAAGGCATACGCTATCGAAGCTCCCACCACAAACACGAATGTCGGAAAAACCAGATCCGTGGGCGTCAGGCCGTTCCATCGGGCGTGGTTCATAAAGCCCCACGAACCGGGACCTCCGTTGTTGTTCACCATAATCATGAAGGAGATGGTGACGCCGCGCAGTACGTCCAGCGACAGCAAACGCTGGGCAGGCGCATTCGGCTGAGAGGGGTCATTCAATATGTCTTGCATCTTTTGTTTTTCCACGTCTCATCATAGCTTTCTGCTGAGGAGACGCATGGCGTGAACGCACGCAACCCGCATTTCTGGACTGGTGATTGAACTCGCGTTTGAGAAAGCTTCAAATTTGCTTTAAACTATTGATTCTAATGGTGGGCGCTGCAGGATTCGAACCTGCGACTTCCACCGTGTGAAGGTGGCACTCTACCGCTGAGTTAAGCGCCCACTTTGCAAACTCTGGCGAGGCTGGCGATCTGACAAGCCAGCAGGGCATCTCGTAATTTAGAGTATCACTTGCGCGGCTTTGCGGCCAACCCTGGCGGCCAGATGTGGCCAGCCGGAACCCGCGCCATAACGAACGATGCGCTGGAAATCCAGATCAATCCGACCAGCAGCCGATTCCACCTCTGACGGTGAGGCCATTTTGTGCCCGGTTCCAGGACTAGCCGGTCCACGTTCGCGCACTCCAGGCCTCCCAGCTGCGGGTTTTACGCCTGTGTTGGCCAGAAACGGCGGCAACCGCCCCGACGCACACCCTGGCCAGCAGGCGGACGGAGATTTCGACGCGGAAACTGCTCCTTCGGCGCAACATTCCGGTCCGGATGGGGTTCCAGAAGATATGGCAACCCTGGTCCTGGACAACCCGCTTTTGGGAGCGGATCCGGCTGAGCGACTGGACTGGCAACCAGGAACGGTCGGCACGCTGAACCCTGCCAGCCTCGATCCCACAAGCGACGCGGCCATCATGCTGCGCGCGGCGGCGGGCGACGAAGCGGGATTCAGCTATCTGGCTCAGAAGTACCACCGGCCCATCATCCACTTTCTTTTCAGGATGGTGCGCAACCAGGCTATTGCCGAAGAGTTGGCGCAGGAGGTTTTTCTGCGCGTTTACCGCTCCAGGGAGAGCTACAGAGCCGAGGCCAAGTTCACCACATGGCTTTATCGGATCGCCACTAACTTGGCGGTGAACCACGCGCGCGACACCCGCCACGAACGGGCAGCGCGGAATGTTTATCTGGACGCCCCGGACGAAGAGACCGGCACGACGCCGGATGTGGCTGACGAAGGGCTTTCGGTGGAGCAGAGCCTTCTGCGCGCAGAGCGCATGAAGGCTATTCGCACGCATGTGATGGCATTGCCGGAACGGCAGCGTATGGCGGTACTGATGCACAAGTACCAGGGGATGGATTATCGCGAGATCGGCGAGGTGCTCAAGCTGAGCGAGTCGGCAATCAAGTCGCTGCTCTTTCGCGCCTACCAGACGCTGAGGGACAAATTGAAGGATTTTGTTTGAGCTGGATTGATTGAAATGAGTCGGGCCGGGCTGTGACCGGCGGGAAATGGGGTGGTACCAATGGAACGGACCAACAAAAATTGCGCGGAAGTGGACGCCAGGCTGGCAAGCCTGCTGCTTGATCCGGCCGCTGCGCCTGGCGCTTTGTCGGCCAAGCTTAAAATGCATCTCGCCGAGTGTGACCGCTGCCGCCGCGAGCTGGACGAACTGCGGGCGACCATGGCGCTCCTCGATACATGGAAAGCTCCGGAGCCGAACCCATACTTCCTCACCCGGCTCGACGCGCGTTTGCGCGAACAGCGCGAGGCAGAGCCGGAGGGATGGTACGCCCGCCTGCGTACCCGCTTCGCCTATGGGCCGGTGACTCACGTTCGCCCGTTGGCGGCCATGGCTCTGACTGTCGTTCTACTTCTTGGCGGAGGAACCTATCTGGGCATCTCCGACTGGAATCAGCCGCCCACTGCTCCCCCACAAGCCGCCGTGGTCCGCGACCTGCAAACCATGGATAACAACGCCCAACTGCTGGACCAGTTGGAGGATCTCTCCAGCAACAACTCGAGTGCGGAGTAGCTTCTTAACCAGCGGCGGAAAACGAGAAAGAATGCCGACCGGAACTCACAATGCGGGAATGATTGGCCGCGCGGCCATGGCTGCTGCAGCGGTCATGCTTTGCGTTCCGGTGCCCTGGGCTAATGGCCAGCGCTCCAGCGGACCTGCCGCTCGGCCACAGGCTTCCCGGCCCCAACCCTCACTCCCACGAAATCAATCGCCGTCCGGAGCGCAAGCTCAGGGAGGGCCGCGAGCCAACGCCCCGCGTCCCGGCTATCCTGGCCCACCCTACCTCGGTCCAGGCTTTGCCCGCCCCGTTTATCCGGGTTATGCCCCGCCTGTGCAAGGCCCGCCCGGCCATCTGGGCGACTGGCTCAATCAGCACCGCAACCTTCCCGTACAGGAGCAGGAGCGCATGCTGCGCGGCGACCCAAACTTCCGGCGGCTTCCACCTGCGGAACAGCAGCGGGTAGTGCGGCAGTTGCACCAGGTAAACCAATTGTCTGAGGCGCAGCGGCAGCGCCGTCTGGCCCGCGCTGAGATGCTCGAACATCTGCCGCCGCAGGAACAGATGCGCATCAACCTCTCCGCAAGCCGATGGGCTACGTTGCCCCTCGACCGCCAAGCGATGATGAAGCGTGCCTTCCAGGATCTGCGCGCGGTACCGCTCGAGCAGCGTCCCACAGTGCTCAACTCCGAGCGCTATCAGGGCGCATTCACTCCCGAGGAGCGCGGCATCCTCTCCGATATGCTGCTGGTCGAGCCGTATCAGCCGATGCGGTAGGTCAGTCCGCCACCATATCCTCACCCGGCAAAATCGGCCTTGTCCGCGGCAACATTCCGCGATAGGCAAACCAACCCATCAGCGCAAGCACGCCGACAAACGCTCCCAGCTTCACCCGGCCTGTAGCGGCGGTCAGCGGCAGCGCTTTCCACAACACCAGCAACACAGTCTGCGCCGCTGTCACCGCCCATACCGTGCCGTAGAAGTAGCGCCGGTGCGTCCCTTCCTTCCTGGTCGAGGGCTCCACGCGCGGCAGCTTGCCCAGCGCGCCCAGCAACAGAATCGCCGCGGCCAGCGGCAGGTAGACGTAGATGTTGTAAATCTGCTTCATGTACCACACGCCGGTCACTGCGGCAATTACCAAACCGCTCAGGTTCAGCAATCCGTAGCTCAACGCCGCCGTCCACGCAAAGGTGTAGCAGACCCGCCGGTAGAGCGGATTCGGCTTGTCCTCGTCGAAGCGCAAAATATACGGCGCAGGCTCCGCGCCCGGCAGCCGTCCGCGCAGCGCAGCAACGCCCGTCCCGGCAAGGACCAATCCCAGCCACAGCGAGTTGACCAGGCTGAACCCATGCGCAAAAAGCGTGAACGTCAGCGGCCCAGGCGCCAGAAAAAAGACAAAAATCCAGATCGGCCAATGACAAGCGCGATAGATGCGTGTATTCCGCGTGCGCAGCTTCCGCTGCTCGGCGTATTCCACTTTCCCTCTGTATTCCATGCACACAAGCCTCGCAGAGACGCTGCGGGCGCGTCAATGCTCGCACCGGTTCAGCGCTTGAATCGGCGAACTACTGACCGGAACCGCAAGATAGGATCGGGTCGCATCTGGAAACGTGCGTAGGGATGTTGGCAACAACTGAGATCGAGTATGTTCGATATGGCTCCTTCCGGCGCTTCGGATAAAAAATGCTCCTCTGGTTTCTCGACAAAAGCGACTTGGGAATAAGAACAACACGGGTTAGTGCGGTTTACAATCGGCTAACATGACCTTCGGCAGAGCAGGAAGGTGGGTTACATGCGGTTCGAGGTTTTTGTTGCGGCGCGATACCTCAAGGCCAAGCGGCGGCAGGCCATGGTGGGCGTCATTACCCTCGTCTCCGCTGCTGGAGTAACGACCGGAGTGGCGGCGCTGGTGATCGCGCTCGCGATTACCAACGGGATGAGGCACTACTTGCAGGACCGGCTTCTTGGGGCCTCTCCGCATGTGGAATTGGTGAGTAGAAGGGCGGGCGGCATTCAAAACTGGCGTCCGTTGCTGGAGCGGCTGCGCCGGGTGCCGCACGTTTCCGCGGCCGCGCCGGCCCTTTACGGTCAGGTGCTGATTTCGCGCGGCCCGCGCGCCGGGTATGCGGTTATCAAAGGCATTGTTCCCGCCGAGGAACGGACGGTAAGCAACCTGCTGAGCTTTGTGACCAAGGGATCGGCGAAGCCTCTCGATCCCGACGACGTAGGCGCGGACACCTCGCTGGTTCTGGGCGCGAGTCTGGCAACGCGGCTCGAGGCGCATGTGGGAGACGACGTATTGGTGATTAGTCCCAATGAGAGTTTAACGCCCCATGGCTTCACTGCTAAATACCAGCGCTGCCGAGTGGCCGGCATCTTCCACGCCGGTTTCTCCGAATTCGACAACGGGATGGCATTGATGCGCGTGGCCGACGCTCAACGCTTATTCGGCGAACCGGGCATTGTCTCCGCCATCAGTTTCAAGGTGGACGATGTGTACCAGGCTCCTGCGATCGGCTTGGCGGTGGAGGATGCAGCCGGCAGCGACTTCATCGCGACCAATTGGATGGAACAGAACCGCGTGCTTTTCCGCGCCCTGCGGCTGGAGCAGACGGTCATCTTCATTGTGATCTCGCTCATTGTGCTTGTGGCCGCGCTGAACATTCTCATCGCTCTTACGATGATGGTGATGGAGAAGACGCGCGACATTGCCGTGCTGATGAGCTTTGGCGTGGAACCCAGCCAGATCCGCCGCATCTTCGTGTTGCAGGGACTGATGATCAGCGTTACCGGCACAGTTCTGGGCCTGGCGCTCGGCTATTTCGGCGCCTGGGCCGGAGGTCACTACCACTTCATTCACACATCCCAAGAGGTTTACGCGTTTGACACTCTGCCGTTTGCCTCGCGCCCCGAACACGGTCTTCTGGTTGCCGCGTTATCCATCGGCATCTCCCTCCTGGCCACGCTTTACCCGGCGTGGGTGGCAGCACGTATTCTGCCCGCCGAAGCCCTGCGGTATGAGTAGGAGAGAGCAGGGGATCTCTTCACACACTTTTTCGCTCTTTTAGCGTTCATGCTTCCCTCTCGCTGAAACAATTCCTAAGCGCTCATTGACGTCAAGCTAACGGTACATTTTCACAGCTTGCGCCGTTGACTGCGATCCCTTCCACTCTGGCCCGTTGAGCCGAGGCGGAAAGAAGCGCCGCAAAGAAGAGTAAAAAGGCTAAGAATTGGTCGTTATTCAAATCACGCTGGTGTGCCGAATTAAGCACCTATAGTGTGATCTAGGTCACTCCCGCATTGTGACTTCGAGCACTGATGCGTGTGTTTTGGCTATTCTGACAGGTTTTCTTGATTTCATTTCCCTTGACATCGCCTTTGACCCGCGATAAGATCGCGGATAATTTTCCGATTCAAGAAAGAGGGACCGCTATGGGGACAATGACGAGGCGGCATGCCTTGAGGCGCATCCTGGCTATATCGGGGGGTGTGGCTGCGGCCGTGGCTGCTGGGACCGTAATGACTGCCTGCACTCCAGGAGCCGGGGGCAACTACTACGGTAACTACTATGGCAACTCATATACCAACGGCCAAGGGTATCACGACACTTACTACACCAACTCATATACCAACCATTAAAAGGACCTAACCCAAGAGCGCCGCGGCAGAACGGGGGCTCGAAAAACGCGCAGTTCGACGGATAGCGACGCGAGCGTAGTTGTTTTTGTGCAAATTCGAGTAAAGTCACAAAAAGCCAGACGACACTGGGCGCTCAGGGATCAACGGCAGCAGGACTGACGCAGGATTCGCTCCGCGGCTCACGCACAGTATGGGCCGCGAAGTTCCTTAAAAGGAGGCTCGGATTTCGGGAATTTATGCCCAACATACTTCTCACGTCAAAATGCACCCGCTCATGCCCTTATTGCTTTGCCGAGCGGGAGATGAACAGCTCGCCGGATCAGATCTTGTCTTGGGAAAACCTGATTTATCTTGCTGATTTCATGGCGGCAAGCGGTGAAAGAGCCATTTCGCTCCTGGGAGGAGAGCCCACGCTTCACCCTCTTTTCGTGGATTTTGTCTTATATCTGCTGCAGCGCGAATTCAGGGTAAACGTATTTACCAACGGGATAATGTCTTCCCATCGATTGCTCGAGCTGAAGGAGCACCTGGGGGCGGTTCCGAACGAAAGGCTGAGTTTTGTCTGCAACCTGAACAACCCCGAACAGACCGATGCACCCGCGTGGCAGCAAAAGAGCGTGGAGGAGTTTCTTGGGGCGATGGGCCCGTGGACCCAACCCGGGTTCAACATCTACCGCGTGGATTTCGATCTGGAATTTCTCTTCGATCTTGTGAATCGATATGGAATGAAGCGAAGGCTCCGCCTGGGTCTTGCTCATCCCGTGCCGGGAGCCGAAACCGCTTATATCAAGCCGAGCGAAATTGGACTCGCGATCGAAAGACTTTATTCCTATCGCCAGCTGTTCGAAGGCTTCCAACTGGACTTCGTGCCGGATTGCGGATTTCCCCTTTGCAAGTTCAGCAACGAACAGCTTGGCTGGCTGTATCGCATCGGCGGAGTGGAAATGCGGTTCAAGTGCAGTCCGGCGATCGATATTACGCCGGATATGAACGTCTATGCATGCTTTCCGCTTTCAAACATCAATAGAAGATCGATCTTCGAGTTTGACAACATGCGACAGGTGGTTGACATCTTTGCGGAGACACACAGGAAGATCCGAGCGGAAGCGAAGGGCATCTATCCCGAGTGCGACGACTGCGCGCAGATGAACAATGGAACCTGCTCCGGCGGCGGCGCCTGTCAACTTCTGAACATTTTTAAGAATGAAGCATCAGTAAGGCTACCGGAGATTGAAAGTGAGCTTAAGAACACTTGTCTGCCCGTATGAACCGGAGCTTATTAACGGCTTCCACGAGAGGGAGATTGCCGTCCGGGTCGATTCGCCGTCCCTGGTGAGGGAGGCAGGCAATGCCGTGAGAAACTCCGGCAATCGCCTGCTGTGCGTGATACTGGACTCCGCCCAACCGGTGGACGCAGTGCCGTTTGAAGACGGATGGAGCGGGATTCCGATCCTGCTGACAGCGCCTGCGGCCGGGGAATTCAGGAGCATCGTGCACAAGCTTCCTTTACTGAGAAGCCTGAACCTGAAAATCTACTTGAGTTCGACGAACGAGAACATCAGGGACGCGCGCATTCTTTCCTCTCTCGGCTTATCTTGCGCGCTCAGGATTGAGCCGGGGGCCGTTGATTGGGAGGCGCTGTCAGACCTTATGACCTATGCTCTCTGCGGGCGGGCTCCCCATGCGCCGATCGATCCGTTCGACTACATCTCGCGGAATTACGACTCCAAAGTTCATTTGAAGTGGGGCGCGGTGTATCTCGACGATCCTGAGAAGTATTTTCATCTGGATAAAGAAAAGAATGTGGCTCTCTCGTGCAAGGAAGCTGTTGCCGGGCAATTCATCGGATGCCTTGACGATATCGAGAGGGCGGAGCCGGAGGAGATTGCGCGTAGAACTGATGCGTGGTCGCGCAATTTCACCGGGTTCAGCCCATGCGCCACCTGCGAAGGCTTCAAACTCTGCATGGGCAGTCTTCGCCCGGAGGACGAAATAACGGAGGGCTGCACGGCCTTCTTCTCGGAAACGCTCGAAACTCTTGAAGCACTCTACGCCCAGGAGCAAAGAGCCGGGAAGGATCATGTATGGCGACTGTAATCTTCAAAGCCACGGAGGCTTGCAATGCCCAGTGCGTGTACTGCGATGTGGCGCACAATAAAAAAGCCATCCGGGAAAAGATGCCGTACGAGTTGCTTGAGCTTTTTTTCACCCGGGTAAACGACTACCTGCTGGCGAAATCAGACGACACGATGGAGATCATCTGGCACGGCGGGGAACCGCTGCTGCTGGGGACGGACTATTTTGCCAAAGCCCTTGAATTTCAGCAAAAGCAATGCGAAAAGACTGCGCACAGGATCCGTCACAGCGTGCAAACGAATCTCACGCTTTTTAGACCGGAATTTGTGCCCGTATTCAAGCAGCTGGGAGTGACCAGCTTCGGCACAAGCTACGATCCTTTCACCGATTTGCGAGGAATCGGCGCGACGGTCGACGCCAACCTCTATCGGAGAAAGTTCATGGAGAGCGTGAGGCTGGTGGAGAGAGAAGGCTTCAGTTGGGGAATGATCTACGTCGTGACGAAGCTCTCGTTGGACCGGCCGCTCGATATCTTCTGGTTTCTAATGAATCTGAATCCGACCGGATCGATGATGTTCAACCCGGTCTATCTTCGCGACAGGAGTCTTTCTCACCTGGATATCACGGCGGAAGAATTCGCTGATTTCCTGGGCGCAATCTTCCCGGCATGGTGGAAGAACAGATGGCGCATGCCCCGCGTGGAGCCGTTCAGGATGATGGAGGAAAACCTGCGGGGCAGTCGCTCGATGATCTGCTGCGACTCGGGAGTTTGCGCTAAGACTCATTTCGGGATCGCTCCGGATGGCAATTTCTTTCAGTGCGGGCGCGCGATGGATTGGGGTCTGCTGGGGCTCGGGTCCATCAAGGAAAGAAGCTTTGTGGACGTGTTGGAGGATCCCGCAAAGGCGAAGATGCTGGAGAGGACGAAACTCCTCGGCGAGACGGAGTGCAAGGGGTGCAGGTTCTGGGATGTGTGCCACGGCGGATGCCCGCTAGACGGTTGGCTGAAGACCGGGTCGCTGATGAGTCGGTCGCGGATGTGCGTGGCAAAGAAGATCTTTCTCGAAAAGTATTTCGAGCCGGCGGTCAACGGCAACGGCTCCCAAAAGAAGACCGTCGAAAACTGCCGGGTTTCCGTACCAGGAGCGCCTGCATCGCGCCCGTCCGGGGATGCCGATGAGAAGCAGAACGGCGCGATATGGATCAACCTCAGAGGGGCTGCGGGGGATGCTCTAATGCTTTCGGGAGTTTTGAAGCAGGTGGCCGACAGGTTTCCGCAGCGGAAGTTCAATCTGGTTTCAAGAACCGGCCTGGATCCGATCCTGCGCGGTCACCCCGCGGTCGGAGAGATCGGGAATCCGCCGGCGGACACGCGGATCATGAGCGCGGATTACTGGGAAGAGCCAGGCTATGGAAATCGTGGCGCTGAAGCGGGGCGCGCCTATCAAACGCTTGCCCGGATGTTCGGCCTGGAACTGCCAGTGGATGAGTGTCTTTGGACTGCGAATCACGCCGAAAAGGATCGAATTTCTTTTGGACTTCCCTGGAAAGCGGGGAACCTGCTCGTCTGTCCGGCGGCGGACTCAGCGAGGAAGCAGATGTCAATCAAGAAATGGGAAGAGTTGGTCGAGCTTCTTTCCGGCAGCGACACCCTCATTGTTCAAGCAGGCAAGCGCTCCTCGCCTTACATTCGTGGGACCTATAGCCTTCTGGGCCTTGCAGACGAAAGGGAGTTGATCCCGCTGCTTCCGCGCTTCGATGCCGTGGTTACGGTGGACAACTTCGCGATGCACGCCGCGCACCTATGCGGCGTCCCGGCCGTGGTGCTATGGGGGCCGACCGACCACAAGGTTTCTGGTTACCGCGGGCAACGGCATTTTCAAGCGGCGCCGGGATGCGGACTTGAGCAGGGCTGCATGAGCTCGGGCAGCAGAGAGTTGTGTTGTGTCCCGTGTTCGCAGGAGCACGATCACTGCCTCGATAGCCTCAATCTGCAGGAGATTTGGGGCGCCGTGGGGGAGATTCTCGCGGAGAAAAACGAGGATCCATGGCTCGGCCGCGAGGAACGTCCGGCCGGAAGGCGCGTGGAAGAGATCTCACTGCCTTGAGCGATATCCGAGGCCGCCATGTTTGCTCAACAGATCCGTCATCGGGTCATCAAACATTCTCCGCGCAGAGATCAAGGGCGTCGTGCCACCATCGCTCCGGACATCGACCTCGGCCTGGTGGGAGAGGAGCAATGCCGCCACGCGGGTAGTCCGCGGCGATTCAAGTAGTTGTTGTGAATCTGGCAGCCGTGAATGGTGTGGAAATACTCCGCAGGTGGACTCTTCGTAAGCGCGGCAAAGCCTTGAATCCGTGGCTGCTGGCTATTCTCTCAGCAATTCTGTTAGAGCTGCCTTTCCCGATCGCCGGCCCCATGCCGCCCTGGCGTGGCATGTTTGCGTGGTTTGCCGTTGTTCCCTTGCTGGCGGCTTTTCTGGGCTGTGGCAGAGAAAGCCGGCCCGTTTCCCCGCTCCAGGGCGCGCTCCTTGGATATCTTGCGGGCGTGCTTTGGAATGCCGGCAACTGTTACTGGATTTACAGCACTACACGCCTCTGCTGCGGCGTCTCGCCGGCGTCTTCCAGCCTGATCCTGCTGGGGCTTTCGCTGCTGCAGGGCGGATACTTTGCGCTCTTTGGCTTCCTGATGGCTTTTCTTCGACACCGGTTCAACAGCCGGGCGATTGCGCTCCTGGCTGCACCCATCCTATGGGTGGCTATTGACTTTTTTGCCTACCATTTCACGAGCATGCCCTGGGGTCAGCTTGGTTATTCGCAGGTGAATAATGCGGGCTTGAACTGGCTGGCGCCCTGGACCGGAGTCTATGGCATCACTTTTGTTTTGATTCTCGAAAACGCCGCGATTTCTTTGCTCCTGCTGCCGGAAGATAGGCTTAAGGCGAAGAGACCGCGGCGAGCGATTACGATGGCGCTCCTTGCCGCCGTGCTTCTGTCCGGCACAGGCCTTGTTCCCATCTTCCGCCTGCAGCCGGCCAGCCCCGCCACAGTCACCGCGACTCTCATCCAACCCAATCTGGAAGTAGCAGAAATCAAGACCCTCGACCGGGCGAGCTGGCAGAAAGATCTGCAAGCGATGGACGCGCTCGGCCGCGTCACTTGCCTTCCCTTCATGGCGGGGATTCCAGACACTGGCCTTTCCGTGGAGCCCAATCAATCTTGTCTGCCCGGCAAGACCACCCTTCTTGTCTGGCCAGAGGCGCCTTCGCCTCCTCCCGACTCTGACCCGCGCTTCCGTGACGCCGTGTCCCGGCTCGCCGCTGAGACGCATGCCACCGCTGTGATCGGCAGCATGGGCGAAGATAGAGTTCCTGGAAGCGGCCCCGGCGGAAACCGCGATCGGTTTTACAACTCAGCAACCATAGCCGCGCCGGATGGAACGATCGTTGGCCGCTACGACAAGATCCATCTTGTTCCCTTTGGCGAATACACACCTCATAAGGGTCTGCTCTCTTTCATTGGAGGGCCGACGCAGGATCTGCGCGACTTCAGCCGCGGAACGATGCGCAAGGTCTTCAACACGGACGGCCATCGCTACGGGGTCTTCATCTGTTATGAGGCGGTTTTTGGAGATGAGGTCCGCCAGTTTGCGGCATCCGGCGCGGAAGCTTTGATTGAAATCAGCGATGACGCCTGGTGGGGCGATACCTCAGTCCCCTGGCAGCACCTGAATATAACGCGCATGCGCGCCCTCGAAAACCGGCGCTGGATTATGTTCGGCACCAACGACGGCGTTACCGCGGTTATCGATTCCAACGGCCGAGTCACCGCCAGCATCGCGCGCCGCCGGGCTGGAGTGCTCACCGCCCCGTTCGGCTACGAGCATGACATGACCTTCTACACCGCTCACGGCGACCTTTTTGCCGGCGTTTGCGTTCTAGTCTCCTCGCTGTTTCTTCTCCGGGCACAGCTTTTTGGTTTCGCAGCGCGACGCGGACTTACCCTAAAGCATCGCTCAGCTCCAGCCTCTGCATTGGATTTTGGAATTCAGGGGGCAAAGGAGTGAAAGTATCCACTTATATGCTCTTAATGAACATGATTGCCCTCGATCAGGTTTCGAATCGAAAATACTGGACCGATAACATAGACCCCATCGCCATACACTATTTCCGCAATGTCGGACTCCACTGGTACGGTCTCATGTATGTATTTGCAGGCTTAACCATCTGGCTGCTGTGTCACTGGTGGGTAAGGCAAGGACGTCTTCCCATCGCATCGGATCAGGTGGCCAAATTGGTTTTTGGATATGCCGGCATCGGCGGTGTCGCTGGCGCCAGGCTTGGGTACTGCCTGCTCTATGACTTTGACCGGTTTTGTCATCACCCCTGGGAAGTCTTCGCCGTGTGGCAGGGAGGGATGGCCAGCTACGGCGCCATCGCAGGAATGCTCGTTGCAGCCATGCTCTTTAACCGGCGGCGCAATCTCGATCCCTGGCCCTTCCTGGATGCGGGCGCGGTAGCCTGCGCTATTGCGATTTTCTTTGTACGCATCGGCAACTTTCTCAATGGCGAATTGTGGGGACGACCGGCAACCGTTCCGTGGGCGGTGATATTTCCACGCGCTCCGCTTGTGGATGGAATGGAAGTTCCACGGCATCCCAGCCAACTTTATGCCGCGGGTCTTGAGGGATTGCTGGTCTTTCTTATTGCTGGCTGGGCCTTTCGGCGCTTCCGGTCCCGTAGTGGATTTACATTTGGAGTAGCTTTGATGGTCTACGCCATTGGCAGATTTGCCGATGAATTCTGTCATGACCCGGGGCCGGGCCATGCACTCCTTTGGGGATGGATGAGCCAGGCCCAGCTTTTCACTCTTCCCATTCTTACGGCGGGCGTCGTGCTGGCCTGTTGGCGAGGCTCTGCTGCCGGGCACGCGGGTGACAAGCCGCTTTGATTAGGGGCGCTAAGCCGGGCGGTCAATTGGTGGCCCACCTCGCGAGATGGAGAGCATGCGGCAAGTTGTTTGATTTTATGGTGGAGCTGAGCGGGATCGAACCGGCGGCATCCTCGTTGCGTAATCAGCGAGCGAATCCAGACGGAGAGAAACCGGAGGATACCGAGTGACAGAGAGAGGCAGCGTTCATGCTGGTTTCAAGCACGCTCGCTGCCTTTTGTGTGTGACGGCGCGACACTGCCTTAG
>Ga0187851_10002387_pt1 | contig 16700 bp, 14 predicted proteins | sample June2016WEW_6_10_FD_132997 | JGI IMG/M metagenome (GOLD analysis project Ga0187851, IMG submission 132997) | Peatland microbial communities from SPRUCE experiment site at the Marcell Experimental Forest, Minnesota, USA - June2016WEW_6_10 | ecosystem: Environmental > Terrestrial > Soil >...
AGTTAAACAATGTCCTGCAAATGAAACTCAAAAAAATTACCAGGCTTCGGTAACATTTTTTATGAGGCAACGTTTACTCTCTATATGTTCCGCTCGGTAACATTTATTTATGAGGCAACAAGGAGATTAATCTGGTCTTGAATTACAATTTTTTGATGATTGCAGATTGAAAGATTGTATTTTTACAAAGATTGACATTTTGAGGAATACAGGAAGTTCTTCACAGGTCTGATCGACAGCAAACCGTTAACTCCGCCGTTGCACCTTATCATTGTTAATCAACAAATATTTATTATGAAAAATATTATAGTGAAGGCTATCCGGCATTAAATTAAATTTTGTTTAGTCTTACAATATCCGGCGCCTGATCTGCAGTCGCGCTCCCTACTCGACGTCATAATACGACGCGAAGATTTCGCGGACTGACCTGGTTTCCGGCAGCACATAGACAATGCCATTCGTTTTGGTAAAAATTGAGGGCTAAATTGAAGGGATGCGGATAGTTCGCCGGAGGTTTGTCTCTCCGGAGAGAATTTTGTTTATACGGATATAGTTTCCATATCACACTGAAATTATCTGACAGGTTGAAAAATTAACCAATGATTGTCATGATCGCTTGATGATTTTTTATCATAGCCACATAGCTTATGGCAAGTACCTCATAAGGGCAAAATTATTGTAGCTGCCATTGTCAGAACTTCCTGCTGCCAAAATCCTGCCGTCAGACTGGATGCCAAGAGCAATGGCATAAGCATCATAACTTCCAATAGGTGTGGTTACTATGCCGTCCGTGCCAAAGGATGTATCAAGAGAACCGTCTGTGTTATATCTCACAAGAGCGAAATCATAGTTGCTGCCGTTAAATGATCTTCCTGCTGTCAAAATGCTGCCGTCAGACTGGATGCCTAGACCATTGGCATAATCCCAACCACTTCCAACAGGTGTGGTTACTATGCCGCCTGTGCCAAAGGATGTATCAAGAGAGCCGTTTGTGTTGTATCTCACAAGGGCAAAGTCATAGTTGCTGCCATCGGGGGATTTTCCTGCTGCCAAAATCCTGCCGTCAGACCCGATGCCGAGAGCAAGGGCTTCACTATCACCAATTCCGATAGATGTGGTTACTATGCCGCCTGTGCCAAAGGTTGTATCAAGAGAGCCGTCTGTGTTGTATCTCGCAATGGCAAAATTATAGTAGCTGCCATAGTGGGAACTTCCTGCTGCCAAAATCCTGCCGTCAGACTGGATGCCAAGAGAATAGGCAATATCATAACCGCTTCCCATAGGTGTGGTTACTATGCCGTCTGTGCCAAAGGTTGTATCAAGAGAGCCGTCTGTGTTGTATCTCACAAGGGCAAAATCATAGTAGCTGCCATCTGCGCAATATCCCGCTACCACAATCCTGCCGTCAGACCCGATGCCAAGAGCATAGGCGCCGGCATAACCACTTCCAATCGGTGTGGTTACTATGCCGCCTGTGCCAAAGGTTGTATCAAGAGAGCCGTCTGTGTTATATCTCACAACGGCAAAATTATCGTTGCTGCCATTGTAAAAACTTCCTGCCGCCACAATCCTGCCGTCAGACTGGATGCCAAGAGCATTAGCAATAGCATTACCACTTCCAACAGGTGTGGTTACTATGCCGCCTGTGCCAAAGGTTGTATCAAGAGAGCCGTTTGTGTTGTATCTCACAAGGGCAAAATCATAGTAGCTGCCATCGGCGTAATATCCTGCCGCCACAATCCTGCCGTCAGTTTGGATGCCAAGAACATAGGCATAAGCATCATTATTTCCAATCGGTGTGGTTACTATGCCGCCTGTGCCAAAGGTTGAATCAAGAGAGCCGGGGGGCGTTACTGTCACTGGAGTGGTTGTTTCAGATGTTGCCGGTGTTGGTGTGGAACCGCCGCCGCCGCAACCTGTAATAACTATAATCAACACAGCCGCCGGCAACAAAAATAATTTTTTCATTGCACACTCCTATCTTGAAATAGAAAGGCTGTGGTTTTGTATGCTTGTTTAGCGGTTTCCAATCAGTTGAACAGCATGATAACAATATTTATTTTTCAAAAGAGGAATATCGCAGCCTTAATTAAAGGAATCATATAATAGTAGCAGCATAAAGCAGGCCAATAGCAGAAGAGGAATAAGAAGTCTGGATTAATCCTTTAATGACAGGTGTTTGGGTTAACGGAAGAGAACTGGAGAAAAGAATGAAATGATTCGGTGACCCTCAACATGCGGTGGAACCTCAGCATATTGAGGGATACTATGATGGGATGCGGATAGTTCGGCTCGATGTTTATCGCAGGGCGCGAACTGCGTTTATTATGGATTTTGAAAATTGAAACTTTGAGAAAGATATCGATTATCCTGACACTCACTGTTATGTTAAGTTTTATTTTGGGCGTCTTAATCAAAATACATTTGATGACCGCTCAAAATAATTAATCGTAGCGCATTGTGTAAGTCCCTTGTCGTAATTTTCAACACTTACTTATAACACCCCCGTACAGGAGTTCCGGGGGACGTCCTGTTTTCATTGCTTTTCTCACATTCTCCATGTCTGATTTAACATCAATATCTTTCTCTTCTTTTGTCAGTCAATCCAATGAAGTGTCCTCCCCGATTCCGGGTAACTCAGGCGATAGAGGCAGGGGGTAAAGACCTGAGATAGTCTTTAGAAATATTTTAAAGGAAATACTATCAAAATCCGGATGATGGAAGTAATCCGAACATGTTGTATTAACTTAAGTATTATCAAATTTTCATCTTTGTCTTTAAAATTCGCAACCCTCAGGATTTAACTCGTTGACAAAACGGATAACAATTCCTATACTGCCGGTCACATTTAGTAAAATACAAACATAAAGTACAATCAATAAGGAGAATGAAACATGGCATCAAATTTTTTGTATTCCACCCGTGAACAGAAGTTCATATTAAAAGAATGGCTCGATATGTCCAAGGTCTTCGGAAAAGGACGCTTCGAAGGAGGCTACAGCGTCGACGACATCGATTCAATCCTTGAAAATGCGATGAAGATTGCCAAGCTATCCGTCGCGCCCACCTGCGACGACGGAGACACCATTCATGCCGTATACAAAGCCGGCAAGGTTACGACACCCGAGTCCTATAAAAAAGGCTACTGGGATATCCAGGAAAACGGCCTCGGATCAAGCAATGCCGACCATTCGGACCCCAGCTCCATGCCGCTGTGTGTGATGGGAGCCACCAATGAATACCTGGCCGCGGCCAACGCCTCGCTGGGACCCTATGCCATGGCGACGACCGGTTCCGCAGGTCTGATCCGCGACTTCGGCAGTGAGAAGGTCAAGAATCTTTTCCTTCCCAAGATGTTTTGCGGCCAGTGGTCCGGCACCATGGATCTCACCGAGCCCAACAGCGGCTCCGACGTGGGCGACATCACCACCAAGGCAACTCCCACCAATGAACCCGGCGTTTACAATATTGTGGGCACCAAGTGCTTCATCACCGGCGGCGATCAGGACATCACCGAGAACATCATCCACCTGACGCTCGCCCGCATCGAAGGCTGCGTACCCGGAACCAGGGGAATCTCCCTGTTTGTCGTTCCCAAGTACTGGCACGATGCAAACGGCGAGAAAGGCGAGTTCAATGATGTGAACTGCGGCGGCATCGAACACAAGATGGGCCTTTGCGGTTCTGCAACGGCAATCGTGAATTACGGCGAAGAAAACAAGTGCCGCGGTTACCTCCTTGGCGATGCCCCCGTTGACGGAAAAGGTCAGGGCATGGCCCAGATGTTCCAGATGATGAACGAAGAGCGCACTGTAACGGGTCTTGCCGCCATGGCTGCGGCAACCGTATCGTATAACAATGCATGCATGTATGCATCTGGCCGAATCCAGGGCCGCCAGATCACCAATCCGAAGGCGGGCAGGGTTCCCATCATCAATCATGAAGACGTTCGCCGCATGCTCATGTTCCAGAAGTCCATCACGGAGGCATCCCGCGCCATGATCGCCTTCTCCTACTATTGCATGGACATCGCGGAGAACACTACGGACGAAAACGAGCGTAAACGGGCCAAGGCCTACATAGAGGTAAATATCCCCATCGTTAAAGCCTGGTGTTCGGATATGGCGTTCCTCTCCATCTCGGAGGCCATGCAGTGCTACGGCGGCTATGGTTTCTCGGAAGAGTACCCCATTGCCCAGCAACTCCGCGATTGCAGAATCTATCCCATCTGGGAAGGCACCAACTACATCCAGTCGATGGACCTCATCGGCCGCAAGTGGATGATGGGCGGAGGTCAGGTCTTCGCGTCGTGGTTAGCCGAGATCGAGAAGTTTGTGCAGGATAACAAAGACAACGCCGTATTTGGCGCGCAGATCGCTCTTTTAGAAGAAGCGCTGAACAACTACAAGGAAATTCAGAACACCATGGGCGGCTATCTGGGCCAGGGCAAGTTCGGTATGATCGGATTTTACGCCACCCGCATCCTCCATGCCACGGGTTACATTTACGGCGCGAAGCTCCTGCTTGAGCATGCGCTGATTTGCCAGAAGAAGGTTGATGAAATCGGCAAGGAACACTTTGAATATCCTTACTATGCGGGCAAGGTGGCCTCCGCGAAATTCTTCTGCCACAACATCCTGCCCATTGTCGGCACGATTCTGAAGGTTATCAAGGAAGGCGACAATTCCATCATGGAAGCTCCTGAGGCTGCCTTTATAATATCATAATCTTTTCTTCGAGGGATGGGGGCAGACGCCCCCATCCCTCCTGATCTGAAAAAAATATTGACTCAAATGTCTCTTTGTTATATGTTAGTTACAATAAATTCTTAGTTACGGAGGGGTATAACTATGAAACAAGATTATGAGACACCTGAACTTACTGTTTATGAAGACCTTCCAGATGTTACAAACGCTTCTATGATAGTCTAGGATAGTCTAGCGCTTCGTAAACAATAAAATCAAAAACAATTCTTAAAACAGGAACAAAGCTCCGGTACCGGCATGGTTTGAATTTGCGACTGAATTTAAACCATGATCCGGTATTTCAGTTTTTACGTCACTGTTATTGTGGTAATCATATTGCGTTTGTGCCGCGAGACGGGATTGTGGGCAGTATGATTTTTCCGGATATCGCGGGGAAAACTCTTTTTTAAGGGAATCTGCGAATTGAAGCTCTCCCAAGGCAAGCCGCGGAGAATCTTCGATTCTTAAAGTAAATTATAATTGAAGTTCTCCGCGATAAACCGCGGAGAGGCTTCGATTCTTAAGGAATATTATAATTATATATTCGCTCACTTATTCTGTAGCACGCTACAAGAATGCGTTCGCTGCTGAATTCTGTAATCGCTTCCTTACGTAAGCAGCACGCGAAGGTGTTTGCTCGCTTGCGAATTCATCCCTTTAGAGTTTTGTCCGGGCAAAATCTCTCAGGCGGCGGTATGATTTTAAAAAGATACCCGGTTGTATCGGTCCTCCGTTGACTTCCTTGATTTTTTCCATCATATCAAAACACAGTCGGCATTCGCGCTCGCTGCAATTCATTGTGCAATTTTCAACTGTGTCGAAAAAGCTGTCATCAAACAGATGCGATGGAATTTTACCGATTTTTTCACTAATGATATTACCGTATCCGGCGCTGATGAAATCGACAATATTGTAAGAAGCATTCGTATCAAAAATACGCATAAATTTTTTGGTGATCGATAGAGGCGATGTCTGCCGACCGCGCGGAATCTTAACAACGCTGATGAAGGGCAGCAGTGTCTTCAATCGTGCGACGGACACCCAGTTTGCCTTGAATAATATTCGGGGATCCAGTATGACATCCGGTTTTTTGCAATAACACTGATCCATGGAAATGTTTCGGGCCAGGTACCAGCGGTGTCCGTGCGGAGAGCTTTCATCAGGACAGTTATAGAGGCACCCCTCGAAGGCAATCACCTTCTGGGTGAATCCCGCTTTGTGGTTGCGCTTAAGTTGCGCGGAAGTTCGAATAATATTGACAGAGGGGTTGTGCAGTGTCACTCCTTCTCTGCGCTCTTCTTCCAGTTCCTCTTCAGTCATCCGGTGCGAGAGACAGGAACCCTGAATTTCGCAATCGGGAAGGGCGTCTTTCAGCCGTTTTATCAGCTCGATGTCGGCTACGACAAAACTGCGTACGCCCCGGGGATAGAATTCTTTGATGACATTATCGACTACCGCTCTATAGTTGTCATGGAGAAGGTAGTTGAGCAGCAGTGATAATTTAAACCCCGTGTGCCGCTGATTCCATGATATCAGGTTCATGGTGCGCCTGCGGGCTTCATAAAGGGAAATCTTTGTATTCACCGGTCGGCCGCTGGCGCAGATTTGGGGATTATAGTGAGGAAAATGCAGATCATAGATATGTTGCCTGAAGGCGGTCAATCCCTGTAAATGTTTCTTCCGGGTCTCATGCGGATCAAATCCGATAGTAAGTTTGATGTTTTCCATTAGTTGTTACAAGTTTCTTTCGCAGTTTTTTTGTCATGGCAGGTTAAAGATGCTTCCTGTTTTCGTCCCAGCGATGCCGATATCGATCCGGAATGAATCGGTGCTGTTTTTATTCGGTACAATGAAAGATCTTTTATAATCGAATATTGCCCTAAAAAAGTTCTATAAGAATAAACTTTTGGAGGGCAGAGATGACAGAAAAGCGACAGAAAAGCAGAGGACATATACGAAACAATTTAAGATTGATGCCGTTAAAATTGTAACCGGGCAGGGATACAATATTTCAGAAGCAGCACGGAATCCAGATATTCATCAGTGTCCACTCGCCTGCACCGCTCCGGCAGTTATGTCAGTAAGGTCTTCATAGACTATCAGTTCAGGTGTCTCATAATCTTGTTTCATGATCAACTCCCCTTCTATTTTATTACAAAATTAATATACAACAAAAAACCGGATCAGTCAAATTGATTTTTCCATTCCGGAAGAATAACATTGACACATATTGTTGCAATGGATTAGAAGAAAAATTATTTGAGATAAATCAGTTTCAGCAAACTCGTCAATGCCGTGAGGTTGAGCGAAAACAGGAAAGATAACCCAATGAGATTATTTTTCATCATAAACGGTGTGGAAGCAAAAGAAATTCCCGGGCCGCATTGGCTGCCGCTGGGATTCGCGTATATCGGCGCGCTATTAAAACGGCATGGGCATGACGTGCAGGTATTTGATCGTTACGCGGCTATGGGCCGGTTAGGCCTCGATAGAAATAAGATTGATTATGCCATGCTGGCGGCGTTGAAGATATTTGCGCCGGATGTCGTCGGGTTAACCACTATTTCACCAATGATTTATGACACGGTGCACTGCGCGAAGATTATCCGCAGTATCTTTAACGGTATGATGCTTGCTGGAGGTCACCACGCTACTGCGCTGCCATGGTTAACACTGGTAAAGATTCCGGAACTGGACGGTGTCGGAATCGGGGAAGGTGAAGAGTCTATGCTTGCTGTAGCTGAAGGGACAAATCCGGCTGATATAAAAGGAATCCTTTGGCGGCAAAGTTGTGAAAATATTCAGGACAACCAAAAGAATCCGACATATGATCCCGGCCGCGGCCGGGTAGAACAACTTGATTGGCTGCCTTTTCCAGATTATTCATTGTTTGACACCGCATTTTATACCCGTCGCAATACATCTGTGATTCGCGGGTTTCACTTATCGACGTTGTTAATGATTGGTTCAAGAGGTTGTGCTTACCACTGCTCTTTCTGCACGGAGTCTTTGGTTTATGGAGGAGGAGTTCGTTTCCATAGCATAGATTACATCACGGATATGGTAAAGAGTACGTTGCAGCAATACCCGCAGGTTAAAGGCATCTATTTTCATGATAATGATTTTCTTATCGATCCGGTCCGTGTGGAACAAATATGTTTGAGTTTCATTAAAACCGGACTGGCGAAACGCTTTAAATGGGCGGTGCAGGGAAGAGCGGATAGAGCCGAACCGGGCTTGTTGCGATTGATGAGAAAAGCGGGCTGTGTCAAGATTGAAATAGGGGTAGAAGCTGTCGCTCAAAAAGAATTGGACTCTATGCAAAAAGGCACGAAAGCAGGCTTCAACGCAAAGGCTTTACAGTTGTGCCGCGACGCCGGAATAAGCGCCCACGCGTATTTAATAACGCGTACAAAAGATGAGACTCCGGCAGATTTGGAAATGAAGCTCGATTGGCTAAAGCTTAACAAGCCGGATACTTTTATCTTGAATCCGTTGCTGCGTCATCCGGGGTCCATTTTGTACAAGGAGACAGGAAATAGTTTTTTTGAAAAAAATGATTGGACGCCCGAGAGTGTGCGGGGCTTTTATGCTGAAGATGTTTTTTCGCAGGTTACTCCTCAAGAGAGGCAGGATTGGATGCAATCCCGATTTGAACCTTTCGCGCGAAAAAATCATCGTCTTACGATTTTGAAATTAAATCCGGTACAAATGTGGCCGCAGTTTTTTTATGAAGCGATTTTACGAAGGCTGAAAAAACGCATGGCGTAGTTCTCATCGCATTGCCGGGCATTTACTCTCTTTCAAAATGTAATCCTCAAATTTGATGACTGCCAAATACTGCGGATGGGCGAAACAAATAATTCTGCCGATTTGGAAATCGGATTTTATTTTTTCTTCCTGAAGTCTTGATTTTTTGAGTCAATCGATTTATACAACATTTCAATGATTAATCATTAATATCAATTCTAACTAAACATGTGGCACAGTTATTGGCGGCAAGTCAGCATTTAAGATGTAAATGATTACGGTGGTAATAGAATTGCAAACAGATAAATATGTAACTAAGGAGTATGTCTAGCCCCTTTTGTTCTGAGATATAAAGTGAACAACCAGAGTACCTGACAACAAGGGATAGTCAAGGAAGTCGTTTAAAAGGAAGGGAATTATCATGGCAATACAAGAAAAAGTAAAATTAAGCAAAGATACCAAAATGGCGATGGGATCGCAGTTTTTGGGTTTTATGCTGGATGCTTACGACATGGCGATAGTTCTTGTTATGGCTCCAATTCTCGTCAAGATATTTTCGTCTCCCACGGGAAGTGAGGCCTGGCGGTATATCACGATCGTTCTTACTTATTCGATCACATTGGCAGCAAGGCCTTTTGGCTCGGCATTCTTTGGACATTTCGCAGACAGGCTCGGACGGCGTTTTCTCCTTGTTCTGACAATAGGCGGAGTTGGCCTGATGTCCTTCATGTCTGCCTTTCTTCCTACATATGATCAGATCGGGATTTGGGCGTACGTTCTTTTCTGTGTTCTGAGATTTATAATGGGATTTTTTTTCGGCGGAGAATATGCGGTAGGACATACCTTTGCCATCGAACATGCCCCGCAAAAGAGGCGTGGCGCAATAGGCGGTTTTATTCAGTCAGGTTTCCCATTAGGGTATGTTTTTGCCTCTCTTGTGGTTGCCCTGATCTCTTCTATCCTGGGTAGCAAGGCCATGCTTGACTATGGCTGGCGGATTGTCTTTGCGACAGGAGTATTGCCTGTATTACTGGCCCTGTATATCAGAAAGTTGTTGCCGGAGTCTCCCGAATTTGAAAATACCAGGAAAGAAGGTAATATCGAAAAGGCACCTGTTATGGGATTGTTCAAACCGCCGGCGCTATGGGATTTTGTGCAGGTCTTCTTTTTCATGACAGGCCTTTTTCTCGCGGATTACTCGGTTTACGGTTTTCTACCCAATATTCTGACACTCGGCGGAAGGGGTTTCGACATTACGACGTATAGTTTGATCTACGGTTTTGCCCTATTTATGTCGTTCCTCGGCTATAACTTCTACGGTTGGATTTCTGACATTACCGGGAGAAAAAGATTGACTCAGTATTATTGTGTTTTCCTGATTTTATTCGGCGTTCCCGTCTATTACGTCCTTTATAATGCCGCAATCGCTCGTAATATAAAGCTCGCCCTTTTAGGAGCGACGATGGCGGCAATGATGAAGCTCGCCTGGGGCATCGTACCTGCCTACCTTTCTGAACGTTTTCCGACAAAGCGGCGGGCAACAGGTGTCGGACTGGGTTATTCTTCGGGTGCACTTTTGGGAGCATGGTTCAGTATCTATGTATGGTGGGCACATAGTATACCCTTTATCAAAGTCATCGAGAAACAGGATATGTGGCTTTCCCCTGCAGTTATTTTAAGCGTGGGCGCAATAATGACCTTCGTAAGTTTGCTGTATAGTCCGGAGACAAAAGACCTTGACCTCTCAAAGGTAGTTGAACATAAGGGGTAATATGTTTAAATCACACAATGAAGCGAAAGAATGGATAGCCAAATTGCAGTATTGGGGACAACCGTCCCCAATATCCTCGGATACAAATAAACGCGGTTAGATACTAACTTTAAAGCAAGGAGATTATATGTGGCGACAGGAAAAGATTCTTCAAACAGCATTTCTGGCTGGGGCTGTCACTGATGCGGGGGCTATCTTGCCTATGCTAATTCCGCCTCTTGCGAAGCTTTTGTGGGGATTTGAAGATGTATCAGGGGCATATAAATTTGCCATGGGCTATGGCGCGTCACTCATGCTCGGCTGGACATTGTTATTGATTTGGGCGTATCAAAAGCCGATGGAACGAAAAGTCGTAGCTGCTCTCACAGTGCTGGTGATCTGCGGTCTGGTCATCACTGAAATCGTTGCTGTCCTGACAGGGCATATTGCAGCAAGGCGATTGATGCCAACCTGGTTCCTGCAGGCAATACTTCTGGTCTTATTTGCCGGAGGATTTCACTATTCAAAGATTAGACAGTGGCGTAAACAGCTTGCCTGATTAGAGCATGCGGACGGTTATTTTTTCAGCCGGCGTTTAAAAAGTAACTCGATGTAGTTCTTATTTTTCAGGAACGGCGAAAGTTGTAGTGTGGACCTTCAGGTTGGCTTATCTTGGGGCGGGTCTAAAGACCCGCACTACGTTAATTATATACGCCTGTGGTGACTCTTCAAATAAATCATGCCAGGGCATGTGTTGGTATTCGTAGTGCGTACCTTCAGGTGCGCCGGGTTAGCGGGTCTGAAGACAAGGCCTTCGAAAGCAATGCAAAAGATAGCTTGCCACGTCGCTCTTTTTAATATTTGATATGATGTTGTCTTATTTCATCATGTTTTATTTTATTATTTTCATTCTTGCGCAGATGGTGTAGGATTATATTCGAAAACAGGGAAAAACAACATGGTATACCAGTTGTGATAAGTGATGGCTTTCCCGGAGATTTCCCGGAGATTTAACGATGAACAATAAAACACCAGCCGGCAAGAATCTTGATGACATTGAGGATCTCAGAGCCGACATCCAGAAGTCCATGGAAGACGGATTTCCGCTACTGATCTTCACCCGCAGGCTTGAACGGCGTTTCCTCTCCGACACCCTGAATCTGCGTAAGGCCCGCTTCCTCATCATGGGAATCATCGCCGTTTTTATCTACAACCTGTTCCTCATTACGGATAGGGAGATGCTACCCGATGTCTATCTTACTGCGTGGAAGATCCGTTTGTGGATTGTCACACCCGCCATGATTGTGGTTCTGATCCTTATGCGCTCGCGCGCTTTTGCCCGGTTCCTCGATATTTTCGTCGATTTCCTGATCCTCCTGACCTCCGCCAGCATCATCCTCATGCTGGAGTTGAGCCACCATCCCAATGTTGTGCACTACCATACGGGCATCATCCTTATTATCATGTTCGGAAACATCATCGTCCGTCTCCGGTTCTGGCATGCTTTCTGGGTTTCGTGGCTGACTTTTCTGCTTTACGTCCTGACGGTATCCCGGATCACACCCATGCCGCCTCCGGTGATGATCAACAGCAGCGTCGTCCTGTTTTCCGCCATTATCATCAGCCTGATTGCCAATTACCAGATGGAAGACGACCTGCGCCGGAATTATCTGCGCAATCTTCTCAAGGAGATCGAGACGCACGGCCTGGAAAAGGCCAAGGCGGAGTTGGAGCACCTGTCCTCTTCCGATGTTCTGACGGGGCTTGCCAACAGGCGGCATTTTGACGCCTTACTGGATGCGGAATGGCGTATGGGAATCAGGAACGGGACACTGTTGTCCGTCCTTTTTCTCGATGTTGATGATTTCAAAGCCTACAATGATAACTATGGTCATAGCGCGGGAGATGTCTGTCTCCAGAAGATTGCCGCTGTCATCCGGAGAAGCGTTCACCGTCCTCACGACTTATGCGCCCGTTACGGGGGAGAGGAATTCATCGTTCTCTTTCCCGATACCTCTTTGGAAAACACGCTTCAGGTCGCGGAAAAAATCCGGAAAGGCATAGATCTGGAGAATTTACCCCATTCCTTTTCCCGCGCCGCATCCCACGTTACCATTAGTATCGGCGTTGCAACCATGACTCCGGTAAGGGGGATGAGCCAGAACATACTGGTTGAAATGGCCGACCATGCCCTTTACAAGGCCAAGGAGTTGGGGAGAAATCAGGTGCAGGTGTTTGTGCCGGGGGAAGATCCGTCCTGATGGATTTTTGAAAAGGTTGATCCTTCGATCTGGGAGTATAGATGGATGCTATAATTTTTTATTCGTTTGTAGTTATTGTTAGCGTATTTTTCATCAGATTATTTTTAATAAGGATAAAAGTTATTAACTACGTAAGAAAATACCACAAAAAGTATTGGGAAGATAACTTTCATTTATTTTTCTGGGGTGGAAGTCGTATTGGTATTTCTAAATTAACGGAGGGTCTTGATGATCTTAAAATTGAAACTTACAAAAAAGAATATGATAAAGCAATAAAACACTTATTATTCGCCATATTATTAATTATCATATTTTCTATTAGCTATATAATCTTTGTGAAAATCGGGATGGTTTGAATTAAGGAAAACTACGGACAATTAATTAAAATCAGGATCTACAGGCATGGATGGCTTCGTGGCTCCTGCTTTTTAAATATCCCGTTTTATGCTTCTATGTTACAATTAGTAATATTTGAAAAATTGCTAATAAGATCAAACAACCGATCGCAATGCTCCGGCTGATTTTTTCATTAGATCATGGAGAATAAAATGGAAAACATCCAATTATATTTCAAGACAGAAAGAGCGGAGAGTCTGGTTTTTATAGCAATTGGTATCATTGCATTTGCTGCGGGTCTTTATTTCCTTTTTTCTTTTAAAAAACCATTTTATACAGGAATTGCCTGGCCGTTAATCATTATTGCAGTTATTCAAATATTTGTTGGCGGTGCAGTTTTTATTCGCTCTCCAAAAGATATCGCCCGCGTGGAAATAATGTGCTCAACCAACCATCATGCCCTTGCAACGCAAGAAATTCCAAGAATGGAAACGGTGATGAAAAACTTCGCAGTTTACCGCCGGGTAGAAATTGCGCTGGCCGCCGTTGGAATCATTTTAATCTTAACGCAATTTTTGGGAAGGATGGGTCAAGGAATAGGAACGGGATTATTCATCCAATCGTTGCTGATGCTGGCGGCCGATTATTTTGCCATGAAGCGTGGACAACAATATTTAGACTGGCTACAGGAATTAGTGAAAAATATTCATTAAATTGTCTATATCGGGGCCATTCATGACCTGTCGTATTTTATAGTACGAAACTCTTTTGCAGGGGTGGAGGGGAAACGTCTGACACTAAATCCACAAAACGCTGGTTGTGCGGGCCAGTGATCTTTTTATTATGTCTCATTAAAGGGAGGTGAGTTCCAATGACTATAGTTGCAAATGCAGTGGTCATCCTTGTTGCTCTTCTTCATGTATATTTTCTTGTTCTGGAAATGTTTCTCTGGGATAAACCGGCGGGTTTAAAGGCATTTGGGCAATCGAAAGAAAAGGCGGAGGCCACCAAAGTTCTTGCCGCAAATCAAGGTTTGTATAACGGATTTTTGGCAGCCGGATTGTTGCTGGGTGTCGTATTGGGGGATTCCGGTACCTATTTCAAGTTGTTCTTTTTATCTTGTGTGATTGTGGCCGGTGTTTATGGGGCGTTAACTGCCAGTCGCAAAATTTTATTCATTCAGGCCCTGCCGGCTTTAATAGGTTTAATTTTAGTAATTTTGTCTTAGTGGTTGAGCGGCGCTCGCCATAGCAGGCTAATCCGGCGGACGGCTTTAAGCCACCACTAAATCGCACATTGGGCGGCTCGCGCACAACCATAAACCATCTAATCATGAGGAGAACAGATATGAAAGCCAAGACGATCGTATTCATACATGGAATGTACATGAACTCGTTGTGTTGGGAGCATTGGGTTAATTTCTGTCAAACCAAAGGTTACAGATGTCTTGCCCCGGATTGGCCTGGCAGAGACCAACCGGTTGACACGCTTCGCAAGCATCATCCCAACCCGCAATTAGGCAAACTTACGTTAGGCAGGGTTCTTGAACACTTCACAGACATCATCAAAAAGCTGGATGAAAAGCCTATCATTATTGGTCACTCGATGGGCGGGTTGGCTGTGCAATTATTACTTCAAAAAGATTTGGCCTCCGCGGGCGTTGCAATTGATTCCGCACCGCCTATGGGTGTATTCACCACTAGGTGGTCATTTCTAAAATCCAATTGGCCGCATATTACCCCATTCGTTTCTCAAAGTAGTCCCATCAAAATGACGTTTGAGCGCTTTCAGTACATATTCGTTAATACATCTCCTTTGGCGGAGCAGCGAGCTGCTTACGAGAGATACGTAGTGCCTGAATCTCGCCGTGTTCCACGCAATTCACTGACGGCAAGAATTGATTTCAAGAAACCGCATCCGCCGTTGTTGTTGATTGCCGGTTCGGCTGACAATATCATTCCCGCTTCGCTTATCAAATCCAACCATGCCAAATATAGACGATCCGCTTCAGTCACCGATTTTAAAGAATTTGCCGGCCGGACTCATTTCATCATCGGACAAAAGGGCTGGGAAGAAATAGCAGACTATGTCCTTGCATGGCTCAATGATAAAGGAGTATAATTTCCGTTACCATAAACAAAAGCCGCCCGGCAGCGGCAGGAGTATGTAAATATCAGGACTGTTATTCACGATCAATATAAAGAAAGGATTTGAAGATGAATAAAACCATTGAAGTCATGAAAAATCATCGCTGTATTCGCAACTATCTTGATAAAGAAATACCTGATGCCATTATCGACGAACTGGTGGCAGTCGCGCAGGCTGCCCCGAACTCCATCAATGGACAGCAGATTAGTCTCGTCATTGTTCGGGACAAACAAACCAAGAAACAGATTTCGGAAATTGCCGGAGGGCAGGCGTGGATCGCTCAAGCACCGCTCTTTATCCTGATTGTTGCCGATTTTTATAAGGCCAAGCTGGCTGCGGAAAAAGTCGGCAAGCCCCTAGTTATTCCGGAGAGCGTTGAAGCGACAGTTGCCGTCTCTATCGATGCCGGAATTTGTCTGCAGAGTATAATTACAGCGGCGGAATCACTCGATCTGGGAATCGTACCTATCGGCGGTATTCGCAACAATCCGGCCGCGATGATCTCGCTGTTGAATCTTCCTGAATATACTTTCCCGTTAAATGGCCTGACGGTTGGTTATCCGGCAGACCGGTCCGGCAAGAAGCCGCGAATGCCCGTAGCAGCTTTCAGGCATGATGAAATCTATGAAAAAACAAAACTGCCCGGGTTGATCGATGAGTATGATGTATTGATGGGGCCTTATCTGAAAAGTGTGGGTCGTGAAAACGAGGTTAACTGGAGCAACCAAACAATGAATTTTTATTCGTTCGTTTATTACCCGACTGTTTACCCGACCATGAAGCTTCAGGGCTTTAAAAACGACAAATAAAAAAATGCTGTGTATGACGGTATTTAAAAGATCAGGAGACAACCGGTTATCATTTACGTTTGCAATATTAACGTAGATCAATATAAACAATGTTAGGTTGGTGGTTTTATGTTTTGTCCAAAATGTAAAGCTGAATATAGAGAAGGTTTTTCAAGGTGTGAAGATTGCGGCATTGATTTGGTTCCAGAGTTGTTTCCAGAGCCAGAACCATCTGTAGAGTATATTGACTTTATCAACATTATAACTTATTCGAGTAGGTATGAAGCAGAACTTGCGAAGGGCTTCCTATCTGTAAATGGTATTAATGCTATTGTTTTCGGTGATGACTATGGAGGCCTTCAGCCTGCCTTATCGTTCTCCACGGGCGTCCAATTATTGGTAAAAGAAGAGGACGTCGAAAAGGCAAAAAGAATACTTCACGATGCAGGCAATACGACATAGCCTCGCTGTTGCAAGCGTCGTGCAAAAGCCGCGCGGCCCTGAGCAGTCCGTTGCACCTTACAAATTGAAAGAAACAGTTATTGAGATATGCGCCGCCGGACAAGCGGTTCGGAAATCGGACAGAAGCGGGATGACCGCTCACTTTGTTCGCTAAAAGGAGAAAGAGGGGAAATGCAAAACAGAGAGTTGAATCTCAACCTTAATTTTCAGCGTATTACCAGATGAAGGAGGTTTATAAAAATGAAGCGGATGTTTTCGTGTTTTTGTTTCGCAGTGTTGTTTTTTTCGATTACGGCTGCCAGCGCGATGGCAGACATTAATGACGATCTTTACAGTGCAGTAAACAGTAATAACATTCAGGCGGTTAAGGACCTACTGGCGAAGAGGGCAGACCCGAATGCCAGGTGCAAGAACTGGGCAGGCAAACGGGATTTTACGCCTTTATACGCGGCTGCCGAAG
>Ga0187851_10002388_pt1 | contig 16690 bp, 13 predicted proteins | sample June2016WEW_6_10_FD_132997 | JGI IMG/M metagenome (GOLD analysis project Ga0187851, IMG submission 132997) | Peatland microbial communities from SPRUCE experiment site at the Marcell Experimental Forest, Minnesota, USA - June2016WEW_6_10 | ecosystem: Environmental > Terrestrial > Soil >...
ACATTGTTAAGCGAGTCGATTCCATTGACGATGTGACGTGGATGTGCGCCAACATGGAAACGATTCCTCCTGGCATGAACTGTCGCTGCATGGCTGACGGCAACCTTATTTACGGTCAATACACCATCATGAAATGGACATTTAAGGACAAGCCCGTTTCATTGGTAGTCTGCGGCTCGTGTGGGAGCCGTCACCGCAGTCAAATTAATTCCGCGCGGAGTAGTCTAAAGGACGCTATCAGCAAGTCCGCTCAAGATTATGTGGATGCTGGCGATTTGGACCCAACCAATAATTTCATTCGTAATGCCCTAGAACGCATTCGCAAGGAATGTGCGGATTTGGAAATCTCAATGCCAAGTCCGAGCCGGCGAAAAACCAAACAATCGAAAGGGAAGCCCGCTCAAGCTTCACCTGTCCCGAGTGCGGCTGCCGCAGGCACCATGTGCAAGGCTGCGAGCCAGAGCCTTGGCTGGGGGCTTGCCGGCATCCTGCTAGGAGTTTTTGGGGCGATCCCGGCCATTGTTCTTGGTCACAAAGCGATGCGCGAAATCAAAGCTTCAAGTGGTCGATTGAGCGGACAAGGGCGCGCGAAGGCGGGGCTCATTCTCGGTTATACAATGCTGGTCATTCAGGTTATCACGCTAATCGCCATCATCTCGTCGAACCAATAAAGAACGTCATGAATGCACTCTCAAATTGGCTCTGCGATTTGCGTCAACTTTTTGTTTATCGCGAGTTTCGTATCGCTCGTTCGGTGTGGGACGCGAAGCTAAGAGAGCGGTTAGCTGAAACACTGGAAGACGCCGCTCACGCAGCCACGGAATCCGCTAGGGCTATTGAAACCGCAGCGAAGGCACAGGGGGAGGTGGCCAAGCGACAACTCAACCAGCCGCCCGCGCCGGACATCAATACCATCATCAAACCGTATCTTGAGCGTTTAGCCGTCGCCGGAACTGGTCTCTGGCGCACCCGCCGAAATATGGTTCCGCCAGGCTTTGGCAGGTTGCTTGAGAAGCGGCCATTGGAAGGTTTGCGAAAACCGTTCCAGTGGGTTGACTCAACCTGGGAAAAACTCAAAGAACTAGGTTTGGAGATACAGGACCATACGTGCGACCGCTACATTTCAGGCCAATCTCTCAAAGCTCATTTTGAGCCTCCTCCTTCGGGGATTAATCTTCATGAAGATACGGTTATCGACACTATCACTCCGACAATTTTCTTTGAGGGCAAAATCATCCAAATGGGCGAGGTGGTCGTCGGCTCGCCAGATTTGGCGGAAGAGTCCCCCGCTTCGCCTTCGTCGACAGCAATTCCGCCTCCGGATAAATCATCTCCAGGGGGCAAAAGTTATTTCGCGACCTGAGCATCTCCTTGAAAATGAGCACTGAGACGATCAACTACGGCATCCACCTTGGCACAACCGAGGCGATGATTGCCCATTGCATCGGCTCGGAAATCGAGGTGTTTCGTAACGCCGAAGGATTTGAATCTACGCCATGCGCCGTATGGATGGACAAACAGGGCAGGATGTTCGTCGGTCGCGTAGCAAAAGAGCGTCATTTTGTTTTCGAGGATTACGACAATGCCTTCATCGAGTTTCAGCGCAACATGGGCACTGCCAGTGAATATATGTTCGCTCGCAACGGCCTTAAGATAAAGCCGGAGGAACTGTCCGCCGAAGTGTTGAAATCGCTTCGTGCGGATGTCCAGCGTCGAACTGGAGAACTGGTTTGTGCCGCAGTAATTACGGTTCCAGCGGACTTCGACGTTCCAGCCTGTGAAGCAACAAAGCGGGCAGCCAGCTTGGCAGGTTTACAGCACAGCTTGTTGTTACAGGAACCGGTTGCCGTTGCGGAAGCATACGGCTTCTCGTGTCAAAAGGACAACACTTCGTGGCTTATCTACGATTTTCAAAGCGGCACGTTCGACGCAGAAATTCTCCAAGTGCGAGATGGGCTAATCCAAGTGATCGGTCACGCCGGCGACAATCATCTCGGCGAGAAGAATTTTGACTGGGCCATTGTTGAGCAGTTGTTTATTCCCGCGCTCACCAAGGAGCGGGCGCTGACGGATTTTGGCCGTTCCAATCCCAAATGGCGTGGAGCGATATCCAAACTCAGGATTCAAGCGGAAGCTGCAAAAATGCGTCTGAGTTCGTCGCAGAGCACAGAGGTGCTCATTGACTTCCTGTGCAAGGACGACCGGGGCGACCCAGTTGAGTTTAATTACGAATTAAGCCGTTCCGAATGGCAGCGCTTAGCCGCGCCGTTCATCGACCGCACTATAAATATCTGCAAAGCGATGTTGGCGGCTCGGCGGCTTGCTCCCCCTGACATTGCCAAGATCATTCTCGTAGGCAATCCAACCTTGATGCCAATCTTTCGAGAACAATTAAAAGACCCAAGGGCAGGTTTAGGCATTCCATTGGAGTTCACAGTTGACCCGCTAACCGTTGTGGCACGGGGTGCGGCGGTGTTCGCCGGTGAGCAGCGCAAGCCAGATACGATCGGACGTCGAGAAAGTATTCAAGCTGCTCAGTTGGCTGTGAAACTTGATTGCACTCATGTCGCACCAGACACAAAAGCCGAGGATGCCAATAAATGGTCGGTTATGCTCGCTGGCGCAAAGCAGCTTTTGATAGCCGCAAAGTCATTCTTTGACGAATCCCAAGGTGTCTCACCTGCCATTAAGGCTGATTTTGCATTGCTCCAACGTGAAGCGCGCGAAGCGATGGAAGGTTGTGTGCCGGATCTCTTGAGCCGCCGGCTGCAAGTAATCCTGACATTGACTAGCAGTATTGGCACTCATCGTCTCATTCTTGCGCCACACCAAGCTATTTCTGATGGGGTTACAGAACTTAGAGGTGAAATTCTTGGGCCACTAGGCTTGCTGCCCGAAGGGTTTTCTATTGAGTTGGTGAACGAAGACATCCGGCCTGAATGGAATAGTGGCTGGCTTCTGCTTGACCAGTCCGGTGTCTTTTCTGTTTCGGCTAAAGTTAATCGTGGTAGGGCTTCCAGCGAATTCCGCGTTGCGCTCCGCGATGGCACAACAAAACCGATGAAGCTCATTCCCAATTATTTCGTTCTCTCCAATTCAAATGCAGCAAAAGCAGATTTGAGAAAAGAAACGGTTAGTAAACCTTGAAACGAACTGGACGCAATCAATCTTAAAAATCGAAACACCACAAACCGCCATGAGCCGACAAACCATTGACTACGGAATTGACCTGGGCACCACCAACAGTGAAATCGCCCGTCTCGACGGAACCAACATTGAAGTCTTTCGCAACGCCGAGGGCTTTGAATACACCCCTTCAGCAGTTTGGATCGACAAGCAAAACAAGCTGGTCGTCGGACGCGTGGCCAAGGAGTGGTGCGAGCGCGAACCCGGCAATGCAAATGTACCTGGCAACGCATTTATGGAGTTCAAGCGCGACATGGGTTCAAACTCCGAATACACGGTTGCCCGCACCGGTCAAAAAATGAAGCCGGAGGAGTTGTCCGCCGAGGTGTTGAAGGCCCTCCGCGCCGACGTCCAGCGGCGCAACGGGGACGTCATTACCGCCGCAGTCATCACAGTCCCGGCGGATTTTGACCTGCCAGCCTGTGAAGCCACCAAGCGCGCCGCAGAAGCTGCCGGTATCCAGCATTGTATTCTTCTGCAGGAGCCGGTGGCGGCTGCGCAGGCTTACAGCTTCGACCGGGAGGAAGACAAAACCTTCTGGCTCATTTACGACTTCGGCGGTGGCACGTTCGACGCTGCCATCATCCAGGTCCGCGATGGGCTCATTCAAGTTGTCGGTCACGGCGGGGACAATCATCTCGGAGGTAAAAATATCGATTGGGCGATTGTTGAGAACCAGTTCATCCCATTCCTGGCCCTTGACCGGATTGCCAAGGTTTTTGGTAAACCAGCGGATGTTCTGACCGACAGCAACCTGAAAGATTTGGTTCAGGAGAAGCTCGCCGCCGCAGTCCGCGAAGAGTCCAGCTGGTCCATCGCTTTATTGGCCAAATTCTACCAAGAGGAGCGCCTCTGGGAAGAACTCAGTAAACGTATCGGACTGGGTGGGTTTCGTCGCGGTGCTAAGAAATGGACTGGGGCCATCGCCAAGTTCAAAATTCAGGCGGAAGCTGCCAAAATCCGTTTGAGTTCGGCGGAGAGCACAGAAGTTCTCATTGACTTCCTCTGCAACGACGACCGGGGCGAGCCGGTAGAGTTTAATTTCGAGTTGAAGCGCTCGGAATTGCAGCGTTTGGCAACACCATTTATTCAGCGCACCATCAACATTTGCAAAGAGACATTGGACAAACGCCGCTTGGCACCTGGCAACATCGCCAAGGTTATTCTCGTTGGTGGGCCTACGATGATGCCTTTCCTGCGAGACCAGTTGAAAGACACAAGCGAAGGTCTTGGCATTCCACTGGAATCAAACGTGGACCCTCTGACCGTGGTGGCACGGGGTGCAGCGGTATTTGCCGGCGGCCAGCATATGCCGGAGGACCCTGATCGTCGAAAAAAGATTCAAGCCGGCCAGTTTTCTGTGAAACTCGATTACACCCCTGTCGGACCGGACACAGAACCGCCCGTGGCCGGCGTTGTCTCCGCCGAGGAGGGTGTGGAAAAGGATTTTACCGGCTTCACTATCGAATTCATCAACACCACCGATCAACTCAAGTGGCGTAGCGGGAAAATCGGTTTGGGGCCAAAAGGCAACTTTATGACCAACGTCTCCGCTGAGAAGGGCAAAGCCAACAACTTCCAAGTCGAACTGCGTGATCCCACAGGTGCCCTTCAGGAAATGATGCCGAATACTTTCACCATCACCGTTAAAGGAACCGGCGAGGTGCAGATAACACTTCCGCACAGCATCGGAGTAGCACTGGCGAACAATGAGGTAAGTTGGTTTTTTGAAACCGGGGCGGTCATATCGGGAAGAACTCCACTCAAAAGGCGCAAGGATCTTCACACCGCAGTGGACCTCAAACGAGGCAATAGCGGGCAACTGCTTCGCGTGCCTGTGGTTGAGGGAAACAAAAGCCGAGCAGACCGTAACCGCATAATTGGCATGTTGACAATCCCCGGGAAAGACGAAAATGGCAATGACCGGCCCATTACCCGCGATGTCCCCGCAGGTAACGAGATTGAAGTTACAATCGAGATTGACCAGTCCCGACTCATCCGAACCAAGGCATTCATTCCGCTGCTTGAAGACGACTTCGAGGGGGTGCTCCCCCTGCAAAGCGATACAATTGATGCCAAGGAGTTGTCGAAGCGCCTGGAAAAGGCTAAAGACCGGCTCAAAGTGGTTCGGGCCAAGGTAGACAAAGCGCATGACCCAGGCACTGAGCCTATCAATGCTATTCACCGCATCGACAGCGAATGCATGGTGCCGGAGGCGGAACGCCTCACTTCAGCCGCTGCGGGTGATACCGACGCTGGCAGGCAATGCCAGAATCTGCTGAACAGCCTCGAATCCGCTCTGGACGATGTTGAAGACGCTTTGGAATGGCCCGAGCTAGTCCAAGCGGCTGAAGGCGAGCTAAAGCACACACGCAAGATGCTGGATGTTTGCAAACCTTGGGATGATACAGGCAAGCGATTGATCAAGGAACTCGCCCGAGATTTCGAGGTTCTGGAACGTGAAACCCGCGAAGCTATTGAACATCGCGTGCCTGATCTGCTTCGCCGTCGAATCGCCAATGTCGAAGACCTGGGGTATGACGTCAAAAAGCTCGACCCGGGCTGGTGGGTTGGCGTGTTTGAGGATGTGAAAGGAAAGAGGGATGAGATGACGGACGCAACCCTTGCCGCTAAGCTCTCGGACCAAGGCGACCGCGCTATAAAGAATAACGACTTTGAAGGGCTCAAGTCGGCTGTTAAAGGCTTGGTTGGCCTTTTGCCGCCGGGTCCTAAGCCAGAGTCACTCTCTGGCGTGACAATATGAGCGCCAAAGCCAGTTCCAGCCCCGAGTTAATCGAGGGCGAAACGTCAAGATTACTCGACGAATTCGCCCTCTCGCAAGCAGCAGAGCTGGCTCGCGAAGGTGCGTACGGTCGAGCGGAAGCCATGCTCCGGCAATCAGTTGAACGGCCTGACGCCCTTATGGTCGCACTGGACCTCCAAGCGCGCATTTTTGCCCAGCAAGGCCGCCTGTTTGAAGCAGAAGCTTTATGGAGGAAGGCTTTGGAAAGAGAACCGGGTAACGCATCTTGTCAAGCCGCTCTCGCTCGCATTCAACGTATGCGCCGACAACCAGTGTGGATTGCAGTTCTTTGGCCGGCAGCACTAGCCGTCATAGTTGTTGTTCTTGTCATCGCATTAATTCAATTCCAATCCAACCGCCAAAGTATCGCGTTTTCACGTTTGGATGAAACCATCAGGAAATCTGCTGAAAATAAGGTCCAACCACCAAACGATACGGACGTGAAAGCGATGCTGGCCCGAATTGAAGCAACACAGAGCAATCAGGTCGCATTGGCAAACCAGCAGATAGCTGAAGTGACAACCAGGATGACAACCATCGAACAATTACTAACTACTTCCAGCAACACGATTGAGAGGTTGGAGTCAACGATTGTAGAAAACATCAACCGGAATAGCAAACCGGTGGGAGAACCAATTGCTTCTATCTCTGCGAATCCGCCAGTCCCCCCTACCGTTGATGAAGTTAAGATTGCACCGCAGCAGTTCGACTGGCCGGCTCTTGACTTGACTGGAATCCAGCAAGTGTATAACCAAGGAAAATTGAGAGTGATTTTTGACGATGGCTTATTTTCCCATGGCACATATTTCAAACCTGGTGCAAAAGCACGGTTAACCGCCGTAATCAAAGCTCTAGCTCAATCTAAGCAACGACTCGTAATTGAAGTCGTTGGATATTCAGATGGCGATCAAGGATTCTTCGGCCCGCTCGACCCCTATTCGACCGGTTTGAAACGCGCAGCTACAACTGTGGATTTTATCCGGTCTTTGGCGTTGTTTTCTCCCGGACAGTTGCAGGCATCAAGCGAAGGTTCGGCGCAACTTCCATTTCCGAACGATTCTGCCAAAGGCGGAGCGAAAAACCGGACGGTTATTCTTAAAATCAGTCGCGATGAATAATAACCATGAACGTTCGACATTCCAGCAGCCTGTTCTTGATTTGGCAAGTGGCCGAGTTTGAGGCACGACAACTCAAATCCTCGACCATTGAGCCGATCCACCTGCTGCTTGGGTTGAGCAAGACCGTTGACCTTGACCTGCCGGCCTTGATGCCCAAAGGACTTCCGGGTCGCGACGAAGTGCTGGAAGAATGTTTGCGGGAAGTGAGACGGTTGCGAAATGCTTTCTGCTACGCAAATCTGGCCGCCGCAACTTTGCATCACCGCATTCGCCGAATATCGGCTCAAGAGATGTTTGCCATGAATCAAACCGAAAGTCTTCATCGTAGCCCGACAGCGAGAAAGATATTTTTTGATGCCGAACATTATGCACTCCTCGGCGACGGCGTAGTTTATCCAGTGCATTTGCTCTTCGCTCTGTTGACAATAAGAGATTGCCAAAGAGATCAGTTGCTGACCGAACTGGCAGTCAACAAAAAGCGGCTCCAGGAAGCCATCAGGCGGGAATTATTAAACGAACATAGCAACGCACCAACGTGGAGGAGCTACAAACCACATTTGAATTAACCTCCTACAGAAAGTCAATATCTATGGAACCAGAAGTTGTCATGAATCTTTGGGTGTTTACCCAGTCAATTGGACCCCTAAACATCATTTGCGAATTGGGTGTCCGGCCATACATGATGACTGGCAGTGATGATGAAAAAACAGCATTATTAAAAGAACTTGCGATTAGCGATTTTCACTTCGCTCGCCGCTTTTCACTCCCGGCGGATCGCTATTATCTAAAGATTACCGAGAAGGATGGGGTAATCGTCAGCGCTTCTTCGGGCGACTCCATGGAAGAGGGGGAAAATGTTCGGAAAGGTCTCGCACTCGTAAGACCCGACATCTCAGGCATGCATCAAATGGAATATTTTGCAGAAGCACTTGATGCAATTGAGAAAGGCCTCCCAACTCGACGACTTGGAATAGATGGCCCGCAAACAGAGATGCCCACAGTCAATCGACGGAACCTACTTTCAGTTATCACTAATGTTAACCTCGATGGGCAAGGAAACCAAATTGCTCGCGTTGAAGATGCGCGACGGAACTCACAGCCTTCGCCCGTTGCAAATTTATGGCTATTCCATGACGCCAAAGCAAACGCGATCTATGCCGTTGCGGGAAGGCCATACATGCTTCATGGTTCGGACGGTGAGAAAGTCCGCATTCTGAAAGCCCTCGCGCCATACGATTTTTCTTTGACAAGCGCACTGCCCCTCCCTGAAGAATTCTCGGCTCCTGTTGCCGGCCAGTTAAGAAAGAGAGTCCTCGCGGTTTCACCCGATGGGAAGTATAACACAACTCTCTTCGACGGAGTGTTCAGCGCTTTCCGCAGTGAAATTCCAGCTTTTATCGGAATCGACAGAAAATTGAGGAACCGGATGACAATTTCATCAGCTCAGATGAAGACCTTTGCCACGAGAATCACTGAACACTCCAGCAATGTGGGAGAAACAGACTCAATTCAACTGATTGAGTCGCTTCCGTCGAAGCCAACAACAGTCCAGGCACCGGTCCTTTCTTCAGAACGACTCCCAGAATCCCAAACACCACCTCCTACAACCATCAGCGCTGGCCCAGCCATCAGCATGAGTCAGAGAAGCGCAATAGGAAGTGCTAAAGGCACTGTAGAAAGCATTGGAGCAGGGCTTGAGATTCTGAGAACAATGAATGAACTGACTCCGAATGTCCCAAAAGACGAGGCGGCATTATTTGCCGGGACAATGACAGCGGTTTTGAACCTAGTTGGGTGCTACCCCGCATTGGACGAGAATGGCCGACAAAGAGCTTGGTGGACTATGACAAGAGGCCAATCGTACTGTGCGAAGTATGTAAAGACCAATTGGACTAAGGATTGCCAGGTCGCACATTTAGAAGTGGAACGTCCGCACTTAATCGCGGGTCGTTCCCCAGAGGATAATGTATTCAATACGACGGCTACCGAGATTCTGATCGCTCTGCTGGCCTGCTTGCACACCACGTTTAAGCGGGGCTCTGTCCCCCGCTCTAATTACGAACCAGCAATTCCGTGCATTCGGTGGTTATCTGAGAACCACGATCCCGCCGTTTCAGCCCAGGCAAAAGAGATTCTGACTAAGGCGGAGAGCCAGATCTCTTCCAAGAAGGGGGGGTGTTTTGTCGCAACTGCGGCCTTTGGCCTGCGGGATTCAAATGTAATCCTCTTACAGGAGTTCCGTGATCGCATCCTGACGAGTTCGTTCCCTGGCAGATGCGCAGTCCGAATCTATTATTTTGTTTCCCCGATTCTTGCCCGTTTCATTGAAGCATCGAGTTGCAGGCAATCGCTGGCTCGCAAATTTCTTAAACCGTTCATCGCCTTTGCTAAGCACAGGCTTGAGCATGACCAGCGCCAAAAGAAATAACGAGGATCATAAACGCAGAATTCATCAGCACGTCGGTTAGTAATCTGTGAACGCTTAAACCAATGAAAATATGAAAAAGTTCCCAGAAACGCCTTTTGATAAACCACTCGACTACTCAATCGCTTGTCTGTTTTCGGGCATGGCATTGGAAAGTTTTGCCTTGCTCATGCCTCACCAAACGACTCTTCAGCCAGGTCTCTTCACGTTTTCAGTGTCAATCGGCTGCCTGGCGATCCTCGGCCTGGGACTGGCATGTTTATGGCGGCAGCTTTTCCGCAAAGATCAGAAGCCATTTACCATTGCCGGCATTGTCTGCGGCGTGATGTTTATAGCCCAACGGTTGCTGCAAGGAATCAACACAATGCCGGATGAAGTGCAGCATAAGGTCTTGTCCGTCTGCTTCTCCGTCCCAGTGTTGCTTTCTCTCTGGCTGGTTGTTTTTCTGGCTCTCCGCCAGTTCTGGAAAAAATTCAACAATGGAAACGGTCCCCGCAATCTCTTGGCCGGCATAGGGACGGTTTTATTGGTCGCCGCCATTGCCAGCATTGCAATCTGGCCGCTTTCATTTGCTTTCATTCTATGCGGCGTGATCGGATTGGGTTGTGTCTGCCGGGAACCCATCATGGGAGTCGTTGTGTTTTGGGTCAGTTTGGCGATTTGGATTTTGAGTTCTTCGATGGCTGTATCGGCAGGGGCAGCATTTATGCCGTTCGTAGGATTCGCATTTGTAATGATTGCGCTGGCAATCGTGCTTAACAAGTTTCTCAAGGATGAATTCCGCTGGGAACCGGCCCGAAAAGCTTGGATGGAAATGAACCGTCCGTCTACTTCCTCTGGCTTTAGGTCATACAACTCCCGGCCTAGTTTTTCGTTTTCCAAATCCTGTAGTGGCTGCGGCCGGCAAGTTTCAATCGCTGCCCATGCTGGTCAGCGTTGTCCGCATTGCGGCGTATATTGGAGTTCTGAACGACAAAACGGATTCCGATACTAAAAAAAGCAAAATAGAAACTTATTTATGGCTATAAGCTGCCTGTTGGGAATGCACAAATGGCACGGATGCAAGTGTTCGGCCTGCGGCAAGTCGCGGGAGCACGATTGGCGATCAGACTGCCAACGATGTGTCCACTGCGGTGCTACGCGCAATGAGCCTCACCAGTGGGACGGCTGCAAGTGTTCAATCTGCGGCAAGTCGCGCGAAGAAGGTCACGATTGGTCAAGTGATTGTGAAAAATGCCGTCGCTGCGGTATGACGCGTCAGGCCGCGCATATATGGGATGGATGTAAATGCAAGAGTTGCGGCAAGACTTGGGATATGACGGGCGTTTTGAAGCCGTTGGGGGGCACATCCGATGCCAGCCAGGCAGAGGCTCTGGGGAAGCTTTGCGGCAGCCCACCCACGCCGGCCCTGAACGATGCCATCGCTGGCTACCTTGCTCCGCGAGAGGCAAATGAGATAAGGCGGGGAGCAGCGGTGGCTCTAGGCGTTCTTAGCGACTCCGGTGCCGTGGGTGCTTTATGTCGGGCACTTGATGTGGATAGAGAAAGTCTTTTCTTGCTTTCTGATCTTGCTGAGGCGCTCCGTTGCATCGCAGACCGAGGCGCTGCGGAGCCACTCATGAAGTGGCTTGCTTCTCTCGACGCCAACGCCCAAAAGGTCGGTAATCGCTCCCGCTTCGAGACAATGGACACCAACGTAAGGCGCTTTTTGAGTGGTCTGGCGCATACGGAGGTAATTCACGCGCTCGGCGTCATGCGTGTCACGGCGGCCACTCCCTACCTGATAGGTGCCTTGCAGGACCGCGAGTCCACTGTGTCGGACGCAGCTATCCAAGCGCTGGGAGAAATGGGCTCGCTCGCACGTCCACTACTGGAGTCCGTGTTAACTGACCCAAATCGTATCGCGGAAAGACGCCGTGAGGCAGTGGAAGCCTTGGGTGCCTCGGATGATCCCGAAGCTATTCCGACGTTGTTGAAGGCGATTCGGGACCCAGACAACGGCGTCAGCGCGGAAGCGGTTGAGGCGCTCAGCCAGATGACTGACCTGCGGGCCTTTCAGGCTGTCGTCGGCGTCCTTGAAGGCAGCGACCAGCGCCTTGCCAAGATCGCCGCGCAACATTTGGGATCCTCTGGATACTCTCGGTCAATCGAGCCTCTGCGGAAGGCATTGCGAAGTGCCGATCAGGAGATTCGCTCTAGTTCCGCCCAGGCACTCGCTAAATTGGGTGACTCGTCTGGCGCGGATATTCTGTTGCAATCTCTGGGCGATGCCAAGACTCGCCGGTATGCGGCAGCGGGGTTGGGGCTTCTTGGCGACCTCCGTGCGTTCGAGTCGCTTACCACAATGTTGTCAAGCAAGGATAATTGGGAACGTGGCGAGGCTGCGCAGAGCCTTGGCCGCCTCGGTGACCATCGTGCCATCCCGGGAATAGTCAAACTTCTTGCCGATTCGGAGAGACATGTTCGCCTGTCAGCTGCGGCCGGTCTGGCCATGCTTGGCGACCTGCGTGGCTTCGACACGCTCATTCGGGGCCTTTGGCTTTCGGGCATCTGCGATCATGAACAGCGAGTGGCCATTGAAGCGCTAGGCCGATCTGGTGATGGGCGAGCGGTGACCCATTTGGTGCGCGCTCTTCGCGGTGCTCAAAAGAAGACACGTAGACCTTTGGCCGAGGCGTTGGCCCGCTTGGGGGACAGCGCCGTCGATGCCCTATTGGTGGAATTAGCTGACCCACGCCCCATTGTTCGCCTTCACGCCGCTGAGGCCCTCTGTAGGATTGGCGACAGCCGCGCGACAGACCCGCTAGCGCGACTAGCCCGCGCCGACGTTGATGAAGGCGTTCGCGTTGCAGCGGCCTCTTTCATAAACAAACCGGCTAGCGATCAGTGAACGTTCAAACCAAAAAACTATGAAATGGCTCACCAATTTATTCAAGGGGGCGACACCACCCGTGCCAGCAAAAGCGCAACCTGCTGCTTCTAAAACAAATATGGCGAACCCCACCGGCCCAATGCAAGCACCTCGGGCTACATCCCCAGTGCCGAGTGCGAATCCTGTCAAACCAGTCCAGTCGCCCCCACCTGCGAACGTTGAAAAGGAATGGCAGCAGTTTTTTGAGTCAGTGCCAATTCACGAAAGCGGTCAAGCCTTCTTCAAGTCTTTTGTTGGGTCTTGGCCGGCTGGTATACAACCCGGCCTGTTCGCGGCTTCTGGCTACGAGGATTTGGTCAAACGGCTCCAGTCCCTCATCGCCGGGCCTTACCCTGTGGCATCCATGAGCTTAGGGGATGATCCGCCGAAGCCTGACTACCAGATGGTGAATGGAAAAATAGCTCGTTGCTCCAGCCCGTTTATCGATATGTTGATTTGTGGAGTAATCCCGCGACACGAAATAACAAGTAAAGAGCCGCATATTATCGTCTGGCGACTCATAGAAAAACATTCTTCTTCCTCACTAGCGAAACTACTTTTCACGCTGCCTCGTATGACCGAGGCGTCAAAAGCAGCGGCGGCGGGAAAGGCGGGCGTTCTGGTTATTGAAGACGTAAAGATTCAAGTCTACAAGGGCATCGAAAATGTCATCTTCGGCGCGTATGAAGATTTACCGGAGGGCGGTTATTTGAACGACCGTATTATCGAGCAAAAGTTACGCTCATTGCTTACAGCATAATGCTTAACGATGAGTTGAATTCGGCAACAACCTCAAATCAAAATCCAACATGAACTTTTTGAAACGTCTTTTCGGAACCACTGCAAAGTCACCAGCATCCGCAAGCGAAAAACGAACGCAGCCCACCACTCCGAATCGAGGACTGCCCTCGCAGGCTTCTTCGCCGGCGCAACCAACTTTGCCGTCCAAGCCGCCATCAAGCCAGCGCCTCACCGAATCCACTTTGGGAAAGGGCGAACTCGACGGCAAATTGATTCAGGCAATCAAAGACCGCAAAGTGGATGATGTGCGATCTCTGCTTGCTGCGGGAGCAAATCCGAACACAAACGCCAAATACACACATCATGGAAAATGGAACGGCGGTATGGCAGCCGCAATTCACTTCGCCACAATAAGCTCTTATGCTTACGGCAATGGTTACGACAAGGAAGAGGAACCTCTATTGCAGATTATTGATCTGCTATTGGATGCCGGAGCTGATGTTAATGCCCCCGGAGCAGATGCCTACAGTTCGGGAGATGGCCCGTTCACAGCAGTGATGAACGCCGTGCAACTCAATCGACCCAAAGTTGTGGAACGTCTTCTCGAACGAGGAGCAGACGCAAATGTTCGCAGGCCAGACGGTTCGACAGCGTTCCGATTGTGTATGAATGAGAAGCATGATTCCGATAGCAAAAGGCATTGGGATGTCGTGCGAGCATTGGCGAAGTATTCGCAGGATGGGAAAGCTTGGGCCAATTCACCGGAAGGAAGAAAGTGGATGAAAGACACAACAGAAGACTCAACTGCTCCTCTTGGTGTTTCACCGATGAGTGCGTGGAGTGTATTCCAATCTGCGATGGGAAAATCATCTCAGAGACAAGATGAGATAATCAAATGGGTCGAGTCTGGCGGCAATGTGAATTGGACATGTTCGGAGGGCATGACGCTACTCCACTACGCGGCCATGCAGGATGACGTGAAGATGGTTCGTTTCCTGTTGGAACGCGGCGCAAATGTAAACGCCTTGGCAAAATTCCAAATGACGCCGTTGCTCCGAGCCTGCAAAAGCATATCGACATCCGTGATACCGATCCTTTTGGAACATGGTGCTGATCCCAATGCCAAGACCGAGAGCGGCTATACTGCATTACAGTTCATCAGGCAGTCAGGTTTGGAAGAGGCAAAGAAAATGGCGGATTTGATTTTAAGTCATGGGGTCAAGACCACCCCTGGAAAGGATTCGACTTGTTCAGAGTGCGGGGCACCCGAAACCGTGCGAATGCGTGAACGTGGTGTTCAAGTAACTTTCAACGGAGCATTCGCGGAGTTCGCCTGTCTTTCATGCAAGAAGCAACTGCAAGCGCCGCTTGAATCAATCACGAAGGACAGAGGGGTTCAAGTGTTGTGTTCGTGCAGGGCAATCACTTTCATTCCTCCGTCAGTATGGTGCAAGACGTGTAAGCAAGGGTTGTCGACGGGGTGGCAAAAAAGTCTGTCGCTTATCCGTGGTTGAAATACTTTACGCTTTTGCGTTCAGATGCGAACACAAACAACAAGAATACAAACTGAAAGGAGCAACAGTCATGAACTACGTTGAAGAAATCAAGGACATCATCCGAAAATCTAGTGGTGCGCGTGACTTTGTATCGCGCGCTTACCAGTCCGGCTGGCAGAAATTCAAGGAGGATTTCATAGGGCTTTATCTCCAAAAGGGAGATTGCACTGTCATCCTGGCTGTCCTTCCGAGCCACGGCCCGGATTTGATTTGGTGCCTTTCGATGGCCTCGAAAGGTTCAGATACTGTCAACCTCATCGACGAAGGCAAACTCACTTTCTGAGACAGCACTATGTTGCCACGCATGATAACACCAGCCACACAAATCGATCTTTTGCTCGTGGACCATTGCGAGGAAATTGAATTTGTAAGTATTGAGGAGAGAAAACTAAACTGGAATACTTTGAGGGAGTACGCCGCTGCGGATGCCGCACGCAAGTGGGAAATGGTGCTCCGGCTTCATCATTCATTTGGTTTCGGTCGTGGTGTTCTTGTTTTTACCACAGACAACAATGGATGGACACCTTTGCACTGGGCCGCATATGAGGGCCACATGGACTTGGCGGAATTGATGTTGAACAACAAGGCTGAGGTCGATGCCAATAATAAGAATGGGGATACGCCTTTGAACAGGGCAGCGGCTAAAGGCCACAAGTCAGTAGCGGAACTGCTGTTGGCCCATAAGGCTGAGGTCAATGCCAAGAACTATGCCGGCTGGACGCCTTTGCACGAAGCTGCGTTTGAAGGCCACAAGGAAACAACGGAATTGTTGCTGGGGAGCAAGGCGGATGTTAATGCCAGAAACAACATGGGCCAAACACCTATGCACTTGGCGACGTTGAAGGGGCACAAAGACGTGGCGGAATTGCTAAGTCAACATGGCGGCCACGAATCGATTGCATGTAAATCTGCCAATATGGGGGCACCCAAGCATTGAACAATCATGAATCTCGACGTTCAGCGACAAGTTAATTCAGCCGCAGCGGCGGTTGAGCGTGGTGATTACGATTTGGCGGCCAAATCGTTCCGGGCGGCGCTCGATACTTTGCTGGGTAATCAATCGGGCCTTTCGTTGAGCGAACAAGCAAAATGGGTTCGCCCTATCGCCTTTGATTGTGCTCAAGCGCTCAACAAACTGAGTCGGTATCGAGAGGCACTGGAGTGTATTGCCCTTGGGCTGGAGCAGAATCCCACCCCATTCGGTAACGCCATCGCACTGGCAGCCAAAGGTGAAGCCCTCTGTGGACTCAAAGAAATGGCCGGTGGGTTAAAATGTTTTGAGGAGGCCGCACGCGCGCACCCGATTGTTGGTCGCCTCAACTCGGCTGAATCCATGTTGCGAATCGGAACGCCGGAACTCGAAATCACGGCAACTATATGGGTCGAGACGGTGGCGTCTGACTTCGATGGGCAACTGGATGCGGAACGAAGGGCTGAAGTCGTCGCGCTTCGCAAACAGATTGAAGCACGGAAAAACAAGGGCGGCTCGACCAAAGACCCAATTACGGTGAAGGAATTAATTGAACAAGCAGACACTCTCGCTCGGATTCCAGGCAAATTGCCCCAGGCAGCTGATTTACTTGAGCAGGCTTTGAAACGGTCGCCAGTGCTGGGCGACAAATATGAATATCGCCTTCAGCTTTGGCGCAAAGGTATTTACGCGTGAAAATTGTGGAACAAAATCACTCTTTGAAAATGATTACTTCCACGCAGAAATTCCCCGTTGAGCGGGTAGTAATGATTGAGTTCATTATGAAGATGATCACAGCAATCAAAAATGGTTTTAGGAAGGTCGCAATTGGAAAGCCTGAGTGCTGCCTGCGGCCCAGGTTCAGCGATGCGGTGTCAGCGGGCAGTGAAAACCGGCCAGGGATGGGCACTTCAAAATAGGCCACTTTGAGGGACGCATTGCGTATTGGGCAGCCAAGGCTGCACATGAGCGCAATGAAC
>Ga0187851_10002391_pt1 | contig 16681 bp, 13 predicted proteins | sample June2016WEW_6_10_FD_132997 | JGI IMG/M metagenome (GOLD analysis project Ga0187851, IMG submission 132997) | Peatland microbial communities from SPRUCE experiment site at the Marcell Experimental Forest, Minnesota, USA - June2016WEW_6_10 | ecosystem: Environmental > Terrestrial > Soil >...
AAACTCTGTCCAGCTCTTTTTACCTTCCCATTCCTCACGGGAGTATCCGGACATCTTGGAAAATTCAGAGTTAACGAGGGATATAGTTGTATCCTCTTCGATAATGATGGTAGCCGCCAGAGTAGTTTCAAAAATGGTCCGGTAGAGATTTCCTGACTCTTCAAGCAGGGCTACCGCCTTCTTGTGATCGGTGATGTCGATGAATGATGCTACGCTCTTCTTTGTTTGAGGAATCATATCCACCATGAGGATGACATTCCGGATGTGTCCCCAACTATCGATAAAGCCAAATTCGTAATCCTGGGGCGGTGCCTTGCGGTTCAACCGTCGCAGGTGATGATAGGATAGCATCCGTTCCCGGTCCTCGGACACAACAAATTCCATCCAACTCTTTTTGCCTTCCCATTCCTCACGGGAGTATCCGGACATCTTGGAAAATTCAGAATTAACGAGGGATATGGTTGTATCCTCTTCGATGATAATGGTAGCCGCTAAAGTGGTTTCAAAAATGGTCCGGTAGAGTATTTCCGAATTCCGCAATCTTTCAATGGCGAGCCGATGTTCTGTAATATCAATGCTGTTCCCCAGAATGGCCGGACGGCCTTCGTAAGTGATTACGGATACGGTCTCCATAATCCACCGGACATCACCATGTTTAGTCAATATTCTGAAGGCATAGGGAGCAGTGGTTGAATCACCGCGCAGCATAGCGCGAGCTCTGCACAGCACATCAGGTTTATCCTCGGGGTGGACAAGACTGTCGGCATTCATGCCGATCAATTCCTCTGTTGAATATCCTGAATTGGCAGCGGCTTTGATATTAACGTTGCAGAATTTCCCATCCTGAACGACATAGATGGCGGCGAACGATCTCTGTAATATGGTAGTATAAATATCACGGCTTTCCCGCAGTGACATTTCCACGGACTGGTAATGATGGATCATATCCGTAAGGTTCGCGATGTGTTCCTCATGGATTGAATTTTCAGACATGGCCCTCCATCAATTGTCGCATGAATTCATTTTACAAAGAATGTTGTTGAATTGATAGCAACTTTTTACACTATTGGGGACTATATGGAGAGAGATTGGGGGTGTCAAGAGAATTTTGACTGGCATAAAACGGGATTGGTTTCTCCATTTTATTTAAGCTGATAGCCTTTTTCCCTAAATAGTTTAAGACAGGCATCTGCGACAGCATTGTCATAAAGAATTCCCTTATTTTTTTCGATCTCTTCAAGGGCTACTTCAATGAATTCGCCAAAGAGTGTTACAGGCGGATAACGAATGATGTAAGCTTATTTTCCAACACTTTACAAAAAAATATAGTGAAGAGGATTGTTATGTCAGAAGTTCAGCCCTTTGGGGAATGCGTTTGGGCTTTATTGCTGAGTGTGTTTGACCTAGGAGCGGAGAATTTTGAAAAAAGATGGCCATTCCTTGTTGAAACAGACCTTCAATTCTTCAACGTACTGAAAGCTGATATCAAAAAAACGATCGAAAAGATCGCAACGGTGATCAATGAGAAATCCTTTACTATATTCGGGCTTCTTACAATATAGCCCGCATATGCTAAGCAAACAACATAGCCGAGAACATTTTTATCTATCAATGATGTGTTATCAAGTGTAAAAATTGTTTATTATCGATTGTAATCTAGCATCTTTATTAAGATTGACGATTTGAGGATTACAAGAAGTTCTCCGCAAATCTGATAGACCGGAAACCGTTAACTCCGCCGTTGCACCTTATAATCGTTAATCAACAAATATTTATTATAAAAATTTACATTGACGACGCTTGACTGCACCTACAATGCGCCAGTTTCAACCATCTGACCAGATCATTGATAACGGATATAAATATGCAAGGCCTGGCAGTTTATTTTTCCGAAATAATTTTTACATTCATTCAAGGGTTAAAGTCTAATTGCATTTTGACGAACCGTCATTTCAATATCTTTTTTAATGTCTTCTCCAGCCAGTCAATGTGCTCGATGACTGCTTTCTTTGCGCCCTCGGGATCGCTTTTTTCAATGGCGCTGAGAATTTTCGTAAGCTGAGTGTAGAATATTTCCGAAACATTGGCGACGCTCATTAGCTTTTGCCTGCTATAGGGAAGAGCGCCCCGTAAAAGCGAGGAGATCGATTTCATGACCTGGGCGAATATGCTATTGTTTGTTGTATCCGCCAGGTCATTGTAAAAACGGGCATACAGCTTTCCACCCTCCTTCATGTTGATCAGGTTTTCTATGCCCAATTTTTCCATTTCTGTTTTGAATTTCTTCAAATACGCGAGTTGGGCTTTTGAAGCGTTCAGTGTCGCCATTCGGGCTGCTTCGGAATCTATTAGTCTCCGTACAGCCAGGAGTTCCCATATCTTGTTGTGGTCGACGGATATGAGATCCTCTATCCTTGATTCAAGCGCGGACCCGCTATTTGATTTCACGAATTTACCGCGCCTTCCATGCGATTCAATGTATCCTTTCGCCTCAAGAAGCTTCATCGCCTCCCGGAGCGATATCCGGCTGATGCCGAATTCTTCGGTCATTTCCTGTTCCGACGGCAACTTATCGCCGGGCTTGAGCGTTCCGGAAGAAATATGATCGATTATCTGCTTCGCGACCCGGCTTGGAAGATCAGGCGATTTTTCGATCCGGTTGAGGACGCTGCTATTATCATTGCAACTGTTCATAAGATATCTCCAAGTTGGTACAATTAAAAAAGTACTATTTATTGTATGATATGCCTCTATAATAAAAAGCTATATTCTTCAACAACGAAAGATTAAAAATCATTAAAATCATAAATAAATTTACTGCACAATAAAATTGTTAATGAATGTTACTCTTTAGCCACTATTGAGGGCATAGAATTCAACTATTATTATGCTTTGGTAACCAATATTATTAAAAACATTATAATATACATTGTTTATCTCATTTTCAAAATTTTTAAACATTTTGTTATTGACATATTGTATTACAATCTTATATAGTACATAAGACAATATGTAAATAACATTTTTTGTTTAATGAGGATATCTGATCCTATCGTAGCTTTAATACCATAACAGAAGGGAGAATTGCCATGTATATGAAGGGTGAACGAATTGCCATTATAGACGGGTGCCGTACTCCGTTCCAGAGGTCCGGAACTGGATACTATGACATAATGGGCTGGGAAATCGGAAGATACGCGGTCAAGGGACTCGTATCAAAAGTGCCGGTACCGATTGAGGATATCGGGCATGTTATCATGGGCTCGGTCGCAGTGGATGTCTCCACAACGAACATAGCCCGCGAAATAATGCTCGGTGCGGGACTGCCGTACACGATACCGGCACACACGTGCACGGTGGCATGTATATCGGCGAATGCCGCTATCGTCAATGGCGCAAACCTGATATCGAGTGGCGATTCGAAAGCCGTAATCGTAGGCGGTGTAGAAACATTTTCCGATATGCCCATTAAAGTCTCCAAACCTTACCGACGTTTTATACTCGACATGACCATGTTCAAGCGGCCGAAGACCCTGGGCGGGAAGTTGAAGCTGCTCAAAAAAATGAAACTCAAGGATTTTATCTCTCCGGAACAGCCGGCGGTGGGCGAATATTCCACCGGCCTTATCATGGGACAGAACGCGGACCGACTGGCAAAGCGGCTCGGTATTTCCCGCGAGGATCAGGACAAATACGCCGTCATGTCGCATCAGCGCGCGGCAAAGGCGATAAAGGACAATAAAATGAAGGATGAAGTCGTTCCGGTCGTGGTACCGGGACAGAGCAAGCCTATTACCGCCGATAATGGCCCGCGCGGGGACGCATCGGTGGAAAAAATATCAAAACTAAAAGGCGCCTTCGACAAGCGATACGGAACGGTCACTGCCGCCAATTCGTCATTCCTTACCGACGGTGCGACTGCCGTTCTCCTTATGAGCGAGAAGAGGGCCAAAGAGCTGGGCCTCAAGCCGAAGGGATATATCCGGGCATATGCATTCACGGGACAGGACTTATGGGACGAGCTTCTGCTAGGTCCGGCATTCGCTATTCCCAAGGCACTGGATCGCGCCGGACTGAAATTTTCAGACCTGGGCGTACTCGAAATCCACGAGGCCTTTGCTGCTCAGATGCTCGGCGTGTTCATTTGCTTGGAATCAGACAAGTTCGGCAAGGAAAAGCTCGGCCTCTCCGGCAGGGCGGGAAAAGTGGACATGGATAAGGTCAACCTCTACGGCGGATCGCTCTCGATGGGGCATCCTTTTGGTGCGACGGGTGGACGGCTTTTAACTACCTGTTGTAACCGCTTGATCGAATCCGGAGAGAAGTATGGCGTCATAGCCGGGTGCGCTGCCGGAGCCATCGGCGGAGCAATGATCGTCGAAAATGCGAACTTATAATATGATGAGGTACATACTATGAAAAATGTAACTGTTGAAACGATAAAAGGAAAGGTAGCCGTCGTCACTATCGACTGCAATGATTCAAAGGTAAACAAGGTGTCTAGCGGTTTGCTTGACGAGATTGCCGAAGTGCTTGACAAGATCGATCCGGCAAAAATAGAAGGCCTTGTCATCATGAGCGGTAAAGAGGACAACTTTGTCGTCGGTGCCGACATTGATGAAGTTATTGCCATGAAAACGGATCAGGAGATCAGGAAATACATCTCACGGGCACATCAAATCGTAAACCGAATCGACGAACTTCCCTTTCCCGTGGTCTGTTGCATCCGCGGCAACTGCCTGGGTGGCGGACTCGAAGTGGCATTGGCCTGCGATTACCGCATCGCAGCCAATTCCACCAATACGGTAATGGGCCTTCCCGAAGTGATGATCGGCCTCCTGCCGGCGGCTGGTGGTACTCATCGGCTCCCCCGGCTTATCGGCCTCAGAAAGGCTCTTCCCATGATGTTGGCGGGGAAAAATCTCAGGGTCAGGAAGGCAAAAAATTTGGGACTTATTGACGAGATCATGGCACCATATGGATTGCAGGATATTGGCGTTGCGAAGGTATTGGAATTGGCTAAGAAGGGATTTAAACGGAAACGCAAGAGGTCGTTTATTGACGCCTTCCTCGAGTCGCCTTTCGGAAGGGGGATAGTATTCAAACAGGCGCGACGGATGGTCATGCGGCAGACGCAGGGACTATATCCGGCGCCGCTGGAAATAATAGATTCCGTAATGTACGGCTATATGGAAGGCGTGAAGAAGGGCCTTTCAAAAGACGTCGATCGGTTCGTCAAGCTCGTCATGTCACCCGAGGCAAAATCCCTTATGGCTCTTTTCTTCGGTATAACTGATCTAAAAAAGAATCCGAACAAAAACAATGCAAGGGAAGTAAAGAAACTGGCGATAATTGGCACTGGTCTCATGGGTAGCGGCATCGCTTCCGTATCCACAACGACATGCGATACAATATTAATGAAGGACATGAGCATCGAGGCGGCATCCCGAGGAATTAATGAAGTGTGGAAAGGGATTGAAAAACAGATAAAATCCGGAGCGGTTCAAAAGTTCGATGGCGATGTCATGTTCGGGAAACTCGTTCCCTGCGAAGATCACTCCCGTTTTCAGGGCATTGACATCGTCATTGAGGCGGTATTTGAAGACCTGAACCTGAAGAGAAAAATCCTTAAGAATGTGGAAGACGCCACCGATGAAAACACCGTTTTTGCCTCAAATACTTCGGCACTACCCATCAACTTAATCGCCCAGGGATGCCGGCGGCCGCAAAATGTCATAGGAATGCATTATTTCTCTCCGGTGCCGCGGATGCCGCTTTTGGAGATAATAAAAACCGATAAGACAGCGGACTGGGTAACCTCAACGGCTCTTGAGTTGGGCATCAGGCAGGGCAAGACCTGCATTATCGTCAAGGACGGGCCCGGCTTCTATACTACCAGAATTTTGGCGCCGCTCCTGCTCGAAAGCATCTGGGTCATTTCCGAAGGCGGCGATGTCCCGGAAGTGGACAGGGCCATGCAAATGTTTGGATATCCGGTCGGTCCTATGACTCTCCTGGATGAAGTGGGGATAGATGTAGGAATTCATGTCATAGAAGAGGTGCGTCCTATTTTCGCGCCTCGTGGACTCGCCTCACCGATTGATCTTAAAATTTTCGGGGAAAGAGGCTTCCTAGGCAAGAAGAGTAAAAAGGGCATGTACCGGTATGACCTGCCGAAGAAAAAGGGCAAAAAGCCGGTCAATGCAGAAGTATACAAGTTGTTTGGGGACAAACCCCGCAAGAAAATCGATGTCGAAGAAGTCCAGCACCGCATCAGCCTGATGATGGTAAACGAGGCGGTTACCTGCCTTGAGGAAGGGATTATTTCATCTCCGCGCGACGGGGACATTGGCGCCATCCTCGGTCTGGGGTTCCCGCCATTCAGGGGAGGTCCCTTCAGATATATCGACAGCATCGGGGCGAGTAATATCATTAAAATAATGGAAGGTTTTTCGGATAAGTATGGCAAGCGGTTCACGCCGGCCAAGTTGCTTTACGAAATGGTTGATCACAGTAATAAATTCTATAATAGTTAGAAGGAGAAATCCTAATGTACGATCTGCCAAAGCCCGACAATTTACTGGAATTTCTGGAAAATAGTATAGCAAATCATCCGGACAATCCCCTTTTCGGCGTCAAAGATACAAAGACAAAGGAATATGAATGGATACCTTACAAGGAAATAGGCAGACGCGTAGACAATCTCCGCGGCGGACTGGCCAAAATTGGAATCAAAAAGGGAGACGCCGTTGGTATTATCGCCAATAACCGTCCGGAGTTTGCCATCTGCGCCTTTGCCGCCTACGGACTGGTTGCCCGTTTTGTCCCGATGTATGAACAGGAGCTGCCGCACATCTGGAAGTACATCATTAAGGACAGCTCTATCAAGGTGCTGTTCATCTCAAATCACGCCATCTACGAGCAGATCAAGAAATATAAAAAAGATCTTACAAGCCTGAAACAGATATATGTCATTGATGATACCGGCGAGAACAGCATGGCCGTCCTGGAGAAAATCGGGACGGAAAACCCGACGCCATCCATCAGACCATCGGCCGACGACATCGCTGTGCTAATCTATACATCTGGAACGACAGGCGATCCAAAGGGAGTCCTGCTCTCTCACGGCAACCTCACCAGCAATTCCCACACCGCATTAAGCAATTTTCCCGGCTTCAGTGACAAAGAATGTGTCCTGGCCATACTGCCCTGGGCCCACCTCTTGGGGCAGCTCGCGGACCTCTATAACTTTATCAAACTGGGAGCCTCCATTGGACTGGTGGAAAACGTCACGACCATCAGTGAGGACATCGAGAAAGTTAAGCCGACCTTCCTTATCGCCGTACCCCGGATATTCAACCGCATCTATGATGGTCTCTGGACCAAGATGAACGAGACCGGCGGCCTCGCCCGGATGCTATTCGTAATGGGCATTGAAAGCGGAAAAAAACGTCGCGAACTGGCCGAAAAAGGAAAGACCAGCGTGATCACCTATCTTAAATTCAAGATAGCCGACAAGGTAGTTTTTTCCAAAATCAGGAAAAAATTCGGCGGCAGACTCAAGGGTGCCCTCACTGCCAGTGCAGCAATGAATCCGGACATCGCCAAATTTTTTATCGACCTGGGTATCCCCACGTATGACTGCTATGGCATGACTGAGACATCCCCCGCCATCACCGTCAATTCGCCCTCCGGTTGGAAACTGGGAAGCGTGGGCCGGGTGATCGATGGGGTCAGGGTGGTTATCGACAAGTCAGTGGTTGAGGAGGGCGCCGTGGACGGAGAGATCATTTGCTATGGCCCCAATGTCATGAAGGGCTATCACAATAAGCCGGATGCCACCCGCGATGCCATGACACAGGACGGGGGTATGCGCACCGGCGACCGCGGCCGCCTGGACAAAGAAGGCTACCTTTTTATCACCGGCCGCATCAAGGAGCAATACAAGCTGGAAAACGGCAAATTCGTCTTCCCGTCGGCCATTGAGGAGGAGCTCAAGCTTGTCCACTATATCGAGCACGCCATGATCTATGGCGAAAACAAGCCCTATAACATCTGCCTGATCGTCCTGGACTCCCTGCTTTTGGAGAAATACGCCGAAAAACATGAGATAGAGCACAGCAACCCCGCTGAGCTGATCCACGAAAAGGAAATCAAGGACATGATTATCGCGAGCATCAACGCCCGGCTCAAGGGCAAATTCGGTGGCTACGAGATACCCAAGAAGTTTCTATTCCTGACAGAGGGCTTTACAATGGAAAACGGCATGCTTACCCAGACCCTGAAATTGAAACGGCGCATTGTGTTACAGCACTATGCCAAGGAGATCGAGGAGCTTTATAAGAACTGAATTTTCTTGGACGATTCCCGTGGATTTCACGCGAGTAAGTGTATGGCCGTTCACAACAGAGAAAACATTATTGGCAGATACCGTTAGTATATCAAATCAATGTATTAAGAAAGCATGACAAAGGCATTAGTAAGGTTAATGTAAGATTTCCGATTCATTAAAATTGGGAACAAATAATCAATTTAGATTATCAAGGAGCGTTATATGGATCGAACAGTTCAATTCAGCGAAGGTCATGTAATATTTCGGGAGTCATTCAGGAAATTTTTAATAAAAGAAATTGGCGACCAGTATCCCCACTGGGAGACAGACGGCATTGTGCCGCGGGAAATATGGAAGAAATTCGGCGATAATGGGTATCTCGTTCCCTGGGCGCCGGAAAAATACGGTGGTGCTGGCGCGGACTGGCTCTATTCGGTCATCATCGTCGAGGAGCTAGCGCGATATGGCGCAAACGGCCTTTTTGTTCCGCTCCACAATGATATCGTGGCTCCCTATATTTATTCGTTCGGGACAGAAGAGCAGCGGGAGCGGTGGCTTCCAGGATGCATAACCGGGGATACGATTCTGGCCGTGGCGATGACCGAGCCTGAGGCCGGTTCGGACCTTGCTTCTATGCGGACCACGGCGAAGCTGGATGGCGACTGTTGGGTACTGAACGGGCAAAAAACCTTTATTTCCAACGGCCATCTATCCGATCTAATGGTTGTCGCGGCGCGGACCGGAGAAAAGGACACCTCGTCGGCCGAGGCCGTAAGCCTCTTCGTGGTTGAACGTGACACGCCAGGTTTCTCGCGCGGCGAGCTTATCAAAAAGATCGGCCTCAAGGCGCAGGACACAGCGGAGATCTTCTTTGATGACTGCCGCATACCGGCTGAAAATATCCTGGGTACAGAGGGCCATGGCTTTATATTTCTGATGCAGAAGCTCCAGCAGGAACGGCTAGTCTGCGCCATTGGGTCGCAGGCTATGGCAGAGCGTGGGCTCGAAATAACTATCGATTATGTTAAAGAACGGAAAATGTTTGGCAAGCCCCTATCGAAGTTCCAAAACACTCAGTTCCTCCTCGCCGAGCTGGGGTCGCAGATAACAGCAGGGCGCTGTTTCGTGGACCAGCTCATCAACAGCCATATTGCCGGTAAGGACGTTACCAAGGAGACATGCATGGCTAAATACTGGGTCTGCGAAATGGCCATGCACGTGGCTGACCGGTGCCTGCAGCTCCATGGGGGATATGGCTATTGCACCGATTATCTTATATCGCGTTTTTTTATCGATGGACGAATACAGACCATCTATGCAGGCACGTCTGAAATAATGAAACTCATCGTATCCCGTTATATGGGATTGTAGTAATTTATAACTTATTGGAGATGATCATGGGTGACATCCTAATAGGTCAACCATGAATAAGCAGTGTCTTATTAAATTTAGCATTTTATGGATATCTATCGTGTGTCCATATCATTAGAAAAGGAGCAATGAGTGATTGAATCAAAGGAGAAGAAAGTCACTGTGACAGGCGGCGCGATGTGAATTGGGCTGGAGACATGTAGGAGATTGATTAAAGAAGGATACGATGTGACGATCTGTGATCTCAGTCAAAAAGATTTGAATGCAGCGGCAAAAGAGTTGAAGGAGGCGGGGGGGGGGGAACGTATATCCCCTATCTATGCGATGTTTCCAACAAAGCCCTAACCTGCTAAGGTTCATCCAGGCCGGCAATATACAACATTTTCTTGTATTCAAAAGGAGCTACTATGCCAGGTGCACTTGATGGACTCAAAATACTAGATTTTACGACATTGCTGCCCGGACCCTATGCGTCAATGTGCCTTGCCGATATGGGAGCTGACGTGTTGAGAATAGTTTCCGGTTCACGCCCTGATTTGGGAGATCTTCTGCCCCCCTTTGTTCCGGGGACCGATATTTCGGCCGGGTCGGCATTTCTGGGACGGAATAAACGCTGTATCACTCTGAATTTGAAAGACCCCCGAGCATTAGGGATCGTCCATCAGCTCATTTCTAAACACGGATTCGATATTCTTATCGAACAATTCCGGCCCGGTGTTATGACAAAGTTAAACCTTGCCTACGAGGACCTGAGAGCCATAAGAAAAAATATTATTTATTGCTCACTCACAGGTTACGGTCAGAGCGGCCCCATGACGACACGGGTTGGCCATGACATTAACTATATCGCCCGTTCAGGGATCGCGTCCTACTCGGGCAAAAAAGAGCAAGGTCCCTGCCTGATGGGGATGCAAATTGCTGATGTGGCCTCGCGATCGAATAATGCAATTATTGGCATTCTTGCCGCCGTGATATCCCGGAATGCCACGGGAAAGGGCCAATCCATTGACATCTCCATGACCGACGGTATGATTGCGTTCAATGCTATTTTCGGCGCCACCTATCTGCTGGATGGAATAGAACCCAAGCCCGAGGCAACGGTTCTGAATGGCGGCTCCCTTTATGATTATTATGAAACCAGAGATGGCAATTACATCAGCTTCGGAGGTCTTGAACCCCAATTTTTCGCTAATTTTTGTCAAGCGATCAACCGACCGGACCTGATACAGGAGGGCGTGACACCAAGAGACCTTGCTGCTGTGAAAGAAGACGTCCGCACTATTATAAAGAAAAAAAACAAAGACGAATGGTGCGGGATCTTCAAAGACGCCGACGCCTGCGTGGAACCTGTGATGACATTGAAAGAAGTTTTCGAGGATTCGCTGGCTAAGGAGCGGGGCATGATTGTGAAGCTGCCGGTTGTCAATGGCATGACAGTCAAACAGATTGCCAACCCCATCAAGTTTTCTGAAACAAAGCAAGTATATAAAAGTGCCGGAGTGACAGCGTCAACAGGTAATCATACCAAAGAGGTCTTCCGGGAATTGGGATATACCGAAGACGAGATAAAGGCATTTGAAGAGACAGGGCTATTCAATTAAAAGCAAACCCGGATTGTGTAAAATCGGACATGTGCGGTTCCGGTTCGCCTTATGGCCATCGGGTCATGTTCCAGCGTCTCGGACAATTGCCACAGAAGATCAAGTGGGCAAAAAAACAGGCCAGGATTGACGTATAGAAGGAGATGGCACAGCTAAATTAATGATTTTTGAAGTCACGAGTATGAACCATGCAGTATACTGAGAGGTTCATACCCTCCGCTTTGCGGGATAATTCGACCAACGCTTCCTATCGTCAGCGAGTCTTATTAAATTGGAGTTTCACAACCCAATTAATAGTGTAAAGAGGTTTCGTCAGGGAGAAAAATTGATTTGTATCAATAACAAGTAAATAATCCGGAAATTATATTCAAACAATGTTTCATATTCTGTATGCAGTTATAATATGGAAAGTAAAGATATTATGATCACAGAAAAACCGGTAATCCCTGAAAAATTAAAAGAACGTCTATATCCTGTTGTGTTGCGACAATTTTCCCTGAAAGATTTCCATGCCGTTAATATACGTGATATCTCAAAAGAAAGTGGAATCAGCACGGGAACCATATACAAATATTTTTCATCAAAAGAAGACCTTCTTTTTTCAATAATTGACGAAAAATTACGCGATCTTGCATCATTGTTGAGGATGCATCTTGCGGGCACTGATGAGGATATACGCGAGATGTTTAGAAAGTTATTTTGGGTTACGATGAATTTTTTCGACGACAATCCTGAACTTGCCATTACGGCTTTTATTACAGTTCCATTGAAAAGCTTTATGGCGAACAAGTCTTATAAAAGGGAGACAGAAATAGATATATTAAATGAGATAGTCGTAAAAGCCAAAAAAAGAGGAGTGGTTATTTCGGATATAGAAAATAATTATTTTGCCGACCTTTATATAATGATTATGCACAGGCACATACAAAACTGGTATGTCCATGGGATGAAATGGAAACTAGCCGAGACAATAAACAATTTATTTGATTTTTTCTGGAAAGTTGTGGCTCCTTTAGGTAACAAAGAATCGAGATAATATTTCATAGAGGGAAGAAGTTTAAAGGTGCAAGCATTATCAAATTAAGGAGGAGAAAAATATGTTTATTCCAATTAAAAGATTTTACTCAAAAATAAGAGGACTGATTAATTTCTCATCTCTAAAAAAAGAAAAAATGATGTCTATAGGCAGCGTTCTGGAAAAGCAGGCGGCCAGATATTCAAAAAAACCGCTGATTCTCTTTGAAGGGCGCACGATCACTTATAAAGATTTTAACGAAAGCGCCAACCAGTATGCAAATTTCTTTAAAAGCAAAGGGTTTGTCAAAGGAGATACTGTTGCACTTCTTATGGACAACAGGCCGGAATTCCTGATTGTACACGCAGGTCTGGCAAAAATAGGAGTCGTACCGGCTCTTATAAACAATAATATTAAAGGCAGGATACTTGCCCACGCATTGAACATCGCGGAAGCCAGAGCAATCATAATAGGTCATGAATTTATGAAGGAATATACTGATATCGCGAAGGAAGTCAAGCTTCATGCACCGGGAGATATATTCATTGAATGCGAAGGGAAAAGTCTGGCTATACCTAAGGGTTTACAGGATATGGATTCTATCCTGAAAAAACAATCAACAAACAATCCTGAAATGGTTTCGCCGATTTCTTCAAAAGACATCCTCGAGTATATTTACACATCCGGAACGACCGGGATGCCCAAGGCGACGGTACTCAAACATCAGAGATGGCTTCAGCTCGGATATATCGTGGGTGGATATTGCCTGCGGATCGTCTCTAATGATGTGCAGTATCTCTGCCTCCCGCTCTATCATAACAGCGGTATAAACCTGGCATGGTCAACCACCCTGATACAGGGCTGCACGCTGGCCATGAGGCGAAAATTTTCCGCTTCAGCTTTCTGGGACGATATAAGAAAATACAATGCCACGATCATGATCTATATCGGCGAGTTATGCCGTTATCTGAACAACCAGCCTAAAAAAGACAATGACGCGGACAATTCACTGAAATACATACTCGGAAACGGCATGAGGATGGATTACTGGACTGAGTTTCAGAAACGCTTCGGAATCGAACGCATTATTGAAGTCTATGGCGCCACCGAAGGAGTAGGGGGGCTCACCAATCTCAAGGGAGTTCCCGGCATGATCGGACAGCTCACCTCCGCCGGCATCCGCATGGGTGAAGTGGCGTGTTATAATCCTGATACCGGCGACTTTATCAAAAATGATCAAGGATTTTTGGAAAAATGCAAAATTGGAGAAACCGGCATGTTCCTTGCCGCGATCAGTAGCACCAATCCCTTTGCCGGATATAAAAGCAATAAAAAGGCGACAAGCGATAAGATCATTAGCGATGTATTTAAAAAAGGAGATAATTATTTTATCAGCGGGGACCTCTTTAAACTGCATAAAAAAGACTACGTCTCATTTGTCGACAGGCTCGGAGATACATTTAAATGGAAAGGCGAAGTTGTCGCAACAAATGAAGTAGCCGACATCCTAAACCACTTCGGGGGAATAGAGGACTGCAATGTCTACGGCGTCTCGATACAGAACACGGAAGGACGATGCGGTATGGTGGCTCTGACTCTCATTAAAGGTACGGCAATAGATTGGGAGTCGTTTGCCAAGTATATAGTGGACAATCTTGCAACTTACGCTCGTCCTTATTTTGTCCGCATACGAAGTGAAAAAGACGCTACATCGAGCTTTAAACAGCTCAAAACCGGGCTTCAAAATGACGGGTTCAATCCTGCCATCGTCAAAGATCCATTATATTTCCTTGATCCGAGAACATGGCAATTTGTGGAGATAACCCAAAAGCTATATGATGAAATACAGGAGGGCAAAATTAAATTTTAAGAACCATTCATATATCTATTCATTATTGATGGCGATCCTGCGGAAATCATAGTTGTTCTTAACCGACCATAAGAGAAAATTGCGCAATGAGAACTAAAACAAAAACCAAATCCATAAACAAAAAGCAAGTTAAAGTTGTAAAGAAGGGAATACCGCCTTTTCAAAAATATTTATTGTCAAAGAAAATAAATGAAGGTTTAAATATAGCTCCCCAAAGAAACCTCATCAATAAATTCTTCAGTAAATCATTGAATCCCATTGCCATCAGCAAAATCGAGGACGGCACTTACATTGAAGTAAATGAAGCTTTCACAAAAATCACAGGACTGCCACGGCAAGAGCTGATCGGACAGACTTCCGTCGGAATCGGACATATTACGGCGGAGCAAAGATTATTGATTATTAATGTAATAAAAGAAAAAGGATATGCTCAAAACATTGAGTTGGAAGTAAGAATCAAGAATAATGAGACCATCTGTGAATTATTCAATTCTTCAGTAGTCACCACAGAAAAACATGAATTCATGTTGACGATTATCACCGATATTACTAAACGCAGGCAAGCCGAAGAGGCGCGGCAGAATAATATTTTATTTGAATCATTAGCCGCAATTCCGGGTACGGGTGTAATCTTAATACAAGATCATCACCGGGATCAATCATATCCATTTTTTATCAATGCAGAGGCAAAGAGCGTTTTAAAAGGACGACCGGTAAAAGATCTTCTCGATATCATCGACCACCATGAACCGGCTTATTTCAATACGGGAAAAAGTTGCTACCGCATCAAAACGAATTTAACCCATCATAACCCTCCCGTGAAAATCATCCTGCTGGAGCCACAGCCTGATTCCATATGCATTCAAGCAGGACTGAAGCATTACGACCTGACCTGCAGACAGGAAGAAGTCGCTCTTTTAGCAGCCACAGGACATTCCAACAGGGAGATTGCCGAAAAGCTCTTCATCGCAGAAGATACAGTAAAAGATCATTTGAAGGGAATCTTTCAAAAAATCGGCGTTCACAACCGTAGCGAACTTTGCCCAAAGATATTAGAATGGCGATAGCTTGTGGTCTAGCGTTATTCGTCCCTCAAAGAGAATGTTATTGTGTTTATTACTAATAAAGAAATAGGCTACATTATCCAAAAATAACTGGCAGATTCTCGAAGCTTTCATCCGGCAATCTTCAATTCTGCAAAGTTAATATTATTTCTCTTTAATATCCTCAGATAGAGGGGGTTGTGTTTCTAGAAATTTATAATATATTAATTTCAAATAGGAGGTTTTGATATGAATGTAAAAGGCATCATTTATCTTACAGGAAAGACTGCTATCATTAAAGTTTTCAGTGAGGAACGCTGGAATTCCTTTGTACCCAAACTTGCGACAAAGGAGAAATTTTTCAGCAATACAATCTGGGCCATTACTCCCGTTCCGATGGATAAATTCATCATTTATCTTGACGAACTGGTTAAAGAATTTTTCGACAACGATATGATGCAGTACGTGACATTTGGGAAGTTAGCCGCTCAATTTGCCCTTTCACCGGAAGGTCCGTACAAATCTTATCTGCTCACAAAGGATACAAAGCAGTTCGTCGAATCGGTACTACCTAAACTCTGGTCGACCTATTTTGACGAAGGTAAAGCTATCACAAAGTTCGAGAACAACATCGTTCATTTCAAAATCACCGGGCTTCAAATCAAACATTATTACTTCGAGAAACTCCTTATGGGTTACTTTCAGAAGGCCATCAAAATTTTCGGGAAGAAAACTGTTGCGAAACAGATCAGGAGTCTTGCATCGGGTGATGATGATATTTATTTTCAGTATGAACTAAAAGAATCTTGACCACAAGATATAATGGGCAGTGTCGATTATTGTCGGGCGTGAATTGTGTTTCTTACGGTTTGAAAGCTAGTATATTCGTTGAAGTTGACGATTTATTTATTTCAGGAAGTTGTCCTCAGGTCTGATAGACCGGAAACCGTAACTCAGCCGCCGCACCTTATAACCGTTAATCAATAAATATTTATTACGAAAAATGTACATAGACTATGCTGGTGTCCACCGACAAAGGCAACTTAACCTGTTTGAGCAAGAAATAGTATGACAGCAAATGATTCTTGCGGCATATCATGCTTAAATTTTCTATTTACGTTCAGTATGATTATTCATCCCGGATTTGATTTCTGACCTTTTATTTGTTTGGCATTTCCACCGGTCTAGTTTTCATATCTCAACCCCCCAAATTTCTATGAAAAAACATCAATGATTTCAATATATAAAATGTACAAAAAATGCGTGGTGTGTATGTTTGTATGGTCATTCGTACACCCCGGCATATTTCTTAATTATTCGTTGAGGAATATTTTTTGATTTTAAACAGTACTTGACGGTGCGATGGTCTATATTTAAGTCTCTAGCTTTCTAATTCCATTTCTTTTATCTAAAAAGCCTATTTCAATCATCGCTTCCCTTATAAATCTC
>Ga0187851_10002392_pt1 | contig 16666 bp, 13 predicted proteins | sample June2016WEW_6_10_FD_132997 | JGI IMG/M metagenome (GOLD analysis project Ga0187851, IMG submission 132997) | Peatland microbial communities from SPRUCE experiment site at the Marcell Experimental Forest, Minnesota, USA - June2016WEW_6_10 | ecosystem: Environmental > Terrestrial > Soil >...
GCGCATAACTTTGGTCCAGAAGCGCGAGTAGATGAGGTGCAGGATGGCGTGCTCCACGCCGCCGATGTACTGGTCGATGGGGAACCAGTAGTTTGCCTTCTGCGAATCGAAGGGAGCGGCGGAGTTCTTCGCGTCGGTGTAGCGATAGAAGTACCAGCTCGAATCGACGAAGGTGTCCATAGTGTCGGTCTCGCGGCGGGCCGGGCCACCGCAGACCGGGCATGTGGTGTTGACGAAATCGGCGACGCGGCCCAGCGGCGAGCCGCCCTGCTGGGTGATCTCCACCTGCGCGGGAAGCAGCACGGGAAGCGCGCTTTCGGGCAGTGGGACCACTCCGCCCGGCTGCGTGCCCGCGTGGCCGTTGGTGCAATAGACCATGGGAATCGGCGTGCCCCAGTAGCGCTGGCGGCTTACGCCCCAGTCCTTCAGGCGATATGTAACCGTTGCAGTGCCAAATCCATTTGTCCTGGCGAATTCCGCCATCTTTTGCTGCGCTTTGGCGCACGATTCGCCCGTCCATTGGCCGGAATTAGCTAGCGTGGCATCGTCTTCGGAGATGAATGGCAACGCCTGCGAATCATCTGTAACTTGATTGGGAATAATTACGCGGCGCACGGGAAGGCCGTATTTATTGGCAAATTCGAAGTCGCGCTCGTCGTGCGCGGGGACGCTCATGATGGCGCCGGTGCCATAGTCGGCGAGGATGTAATTTGCAACCCAGATGGGCACAAGTTCGCCGTTGAAGGGATTGATTGCGAATCGGCCTGAATCGATGCCGTGTTTTTCAATCGCGCCGAGGTCTCCGGCCTCGCGCGCGGCCTTCTGCTGGGCGAGCATCTCGTCTATCTGCGCGGCCAATCGCGAATTGCCGGCGGCAAAGCTCTTCGCCACGGCGTGCTCCGGCGCAAGCTGCACGCTGGTGGCGCCGAAGATGGTGTCGATGCGCGTGGTGAAGACGGTGATCTTCTCCGCGGCCTGCTGACTTGCTGCAACGGGAAAATCAACCAGCGCGCCTTCGCTGCGCCCGATCCAGTTGCGCTGCATGGTGCGGACCTTCTCCGGCCATCCGTCCATCCGGTCGAGGCCGTCGAGCAGCTCGTCCGCATATTTTGTGATGCGCAGGAACCACTGGGTGAGGTCGCGCTGCTCGACGAGCGTGTCGTCGTGCCGCCAACACTTGCCATCGACCACCTGCTCGTTGGCCAGCACGGTCTGGCACTGGGGACACCAGTTGACCTTGCTCTTCTTGCGGTAGGCGAGGCCGGCCTGGAACATCTTAAGGAAGAACCACTGGTTCCAGCGGTAGTACTCGGGCAGGCAGGTGGTGACTTCGGTCGCCCAGTCGTAGCTCAACCCCATGCGCCGCATCTGCCGCCGCATTGCAGCGATGTTTGCCAGCGTCCACTCGGCTGGCGGCGTTTTGTTCTTGAGCGCTGCGTTCTCGGCGGGAAGCCCAAAGGAGTCCCATCCCATCGGATGCAGCACGTTCGAGCCGCGCATCCACATGAAGCGGGCGAGCGCGTCGCCGATGGCGTAGTTGCGCACATGGCCCATGTGCAACTGGCCGCTGGGATAGGGCAGCATCTCCAGGCAATAGAACTTCGGCTTGCCGCATTCATGGCCCTCGGCCGCATAGAGCGCCGGATCGGCGTCCCAGCGCGCCTGCCATTTGGGTTCAAGTTCCGCGGGGGTGTAGCGCTGCTGCTCACTCGTGCTCTGTGCCGACTCTTCCATATCTATGATTGTAAAGAAGTCGGCAACTTCCGGTTGTTCGGCGGCAAACCAACCTGCGCTGTCGGCCGACTTCGCGCCAATCAGTGATGTCCATTACAAACCCACCCGACATTGGTTGGGGTTCTGCTTGGTTCGCATGGCATTTTCCTGGCATTGTTTGAGTTCATGGGTGTTGAGCATGTCGGCAATCGGTGTGCGGTAGGTGAGGGCAACGCAGTCGCGTATCCAATAGCCATAGTTAGGGAGAAACGTGAGCCGGGGCTGGTCGATGAGCTGGATGACGCTGGCTTCGAGAGCCTCTCGCGTGACCGTGAAACCTCCACTAGCGAAGCGTTCACTGGGGCCCATGGGAAAAGCCGGAATGTAGAAATGGTCGACGGATACCCAGATGACGACCCCGAGTTCGGGCACCTTATCGATTTCCATGATTGTCAGTGTTGAGCCACCATCCTCAGGGCGGGTTTTATAGCTCCAGCGTTGGCCGGGAGCGAAGCGCGAGTCCTGGATATTCCGTGTCACATTGGTGCATGGATACGGACCTGTGGGTGCAGGATTCGAGGCCTGTGTGGTGGAAGGAGTAGAGGCGCGTGTGGTGGAAGGAGTCGAGGCGTGTGCAGGCCCCTGATCTTTGACTGTATAGCCTTCGGGAACCTGAAACATGGACGGGTCCGGCTCACCCTGCGTGAAGTTCTCCACTTCCATATCGGTGTGTCCCCGCACCGAGTCGTCTGACGTACCTGCCATCACAATCCCAAGTGTGGTTGAGATCCACCACTCATGAATAACGACGGTCGGCTGCGTACTGCCCTGCTCGACTGACGGAGTGGTGACCGTGTTTCGCTGCCCCTGCACCTCGATGCCGTGGATCACCTTGCTACCAATCGATTCCCCTCGGATGGTCCTGGTCGGCTGCCCCGGAACCGTCTGTACATACTCGAAGTTCCACTCGCGCATGCTCGGTGGTACCTGCGAACCGGCAAACGCCTCGGGCTGATGGAGAAGCGGTGCATCCTTCTGTTGTGGATTGGGCCCCAGTCTCCATTGCAGAGCAGTGCCTGCCACGGGGTCGCCAATTGTAACTTCTACCAGTTCTAACGTCCGGCCATCCTTGTCGCGAAAACACCCGCCTGATTCCTCGTACCGCGCCTTGCCATTGGAGTCGCGCGCGTTAAATATGCGCGAGACATTACGTACTGTTGTGCCGTCGGGCTGTTTCTTTTCGACCGTCACTCTGACTGTTGCGGTATACGGTACTCCCGGAATGTAGAACACCGGGTAGTTGAAGTAGCTTTTCATCCCCGGAGTACACTCCGTGTACCGGACGGAGGTATTGGGATCCAAGCTCTGCGCCATGGCGAGTGGCGGCAGCGATAGTAGAGCGGCAACCGCCAGAAGCAGTCCACCGCACATCCAACCCTGGGGATGATTCCGCAACAACATAGTTCACTCCTCAAACTGCCAGGCCTTCGACGCGTTGATTGTTGAGCCGCAAGCCAGCGCAATCCAGGTTCGCGCCGACGCCGCAGCCTAAAACGAGGAAAAGATCGTCGTCTCGAATCCCGCCGACTGTCCATTCTCGCGCCACGGCGCGAACACCGTCTTCTGGGCGCACTCCAGGGCCGCTGCCGCTATCTGCGCGTCGTCTGCGTCCTCCACCTCGGCCTGCGTCACCAAGCCGTACTGGTTCACCCACACGCGCACCTGCGCGTAGCCGCTGAGCCCGCGGCTGTTTACCGAAGTTCCTCGCGCCAGGATTTTATGCTGCGGAACCGCGCGCAATGCGATGTAGCCTCCCGAACTGCCCATCGGCGCCACTTCGCGCAGCCCGTCGAGCTGCCTGAACACATCGTCGGAGAACTCCATCGAGGCAACGGCCAGCTTCGCCTCCACCAGCAGGCTGGTGTCGTGAAGGATACGCAGCGTACTCGCTCGGTATTTCCAGGTGTCCACCTTCTTCCATCCCTGGTATTCCACAGATTGCGCGTTGAGCCTGCCCGATACGAGAAACCCCGTGCTCTGCTCAAAGCACATCTGCGCCGTCTCAGCGATCTCCGAACAGGTTAGCTTCCCATCCGCCGCGGGCTCCGGCTTCAGTCCGGGAATCGTGCCGCCGCCATGCAACATGCGTTGACTCACATTGGTGGGCAGAATCTTGTCCCAGTTCAACTCGATCACGCGCAGCGGCTCGATCCCCTGGTAGGCCTCCCAGCGCCGCCCGCTGGCAAAATCCGTTACATGCACCTCGCTGTATGTGTCGGTGTGATTCTCCATGCGGTATCCGGCCGGGCTGATCCAATACTCCATCGACCCGGTGTGTTTCTGCCCTTTGTAGTCGAACGTCGTCAGTTCGTACCGCTCGTGATACGGCGCACGCAGATTCTCGTTGTGCGCTGTTGCCGAGGCGATCACCCGGTCGGCCGCAGAGGCCAGATTGTCGTCGAGAATTGGCGCTGGCAAGGGCGATGGCTTGGGCAGCACAACGCTAAACTTGTTCTCGAGCTCCCAGTTGTCCTTGGTATATCCGCCCGGCGGATAGAAGAGCGCCGCATCGGGCTCTTCTCGCGCCAATTCCAGTATCTGCGCCTGACTGCGTCCCTTCCTCGGGTCGTCGTGGATGTGCAAGAGCTGCATACGCCACAGCGGCGACTCCCACACGTCGTCGACCACGGTGACCGCGGGGGCACCATCTTTTCCAGCGGGAATGGTCGTTGTGGTGCGCACTCCTTCGGCATGAAGGCCCGCGATCTCGCGCGGAGGAAGAGGCTGTCGGGTCACGCCTTCGCCCGATTGGCTCCTGGGTTGCGCAAGATCAGTCTGTTCATTCGCAGGCCCTGTCTTATCCCTCGAAGCCGGCACTGCCAGCGGAGCCGCCGAGGTCTTCCCCATGGTGGATATCTTCGCCACGCCGGTTGTGGCATCCAGGCTGGCGAAGAGGTGGATGGTGGGATCGTAGAGGCGCACTGCGGGGGCCGCGCCGGCCTGCGGGCCAGCCTCGTCCTGACCGTCCTCAAATCGCTGGCGGCCCGCCGAGTCGCGCATGATCCGGCTCACTCGCCGGTGGTTCACGACGGTGCCATCGGCCTTGGTCTCTGTGCTGGTCCACTCCACGGTAGCCGTGAACGGCGCACCAACCACCGCATACAACGCGGGCGGGATCAGCATGTCGCTTGGCCCCTCCTGTCCAAGCGCCGTTGTTGCTAGCAGCCCGCAACTCAGTCCAGCCAAAACCAGATTCCGAACCTGCATACTCTCACTCCTGAACTTGGCAGCAAGGATACACCCAAATCGCTAACACACAGTAGCCAATGCGCATCGTCTGTGGCGCAGGGATGGGGCGCAGTTGGCGCGGCGCGTGCAATGGAGATTATTTCTGCGCGGGAGTAGCGGAGGATTTGATGATTTTGTATCCGACGGGGGGAAGGAAGAGGGCGCGGTCGGGCTGTTTGAGGGTGAAGTTCTCCAGCTCCATCTCGGTGCGTCCGCGCACGGGGTCGTCGATGAGGTCCTCCATCACGATGCCGAGGTCCATGGACATCCACTGCTCGTGGATGGAGACGATGGGCTGCTTATTGCCCTGCGCGCCGCGGGGAATGGTGATGGTGGTGCGGAGTCCCTGGGCCTCGACGCCGTCGATGGTGGTCCTGCCGAGCAGCTCGGTGCGGACGATCCGGGTGGACTGGCCGGGGGTCTGCACTTCACTCTCGGAGTCGCTCCACGCGGGAAGTGCCTGCAACTTCAAAAAAGCCTCGGGCTGGGAGATGAGGTGGGCGACCTTGAGCACCGGGCCGCCCGTACTCCACTCGAGAAAGGTGCCTGCCAGCGGGTCGGCGATGCGCACGTTGAGGCGATCCCTGGACTGGCCGTCCTTGTCGAGCCAGCACCCGATGGAGGTCTCCATGCGCGTTTTGCCGGAGGAATCGCGCGCGCTGAGGGTGCGCGTGACTCCATGCACCATGCTGCCGTCGCTCATCTGCTGATCGAAGGTGACCCTCAGCGTCGCGCTGTAAGGCAGGCCGGTGACGCTGATCACAGTGTTCTCGACGTAGCTGCTGACGCCGGGCGTGCATGGGTCGCTTGGCTGGAACGCGGAGGGGGACTCGCTCTGCGCCGCGGCGCGTGGGGCCAGCGTGAGCAAGCCGGAGACTACAAGCAGCAGTGCGCCGCGCATGCAAACCTGGGAGAGATTCCGCTGCAACATTTTTTTCTCCTGAACCTGGCTGCAAGGATACGCGCGCCGCCAAGTTCAGGGAAATACGATCTTTGTGCTACTCGGCCAGCGCATGGGCCATCAGTCTGCCGCCAGCGCCTTGAGGGTGGCGACGTTGCGGGCCTCGTCACCGGGCTGGTCGACGGGGGTTTCGGCTATGAAGGCGCAGTGGACAAAGCGCGCGTCGTGCAGCAGGCGGCGGAAGGGCGCGGCACCGATGGTGCCCTCTCCGATGTGCTGATGGCGGTCTAGCTTGGAGCCGAAGGCGGCCTTGGCGTCGTTGCAGTGCCAGACGCGAACTGTGTCGAAGCCGATGGTTGCGCCGACTTGCTTCATGGTGTCGGCGTAGCCCGCGTCGGAGACGATGTCGTAGCCGGCGACGTGAATATGGCAGGTGTCCAGGCAGACGGCGACGGGCGCGTGGGAACGCAAGCGATCGACCAACTCGGCAACCTGCTCCAGCTTGCCGCCGAGAGAGAACTCCGCGCCCGCCGTGTTCTCGATGAGGATGTGGAAGTCCTTTCCGGCGAAGTCGATTCCAGCAACGGCGCTTTCGATGGACTGGGCGGCCAGACGCAGGCCTTCCTCGCGGGTGAGCCCCTTCCAGCTACCGGGATGCAGGACGAGGAACTCAGCATTGAGGGCCAGGGCGCGCTCGACTTCGCCGCGAAACGCCGCAACGGAGTTGCCACGCACGGTTTCGGTCTGGCTGCAGACATTAATAAGATAGCTGGCGTGGATGGCAACGGGGCCGACGTCGAACTCGGCGCGCAGGTCGCGCATCTTCTTCGCGTCAGCGGGTTTGACCGCCGAGGCGCGCCACATGCGCGGGCTGGAGGAGAATATCTGGAAGGTATTGGCGCCAATCTCGACGGCGCGATCGACCGCCGTCCAGCTTCCGCCAGAGGTGCTGAGATGCACTCCGATGCGCCGCGTTTCGCCATCTTTCGCCATGTCTTCGAGCCTCCTTGAGAAGAATATGCAGCGCACACTCAATCTGTATGTGTATCATCACCATGCCCGGAGATTCTACCGTTCGCCGTCCGGCTAATGTACCGCGAATTTGCGAATTCTGGAAGACAGAAAGGAATCAACCGATGCCTGCTGCACAAAGTTTAAAGAACCATGTACGCTGGGACCCCGCATGGCACTTTTTCCTGGTGCCGATGCTGATGCTCAACATTGTCTTTGCCGCCTTCAAACTGGTGTATGCCTGGCACCTGCCGGCAAACCACCACTACCTCTTCGGCTGGTGGCTGGTGATGGCGATCGTCCTGTTCCTGGTCTCGGTGCATATCCGCGTGTACGCGCTGAAGGTGCAAGATCGCGTGATCCGGCTGGAAGAGCGGCTGCGGCTTGCGTCATTGCTCAGCGCGGACGATCTCGCCGCCAGCCAGTCGCTTACGGAATCCCAACTGATCGGTCTGCGCTTTGCCAGCGACGCCGAACTGCCAGCGCTCGTCGCCCGCACCCTCAAGGAGAACCTGACGCGGGAGCAGATCAAGCAGGCCATCGTCAACTGGAGGCCGGACACCTTCCGCGTCTAGCTAAGTTTTCACGAAGGATGGAATGCATGTACTCCATCCTTCGCGATCTTTACGAAGGACGGGAGAGGACGGAGTGTGCGCCGACCTCGCCCAGGGTTGGATGACGCGGCGGCCCTAGTAGATGTCGCGGCGATAGCGCTTCTGCTGCTTCATGGCGGCGAGGTACTCGGCGGCGCGGTCGAGGCTACCGTTTGACGCCTTGGCTATCGCATCGAGCAGGGCCTGCTCGACGTCCTTGGCCATGCGTATGGCATCTCCGCAGACGTAGAAATAGGCTCCGCGCTCCAACCATGCGTAGAGTTCCTCGGCGTTCTCGCGGATGCGGTCCTGCACGTAGATCTTGTTTGCCTGGTCGCGCGAGAAGGCGGTATCCAGGCGGGTGAGGGTTCCATCGGCCTGCATCTCGTTCCACAGATCCTCGTATAAGAAGTCGGTGGCATGATGCTGGTCGCCAAAGACGAGCCAGTTCTTGGCGGTGTGCTGCTTGGCGCGGCGCTCCTCCAGGAAGGCGCGGAAGGGCGCAATCCCTGTGCCCGGGCCGATCATGATGGCCGGGGCCGAGCTGTCCTCGGGCAGGCGGAAGTTCTGGTTGGAATGCAGGAAGATGGGCAGGATGGCGCCGACCTGCGCTCGCTCGCCCATCTGTCCGCTGGCGACGCCCAGGCGGGTGCGGCCATGGGCGCTGTAGCGCACAACGCGCACCGTAAGTTCGACGGTATCGGGATGGACGGCCTGGCTGGAGGCGATGGAATAGAGGCGCGGCGCGAGGCGGGGCAGGACGCTGAAGAGCTCCTGGGGGGACGTGATGGCTCCGGGAAAGTCTGTGATGAGGTCGATGAACTCGCGGCCCCAGCAGTACTCGTCGGCGAGCAACTTTTTCTCTGGGCCGCTGAGCCGCTGGAGCGCCTCTGGGCCGCGGCCGCCCACGCCGGCCGCCGCGGGCAGCTTGGCGTACTGGCTGACGGTGCCGCGCGCCAGCTTGCCGATGGCGAGCCATGTGCGCAGGGCCTCGGCGAAGCTGATCTGGTTCTTGTAGTGGTCGATCACGGGCTCCTGGCCGGTGAAGCCGAGCGTGTAGAGGACCTCGTCGACGGCTTCGGCTCGGTTCTCGGGAACGACACCGACGGCGTCACCGGGCGTATAGGTCATGCCCTCTCCGAGCGAGAAGGCGAAGTGGCGGGTCTCCTTCTCGGAGCCCTCGCCGCTGAGGAGGCGATTTGCCAGCACGGTCGAGTTGTATGGATTGTTGCGCGTGTACCTGGGACGCAGCGCGGCATCCGAGGGCGCCTGATCGGCGGATGGCGCCGTCTCTTGCAGCTCATTCATGGGTTTATTGTAACCCGCAGGGGCGGATGTTTTCCTGCCCGGCATTGATCGGCCAGAGCCGGAGCTTCGGGCCGCCGCTGCTAGAATCAAGCCATGACTCAGCTCGACGTTGTGTACTGCTACGGCGCCGCACCCAGCGAGCGCAGCCTGCTTGCTCTCTCGAAGGTGCGGGAGGTATACGGCGTGCGCCTGGTGGAGGTGCGCGAGGCCGAAAAAACGGTGCGCGTGGAGTACGACGCCAGCCGGCTGACCGGCGCGGTGATCCACCAACTGCTGCGCCGCGCCGGGCTCGACATCGTCGAAACAGTTCCCGAGAGTACGCAGCCGGAGGAGACCGCAGGCGCGGCCCTGGGATAGATCGATTTGCGAGACGCCTGAAGACCAGCCCTGTAAAATCAATTTGCGGCTAATTTTCTCCACAGCGTGCGCCCGTAGCTCAGTTGGATAGAGCATTTGGCTTCGAACCAAAGGGTCGGGAGTTCGAATCTCTCCGGGCGCACCATAGATTCCGTTGCTTACGCCATAACACGCCACAACTCTACAACTTGATTTGGCTTTTCCACTCGATCCTCGCCGATGGCGGTGATGGGCATCACTGATTGGCGTGGTGTGCGAGGCGAAGAATCGGAGTTGGTTGTGGGCGCGGCCGATGCGACTATTGCCGCGGCTTCTGCGTCTACCGCAATAACGCGGCGATTGTGATTTCCGCGGCCATGCGTCTGGGACCGGATGGATCAGGTGTGTTGGCGCGAGATGAGCTGGTGGTGCGAGCCATGTTGGCGAGATTCCGGATGGGACGATGGTTCGCGGGAGAGCGGGGCCGAGTGCCCCGGGTGGTGGTGCTGCGTCGCGCGTCGCAGATATTCTTCCTGCTGCTGTTTCTGTTCCTGCTGCTGAGGACGGAGTTTCGCGGGACGGTGGGCGCGGGCGGCGACGTGCGGATGCACTGGCCGGTGAGGCTGTTCTTCGAGCTTGATCCGCTGGCTGCGCTGGCCAATGCGCTGGCGACCCATGCGCTCTATCGCGGGCTGCTGTGGAGCTTGATCATCCTGCTGCCGGTGATGTTTCTGGGGCGGTTCTTCTGCGGATGGATCTGCCCGATGGGAACGCTGCACCACTTCTTCGGCAACTTCAAGTCGGAGAGCAAGCGCGGCAAGCAGGGCATTGAGGCGAACCGCTACAAGCCGTGGCAGAGGACGAAGTACGTCATTTTAATCGCCGTGCTGGCGGCGGCGGTTTGCGGGACGGGGTTGGTGGGGTGGTTCGACCCGTTCAGCCTGCTGGTGCGGTCGATGGGACTGTCGGTGCTGCCGGGCGCGAACTACGCGGCCAATGCGGGGCTGAATGCGATGGGGCACAGCGGAGTTGGCTTCGTGCAGTTGGTGGGCATGGGACTCCATGCGGCGCTGGCGGCGACGGTGTTGTACTTCAAGCAGCCGCACTTTCGCCAGGGAATCTTTCTGGGTCTGATCTTTTTAATACTGCTGGCGGCGAATCTACGGGTGACTCGCTTCTGGTGCCGCGCGATTTGTCCGCTGGGCGCGCTGCTGGGCGCGGCTTCGCAGTGGTCGGTCTTCGGGCTGCACAAGGACCCGGCGAGCTGCGACAAGTGCAACCGCTGCCTGCTGCACTGCCAGGGCGGGGACGATCCGGTGGGCGCGGTTCCGTGGCACAAGGCGGAGTGCCTGATGTGCATGAACTGCCTGGACGCGTGTCCGCACCAGAGCCTGGAGTTCCGATTTTTCCGCAAGGAGCCGGAGGTTGTGGGGCCGAACCTGCCGCGACGCAAGGTGCTGACCGGGCTGGCGGTGGGGGTTGCGGCGGTGCCGCTGCTGCGCGCCAATACGGCGCTGGGCAAGAGCCGGGACGAGCGGCTGATCCGCCCGCCGGGGGCGCTGACTGAGACAGATTTTCTGTCGCGCTGCATTCGCTGCGGCGAGTGCATGAAGGTGTGTCCCAACAACTCGCTGCAGCCGGCGCTGACCGAAGCGGGATTGGAGGGGATCTGGTCGCCGGTGCTGACGCCGAGGATTGGGTACTGCGAGCCGAGCTGCGTGCTCTGCTCGGAGGTCTGTCCGACGGGGGCAATCTGGAAGCTGACGCCGCAGGAGAAGGGCTGGGTGGTGGGCGTGGGCGAGAGCAATGCTTCTCCCGTGCGGCTGGGAACGGCGTTCTACGACCGTGGGCGATGCCTGCCGTGGGCCATGGCAACCGACTGCATCGTGTGCGAGGAGTGGTGTCCCGTGTCGCCCAAGGCGATTTATTTGCAGGAGGTGGAGGGGCTGGACGCGGACGGCAACAAGAAGCTGCTGAAGCAGCCGCACGTCGATCCCAGCCGCTGCGTGGGCTGCGGAGCGTGCGAGTACGCCTGCCCGCTACAGGAGCATCCGGCCGTGTATGTGACCAGCATCGGAGAGAGCCGGTCTACGGACAGCCAGATTTTATTGACCAGAAGAAAGGGAAAGGCACAATCGTGATGAAGATGAGAATTCAGAGGAACAGATTGATAGCAATCGCTGCACTGCTGACCGTGGTTGTAATGGCTGGCGTGGGATGCAAGAAGAAGATTGCTGACCCCTTCCCTGCCTCGGCGGTGGTGGCGGGGTGGGAAAAGAGCGGCAAGACGCAGACGTTCGACGCGGCGAACCTGTATGAGTACATCGACGGCGGAGCGGAGCAGTACATCAGCGCGGGCGTGGTGGGCGTGGCAACCTCGGACTACAAGTTCCAGGGAAGCCTGGAGGCGACCGTGGACGTTTACACGATGAAGACGGCGGACGGTGCGAAGACAATCTTCGACGCCGATCCGGCGACCTCCGATAGCAAGAGCGTGCAGTTGGGCGATGCAGCGCGGCTGTACGGGCAGAGCGTTGTCTTCCGCAAGGGCCCGACCCTGGTGCGGATCACGGCCTTCGAGGCAGCGCCGGGCGAGAGCGACGCGCTGCTGGCGCTGGCGCACGGAGTTGAAGGCAAGCTGTAGGCAGGTTGCAGCGAAGAGTAAGACAGACTGAAGGGCCAGAAGCACGGAGGTACAGGATGCAAAGCCGGCGGGAGTTTGTGAAGGAGATGGTAGCGGGAGCCGCTGTTCTGGGGGCGGGGACGAACTTCGCATGGGGCCAAGGGAGGGCTGCAAAGTCGAAGGTGGTGATTGTGCGCGACGCGAAGCTGCGCACGCCGGGCCCCACGCCCGATGAGAAGCGCGTGGCTGCGCTGCTGGACCACGCGATGCAGACCTACTTCAATGCGCAAAATTCGCTGCAGCCGTGGAAGCAGATCGTGCGGCCCGGGCAGGTAGTGAGCCTGAAGCTGAACTCCATGGGCGGGCGCGCGATCTCGCCCAGCGTGGCATTGGTGGCTGCGATCTGCGAACGGTTGCAGCAGGCCGGGATCAAGGCGGGCGACATCATTGTGTGGGACCGCGGCAGCCGCGAACTGGAGTCGGCTGGGTTCAAGCTATCGAATGCTCCGGGCGCGGTGCGCTTTATCGGATCGGACACGGCGGGCTATGAGGACGCCTCGGTGAGCTACGGATCGGTGACGACGCGGCTGGCTAAGATCCTTGCCCAGAGCGATGTGCTGATCAATCTGCCGGTGCTGAAGAGCCACAACCTGGCCGGCGTGACCATGGCGATGAAAAACATGTATGGCGTGATCAACAATCCGAGCGCGCTGCATGGCGCGGCATGCAATCCGTATCTGGCCGACCTGAACATGATTCCTCAGATCCGGCAGAAGGTGCGCTTTGTGGTGGGCGATCTGAAGACTGCGGTGTACGAGGGCGGGCCGAGCTACCGGCCGGAGTACTCGTGGAACGAGGACGGATTGCTGGTGGGCGAGGACCGGGTGGCGATCGACACAATCAGCGCGCAGATGATCGAACGCAAACGCGCCGAGAAGGGCCTGAACACGCTGGCGCAGAAGGGCACGCCGACCAGTTTTCTGGCGACTGCGGCGGATGCGCAGCACAGACTGGGGACGAACGATCCGGCGCGAATTACGCTGATCGAGCAACGCATTGCGTAAGGAGACGGGGATGGCTTCCGAGAAGCCGGTTGCGGACAATTCGACTGCTGAGAACCTGACCGCGAAGGACAGGATGACTCGGCGCGAGGCGATGCTACAGTTGCTGCGGTTGACGGCGGCGAGCGCAGGCACGGCGGCAGCGGCGGTGTGGCTGGCGAAGCACAGCGAGCTGCCGGGCTCGACCGCGGCGGCGAACGTGCGGCGCAATCACACGGTGGAGGCCAACGCGGCGCTGCCGGAGATGGTGGTGGTACAGGGAGACGGGCCGAACGCCACAGATCCGCGCGCGCTGGTGCGGCGGGCGTTTGAGGACCTGGGCGGAGTGGGGCGGTTCATCGCGCATGGCGACGTGGTGGTGCTGAAGCCGAACATTGCGTGGGACCGCACGCCAGAGCAGGCGGCAACCACCAATCCGGAGCTGGTGGCCGAGGTGGTGAAGCAGTGCATACAGGCCGGGGCGAAGCGCGTGATCGTCACCGATGTGAGCTGCAACGAAGCGGAGCGATGCTTTCGCCGCTCCGGCATTGCGGCGGCGGCGCGCGCCGAAGGCGCCGATGTTATTCTGCCCGATCCGGCGCGCTTCCGCGAGGTGGACCTGGGAGGAGAGGTACTACAGAACTGGCAGGTCTTTGAGCCATTCCTGCTGGCCGACAAGGTGATCAACCTGCCGATTGCCAAACACCATGCCCTCACCGGCGCCACGCTGGGATTCAAGAACTGGTACGGGATCCTGGGCGGAGAACGCAACCGGCTGCATCAGCAGATCCACCAGAGCCTGGTGGACCTGGCGGCGTTCATGCTGCCCACGCTGACCCTGCTCGACTGCTACCGCGTGCTGCTGCGGAACGGGCCGACGGGAGGCAATCTGGAGGACGTGGCACTGCACAAGACGCTGGTTGCTGGAACAGACCCGGTGGCGGTGGATGCGTACGCCGCCAAGACGTACTGGAACCTGGACGCGGAGGCAATGCCATATCTGAAGCTGGCGGAGAGGCGCGGGCTGGGACAGTCGGATTTTGCGCAGGTGCGCACGAAGTTCAGCCGGATTGCGTGAGAGCGGGGCCGGGGCCGCTCTGGGAAGGAATCCAGCCCGGCATCGAATTTATTTTGCAAAATGGCTTGTAGTTCGCCGTTTATTCGCTACAATCGGCGCATGGCTATTACACGGCGGCAAAAAGAAGTTATCGACTTCCTCACCAACTTCACACAGAAGAACGGGTTCTCGCCTTCGTATGAGGAGATCGCGCACGGACTGGGCCTCACCTCGCTGGCAACCGTTCACAAACATGTGACCAACCTGCAGAACAAAGGGCTGCTACAGCGAGCGCACAACCGCAGCCGCTCGATCGACGTGCTGCCACCGCGCTCCAGCAAGAAGGGCTTTGACCGACTGCCGCTGCTGGGTCGCATCGCGGCGGGCCAACCGATTGAGGCCGTCCAGATGGCGGAGACGATCTCGCTGGGCGACATCATTGGCAACCGCGAGGTCTTCGCGCTGGAGGTGCGCGGCGACTCCATGCGCGACGAGCACATCGTGAGCGGCGACTACGTTCTGGTGGAGCGCACCGCGACCGCGCGCGAGGGCGAAATCATCGTGGCGCTGGTGGATGGCTACGACGCAACGCTGAAGCGCTTCTACCGCGAGGGAGGGATGATCCGCCTGCAGCCGTCGAATAAAGAGATGGCGCCCATCTTCGCGCCAGCCGCCAACGTCGCCATCCAGGGCAAGGTGCTGGGCATCCTGCGCAAGTACGCCTGAGCAACTTCCATGGAACCGCCGCGCCTGCTTCTGCGTAGCTATCTTTCGAGACGGCTGGGCAGATGGATTTTTGCGTCTGTCTTCATTCGTCCGCATTCTGTTCGCCGCGCGCCGCACCCAAGAGGAGCCGCTATGAATCGCTTTGCCGTTCTGATCGCCGCACTTACCCTGACCGCAACCGCAGCCTTCGCCGCCGAGGGCAACTTCGAGAGGACGCTTGCCGTCAGCGGCTCGCCAAACCTCTCTGTCGCAACCGGCTCCGGCTACGTGCATGTCTACTCCGGCTCCGACAGTCAGATCCATATCATCGGTCGCATCCACGTCCGAAGCGGTATGTTCGGCGGCGGTGGCGATGCGGAGGCCAGGGTCAGGCAGATCGTGGCCGACCCGCCCATCCGGCAGGCTGGCAATACGATCGCCATCGGCGACAACCGCAGCGATTCCTCCCTCTTCCACAACGTCTCCATCGACTACGAGATCACCACGCCGCGCTCCTCCACGCTGAAGGCCGAGAGCGGAAGCGGCGACCTGGAGATCGGCGGCATCGAAGGCATCGTCATCGCGGACACCGGCTCGGGGGATATGAAGGTCGAGAATATCGGAGCCAATGCGCGTCTCCAAACCGGCTCCGGCTCCATCCATGCCACGAACGTACATGGCGCGGCGACACTCCAGACCGGCTCTGGCGACATCGATCTCCGTCTCACCGGGGCAGGCGACGTCAAGGCGCAGACTGGCAGCGGCTCCATCCACATCAGCGGCCTCAGTGGCGGCCTGCGTGCCCAGGCCGGTTCAGGCGAGGTCGAGGTCACGGGCTCTCCAACCGCCGAGTGGAGGCTGGAGAGCGGCTCGGGCAGCATCCACGCCAATGTGGGCAGCGCGGCCAAATTCACCCTGAACGCCGAGACAGGCAGCGGCTCCATCCACATCGAACAGCCCGTCCTGATGCAGGGCGCGCTCAATAAAGAACACGTTATTGGGACGGTGAACGGCGGCGGGCCCACGCTGCGCGCCGCCACCGGCTCCGGCAGCATCGAAATCCGTTGATAGCTTGGCGCACGCACTCGCACGTCACAACTCTCGCCGGTTTAGAATGGTCTTTGGCCCAATAGCGTCCGCGCCTCGCTGGTCGAGCAGGCGGCTGGCTCTCGGGCAACCAGGCGATCCACGCCGGAAAGCGTTCTCCCACCACCCATGCATCGTTGGTCGCAACTCTTTATTCCCACACTGCGCGAGGCGCCTGCCGACGCCGATGTCGCAAGCCACAAACTGCTGCTGCGCGCGGGCTACATCCGCCAGCTCGGCTCGGGCATCTACTCGCATCTCTTTCTCGGCAACCGCGCGATCAACAAGATTGTGGCCATCGTGCGCGAGGAGATGGACACCATCGGGCAGGAGATGCACCTTCCCGCGCTGAACCCGATGGAAGTTTGGGCCGAGAGCGGACGCTGGGCCAGTATGGGCGACAACATGTTCCGCCTGAAGGACCGCAAGGGCGCGGAGCTGTGCCTGGCCATGACGCACGAGGAGATTATGACCTCGATTGCGCGCTCCGAGCTGCGCAGCTACAAACAGTTGCCGCAGATCTGGTACCAGATCCAGACCAAGTTCCGCGACGAGTTGAGGCCAAAGTCCGGCCTGCTGCGGGTGCGGCAGTTTCTGATGAAGGACGCCTACTCCTTCGACATCGACGAGGCGGGACTGGACGAGTCGTACCGTAAACATGAGGAGGTCTACCGGCGCATCTTCACGCGCTGCGGGCTGGACTTCCTGATGGTGGAGGCTGACTCCGGAGCGATGGGCGGGACCGGCTCGCAGGAGTTTATGGTCTCCACCGACGCCGGAGAAGACCTCATAGCCAGCTCCAGTTCGGGCTACGCCGCGAATGTGGAGAAGGCAACCTCGAAGCTCGCGCCCGTCGCGGACCTCGCGCCGACCGGCGACGGATTGCCGGAACTGGTGCACACGCCGGGGCAGAAGACCATCGACGAGGTTGGAGCATTCCTCGGCGTAGAAAAGACGCAGCAGATCAAGACGATGGCCTACATCGTCGAGCACCCGGACAGCGAC